>Ga0114962_10003479_pt1 | contig 12730 bp, 31 predicted proteins | sample C_130820_MF_Meta_FD_87017 | JGI IMG/M metagenome (GOLD analysis project Ga0114962, IMG submission 87017) | Freshwater microbial communities from Lake Croche, Canada to study carbon cycling - C_130820_MF_MetaG | ecosystem: Environmental > Aquatic > Freshwater > Lake | place: Lake Croche, Canada... | reverse complement strand
TGAGCATCTAACTGTTCAACTTGAGTTTCAACATAACTTGTCACAAAGTCTACTAACTCTGACTTTGAAAGTTTATTACTACTAACTTCTAAATTCCTTAACAAGTTTACAACATCTTCTTTTGTAAAGACTGAAGATAAACACTCATTAACATTTGTAATTGTTTGATCGATTGATACTTTCATGATTTAAGTTTTTAATTGTGATTGATTTCTTTCTTGGCCTAAAGATACGACTTATTTTATTCCTAGCAACTTTTTTTTAAAGTTCATTTGGAGATTTTTTTTCCGGTAGATCGATCTGAATAAGAATAGGTCCTACTAAGAATCCAATAGTTCCGTCTACGACTATACAGCCTAACATAAACCCTGCTACTAATTTGATTGTGCAACTTCTGAAAGCAATTAACTGTCTCATGATTTTAATTTTTTGATTGTGATTGATTTGATTGATGGCCTAAAGATAAGAAGAGGAGACCATCTTTCCAACAGTCTCCTCATATTTATTTTTTAATCATATCCTCCATCCTCATCCTCATTTCCTGAGATTGATATTTTAATAGTATTTTCTAAATCTTCATGTTGTTCAATATTAACATATTCAACTTCAATCCAACTTCCTCCTCTACCACTTTCGATATAAGAGTGAAATACTACTTCTTGATTTTCATCCAATTTGTTTAACTGTAAAATTAAATCTCTTACTAACATAACTTTGATTTTTGATTGTGAGCCCTAAAGATAAGAAGAGGAGACTGTCTTTCCAACAATCTCCTCATATATTTGTTTTTTTAATCTCTCTTCACAAGAATCATAGAACTTTCACCCCACCCACATTCAATTTCAAATAATTTACAATCTGAATATTTATCTAATGTGTTTTCCCATTCCTCATTTCCATTTCCATAAGATTTAGCATTTTCAATACTTACTTCCATACTAAAATCTTCTATATACTCACTTCCCTCATCTTCATTATAATCATCAAGACTAGTAATCAAGACTTCTTCATCCTCAGTTAATACTAATAATACTAATTTGTTTTCTTTCATAACTTTAAGTTTTAATTGTGAGACCTAAAGATACAAAAGAGGATCCGTTTTACCAACAGATCCTCAAACTTTTTTTTATCCTTTATTTATTCCCAACTGAACTGCTCTGACGTAGCTGACATAGTTTCCTGTAGTTGGATTCAAGAAGCGACGCTTCATCTTCTTACCGGAAGGATGCTCGATGATGGATGGTTTAGCTTCTGAGGTTGGTTCAGCTACTGTGAGCTTTCCTTCCTTACTAACTTCCATACTAACAACATCAAGCTCTTCTACATCCTGCATATCCGGTAAGTCGATAAACTGATCTACCATTACGTCATCTGCTACCTCAGCTTTATCCTTAGCTCTGAAGTAGGTCACACCACCTGACACGACATACTCTTTTGGAAAGCTATTGAATGCATCACACTTTGAGTAGTGTAAGAAGGTCATTCCGTTTAACTTGATTCTTGTTGAAGACTTTTTGATTGTGCTCATAACTTTGATTGCTTTTACTTGTGAGACCTAAAGATACAAAAGGGGATCCATTCTAGCAACAGATCCCCAAAGTTTTTTTTATCCATTTACTACCATGAAAGTAATTAAATAGAAAGCTGAGATTGTGAATAACAATAAACCGATTGATTGAATCTTCTTTTCCATAACTTTAATTTTTGATTGTGATTGATTTGTTTCTTGACCTAAAGATACTACTTTTTTCATTCGTAGCAACTTTTTTTTTAAATTCCTGGATTTTTTATTTCGAAGATGATATACTTAACAACTGCGATAACTAACAAGAAGATTAAAACGATTCCTAATACCATGATGATGTGTTTTTAATTGTGAGCCCTAAAGATAAGAAGAGAAGATCGTCTTAACAACGATCTCCTCATATATTTGTTTTTTTAATCTTCAATAAACATTAACTCACAATCATATTCAACTCCCCACACATAAAACTTTCCTTTCCTATCTCCTATCTCTTTCACATACTCTTTTTTCAACATATTCCATTCTTCAACATCCTCTTCATCTCTTTCACCATAGTCATTAAAATAATCATCTAACTCTTTTAATCCATCTTCTAAACTAACCACACTCCACTCTTTCTCTTTTAAACCATCTTCAAAACATTCCATAAATTCCTCATCTACATCACCCTCTCTCTCTAACATCAATTCACCACCATCTCCTAAATTCATAACACATAAATTCAAATAGTAATTTTTCATAACTTTAATTTTTGATTTGATTGATTAATAATTTTACTAAAGATACAAACGTTATACTTACTAAACAACTTTATTTTAAAATATTTTTCATAAAAAAAAGTAGAACTTTTACATCCTACTTTTTAACTACTTCTCCAAATTTATTTTACATAAACTCTACAAAATCATAAAACATATCCCCAATCACTTTTTCACTCACCTCTCCTTCATAATTTTCTAATATAAAACATCCTCCCTCTTCTCCAGTTAACACATTAAACCTATTATTATCAACACTCCCCTCCAACAAATCCTTCTTATCAAAACCACCCATAAACTCCTTAATCCCCCTCACCAAATCTTTATTCTTTCTTATCTCCTTAATCACATACTCAAATACTTCCTTCCCCTTCTCAAATTCAACATCAACAACTTCATTTAATTTGAATCCAATTCTTGTGTCGTCATAATAACATAACTTAAACTTTTTCATAACTGTTTGTTTTTAATTGTGAAATGTAAAATTACGAAATTAATATTTACTAAACAAATTTATTTTTAATTATTTTTTAGTGACCTTTATCTGCGACGTTAAAGATGAGGCACTCGAGCTCATCGAGGTCCAGGTCAGTAGGGTCCTCTGAGGTATTCCATATCTGCATTAGGATATCTAGATCCGCCCCATCCTCCATAGTAGCGTACTTAAAAAAGGCGTTGATGTCTGCCAAGCTAAGTGTGGTATCAAACTCCTCCACCACCGACATTAAAAATTCCCTATGCGATTGATTGGTCATGATCTTTTTTTTATAAAGGTAGGGATTTTTTAGATCCCCACCAACTTTATTTTTAGTACTTCTCCTCCCCACTCTCATCATCCCAGGTCTCACTATCCTTCTCTTCAAAATCCATATCACCAAATTCTTCTGTGATTGATTTGCAGAGCTCAAGTAGCTGCTCTCTTGCTAGGAATTCTTCTCCGCTAAGGGATGTGTCTTCAATGTTGTAGTAGCAGTCTCTTAGGTCCTTAAGAGTGTTTTGAAATCTGCAGTAGCTCATGTTTGCCATAATAGTTTTTTTAAATGCGATTGAAAATGATATAAATAGAGGGAATCGGATTGCACCCTCTGTGCTTGTGGCCTAAAGATACGACTTTTTAATTACTATGCAACTTTTTTTTTATTTTATTTTATCACCCCACAGCTCAGCAAAGTCCTCATCAGTTTCCATGCGGTAGGCAAACCCCCTCTCAGTGAGGTAGCTATAGCCTTCACAGCTGCAGTCTCTTAGGATCCCATCTTCTACTGCTTGATCAATGCTTCGCTTTACAGTAGCTACGTACTCCTCGTACTGGGTACGTTTTGATACTGCGTCAGCATATTGGTTTCTCTCTTCTTGATTATCTAAATTGTAGATCGGCATGTGATTGATTTTAGAATGTAAAGATACGGCTTTTTAACTGGTCTGCAACTTTTTTTTTAAAAGTTTCTACCAGCTGAGCAAATTCAGCTATACAGTTCCTTGGTCTCTTACCCTTCAGTCCATAGTACTCTTTGATCTCTGCAAACGTTATTGCTACTCCATTGTATAAGCAGGTCCATCCCTTAGCTAAGGAGTTTATACATGACTGGTGGAACGATAACCTAAAGGCTAGGATAGGCATCTCACCATCCTTAGAGGAGAATGCTATTAAAGGTTCAGGTAAGGTACCTGCTGCTACTCTTTGAATGTCTTGTTCGAATGGTGTCATGTGCTTGATTGTTTAGGATCTAAAGATACGACTTTCTAATTGGTATGCAACTTTAATTTAAAAAAGGAGGAGCTTTTACACTCCTCCGATTCTATCACAATCACAAATCATAATTTAAAAATGTATCCACTGCATCATCTACATCACCTAATAATTCTCTGTTCAACTGATCTTTATCCAAGTTGATATCATCCAAACATATTTCATTACCATCCAATCTAAACTCAGCTGAGTACTGATCGAGGACATCTTCGCTGTTCAATTGGTCAACTTGAGTTTCAACATACTCAGTAACAAACTTGATTAAGCTCTCCTTCGTTACGATAGGCTCCTTTTTTACTTCAATACTTTGGATCAGGTCCAAAACGTCTTGCTTTGTAAATACTGAAGAGTAACTACCATTTACTAAAAATAACACTTCTTGGATTGTTCTTGTAACTTCGTTCATAACTTTAATTTGTTTTTTAATTGTGATTGATTATTTCTTTCTTGGCCTAAAGATACGACTTTTTTTATTCGTAGCAACTTTTATTTAAACTTTATTTTCCAAACTGCAACACCATCTAGGCTATTAGCCTGATCAACAAGATCCATATAGTGCTTAGGGCTATCATCTACTAACTTTATTGCTCCAGTACAGAACTGCTCTCCTGAATAGGATCCTTGGTAAACTACTATGAAATGTGTCATGCTATATGTTTTTGATTGTGAACCCTAAAGATACGACTAGTTGTGCAGACTAGCAAATCTTTTTTAATCTTTTTCTGAATAAGAATTAACACTCAGCCCTTCAAATCTTAGCAGACTGTTAGTGAAGTAATTCCATACCCTTGTTAAGTTGTTTAGCTGAGATACATCCCAGATCATCTTCTTCTTATCCTTGACGTTAGTCGTCTCCAAGTAATCAAGGATGATCGTTTTAGCTTCCTGAGCTGTTGTTGCTGAATACACCTGAGAGGTGATTGTAGTGAGGGTTGATTCGTAATGTTTCATATACGTGATTGTTTAGGACCTAAAGATACCACTTTTTAAACACTAGGCAACTTTATTTTAAAATAAAAAAAGGGGCTAGTATAGAAATACTGCCCCGGTCTATTCAATCAAAAATTAAAACTACTATGCCGTGAGTGCGGCAAGCTTCTGTAAGTTAGTACTGCGGTCTTTTACCATGCGGTAGGCAGTATTAACGATCGTGGTGTTGTTACGACGACCACGCAATGTGTTTGATACGTGTGACTGACTAAAGCCGGTCTTCTCAGCGATTGCGTTAATATCGTTTGAACGCTTTGCTTCTGTGAATGCTACGATCTTGTAGATGGTAGATAATTGTCTGAATGCCATAACTTATTGTTTTTTGTTTATAATTAAAGATACTACTTTTAAATTGCTATGCAACTTTATTTTGTGACTATTTGGTTGAGATGATACATCAGTGACCCTCCCTCCTCTCTTTCTCTCTTCAACCTGACAGATGATAATAATCTGAAATACGATTCATATTCAGGAATTTGATCTATGTACCTCAACCTTCCTATCCTACTAATCTCTTTCGTCAATTCATCCATCCCCTTTCTCATCCACTTCACCAAATAACTTCTGTACACTTCTCTGTCGTTAAAATCTACATCTCTTTCCATAAGTGTAAAGCTACTCCTTTTACTTTAGATGACCAAATTTATTTTAATAGCTGAAGTTCTGACTCTGCTTGTTGCACATCACACTTACTCTGAACTCCTTATACCAATCAAATTCGGATAAAGCTTGTAATGGATATACTGATCTGAATGATGGCTGAGGAATTGATTCTCCTTCAGCTCTTACTCCTAGGATGATTCTTTTGATTACGGTTATCATAACTTTTATTTAGATTGTAAAGATAAGAAGAAAAGTCCGTCCGAGCAACGGACCCTTCATATTTGTTTTTCTAGAATTTAACTTTATCGACGATCTCTTTAACAGCTTCCTTCGTGAATACTTCGTTAAATTTTTCATCAATCAGCTTACTAAAATTAATCCCCATTCCCAAATGAAAATCTTTAAACTTCCTCCAATTATCATATCCGTCAATTGGAATGCCCATGTAGGTGATTTCACCGAGATCAATAAAGTCAAGATCGAATTGCTGCTTATCGCCATTCACCTGACAAACGAGTACTGCTGTTAATTCACCGATTGAGATTTTCTCTTCTAAGTTTAAGATAAAACCTTTACTTGATAACTTCATAACTTTGATTTTTTAATTGTGAGCCCTAAAGATACGAAGAGGAAGCCATCTTAGCAACAGCTCCCTCATATTTATTTTATGCGCATACAAACGCATCAACGCTTATACTCCGGAATCCTTCCTTCTCCATATCATATACCGTAATAACTTTATCACTACGTTGTTCGATACTTTGATTGTCTGGAATCCAATTTGAGTTGGTTGTAGCAGTCATTCTACGTACTGAGTCATCTTTCTTTCTGAAGATGAAGGTCATTGGACCTCTGTCAAGCATTTCTTTTAATTCATTCATTTCAAACTTCATAACTATTTGTTTTTGATTGTGAGCCCTAAAGATACGACTTTTTAATTACTAAGCAACTTCATTTATGACAAATATGTTGCTCATTTAAAATTTCTTTCATCATCTCCATCTCTTCGTGTGATGGATCAACTAAATAATCCATATAACCAACTACTGTGTGCTTATCTATAGTTATCGTACACTCATCCTCTTCAGGATCGTAGGGGCTAGTAGACTCTACACGTGTGATCCGGAAGCGATGATCTACTTCATTCGTTGTTCCGAGGTATTCGATTTCTGACTCAATGTCAAAGCGTTTGTGCCAACTTGCTATTCTTTTCATGTTTGATTGTTTAGGACCTAAAGATACAAAGAGGAAGCCGTCTTAGCAACAGCTCCCTCATATTTATTTTTTATGACTTTACTACAAATCCGGATGTGTCCTTTCTTGCAGGTCCTTTTGCTCTCAGCCCAATCACCCATCCTCCTTTCGGATCTTGGAATCTTACATCAGTATCATCTCCGTCATATACAAAAGATTCCTTCCATGACTTTGGTAACATCTTTCCTTTCTCAGTATCGAATACAACTGCTACATTAAATCCAAGCTTCAGAGCAACTGCACACTCAACATCATTCGATTCATTCTTACTGAAAGTCAGATGATAGTTTTTCGGAATCTCTTTATCTAACCTGCTCAACACTTTTGTGTAGTCGTAGAATTGTACATCAGGAAACTCATTCATAATTCCTGTACGTGTCCATTCAATATCTGAAGTACCGTTTAATCGTACGGCCGGAGTCATATTGTCTTTTTTAGCCTTACGTACTAAAGCTGTAATATCCTTACGTAGCTGAGTCATAAACTCTTCTCTCTTTTCAAAGAAGAGCTTGGTCTTATCGATTCTAGCTTGCTGTACTGTACTGAAAGCTCCCATACCTGCTTTGTATAAACAAGCATCTGTACATCCGGCTGATCTCCGAGGACAAACTTCGAAGCCTGAGATCTTAGCAGGAGCTAGATATAAAATTCCAGTTAAGATTCCAAGCTTCTCTCCTTTTGAGGTTTTGTAGTTCTTTGTTGCTAATAGTTTCATGTGTGATTGATTGATATGTGATTGATGGCCTAAAGATACGACTTTCTAATTACTATGCAACTTTTTTATTTTTATTTTTTTCAAGAAAGTGTGGCTGGCCTGAGTAACTTGTAGTATCTTTAGGCTGTCCAAGAGAAGGGGACGGGCTGCTACCCAAAAACGGGAGCCGGAGAGATCAGAGGGACGTTGTTCTTTTTTTAAAATTTCTGACCAAATGTTATAATGAAGATACGACCTATTTTTAAATAAACCACCAGGGGGCTAAAAAAAGAAAAGGCCCTCATTTCTGAGGACCTCTTCATATCACAATCAATCACAACTATGCAAAACTCTCTGCCATGCTCCACAGCTCCTGGTTGAACTTCAAGCTCTTATCCAAATTACGGATCGGCTTAGCAGTCCTCATCCTTCCTCTCGCATCCACAATCATATTACCTCCTCTGAGCACTGCTTCCTGTACTCTATTGAATACGGTCCAAAGATTGTTAGGAGTATCCTCTGCTCTCCTTGGATTTAGGATCTCAGCTAATTCCTCTGAAGTAGCAACTCTTCCTCCTCCTCTCAGGTCATATGCCTTCTGAGCTAATTCAGTCATCTCATTTGAGGTGAGGATCCTCTGAGTGAAGGTATTGATCTTGCCTGCTACCTCAGGAAGCTTGGCAATCATCTCGTCAACTCCTTTCTTCAGACTCTCAAACGAATACCCTACATGCTTCATGTTAATGGTACCGAAGTCCTCAGTCTTAACTACCAAGCCATTGCTACACACTAAGCGGAAGATCCCTACTTCCATCTTGAAGCGAGATAAGCCGTCTGAGCTATTGTATAAGGCGATCTCAATATTGTTACGATCCTCTCCACTTGTAATATGGATATCAGGATGAAACAAACGTACCATATGCTTCCCGTGAAGTCTCTTGCCTTCAGACTTATACCTGGGGTTAACTAACTCTCTAACCTTCCATCCCAGCTTATCCAAATCCTCTAGGATAACATTGGTAGGGATGAAAGAGTACTTGGCACTAACTCTTGCTGAAGGGTTAGCTACGAATGCCTGAGGCATCTGTGTTTTCAATTCTGCTAATGTGATTGCTTGCATAACTATGATTACAGTTTTTAAGAGTGTCTCTCTGTTAGGACCTAAAGATACGAAGAGGGATCCATTCTAGCAACAGATCCCTCAATTATTTTTTTAACCATTCAAGAACTTGGTCTTGTAGTTGTCATTGATAGCTTGTAGCTGAGGAAGACAATCAATAGCTGTCCTTCCTTTCAACCCGTAGTAATCTTTCAGATCCTTCAATCTTAAACCTTTTCTCGTCATCCCTTTAGAAAGAAGACTGAGGTTAAATAGAGAGGTAGCCAATTGATACCCAAAGTAGTCAATGTAGTAATCACCTTGAAATACTAATGGAGTGCTTATCTCTCCTGCTCCAGCCTGTGCTAATACTGTTTCGAATGGTGTCATGATAATCTATTTTTGATTGTGAGCCCTAAAGATACATCCATTTATCTTCCTGAGCAACTTTTTTATAAAATAAATCCCGGACATAGGATGAGCAGCTCATGGCTGGCTGCTTTTTTAAAAAGGACTGAAAAGGATTGATCTGAGGACTGTTTATAAGATACTTTTACGGACTTGCCGGCTCTGCCTTTCTCTACTCTTCCCTATCATTAATTTTATAGGTGCTATGTCTTATTCTTTCGTTAGTCTGCCTTACTGTGGGGTGGCATTTGGTAACCCTTCGAGTGCTTACTCTTCGCAAGTACCTATTGGTACATATATAAATAGTACGGGGGGACAGTTTAACATACCATATCCAGAAATAAATTACTATGGTGTATAAGGCATTTTAAATGCGTTTAAATCAACGATCCCTTAAATTGGATACATCCTACCATACCTATATAGATCCTTTAAATTTACGCAGGAAGAATAAGCCCTGCATCATTACTGGAGTTATACAAATAAAATAAATATCAACAAACTGTTGCCTACCAAGTAATACGGTCGTACCTTTAGGCTGTCAAAAGAGGAGATGGACAGGCGCCCGATGAAAAGGGTGAAGAGATCAGAGGTACGTTGTCCCTATGTGAACGGGCCTAATTCTGGAGAGATTTTATAATGAAGATACCACCCTTATTTTATTTTTCCAACAATTTTCAAATATATTTGTTTTTTGCCTATGATCTGCACCTATGGCGGATTTCCGGAATATGAGGAGAGGAGCTCGATGGCTCCCCCCTGTTGGAATTTCAAATTCTTTTTCGTATCTTGCCAGACTATGTCACATCCATCACCTGGTTGTAGACCTTGGTATGCTTGTCGATCTGGGCTGCTTTGATCTCCTCAGCCCTCTCCCTCGAGTAGTTACTTCCTATTGTCTTCACATTAAACTTTTCATCATATGACTTACCTGCACTCCTCAGATCCTTGGACAGCTCCTTGCTTCCCCCCTTGCCTGTCCTGCTATCCTGCATGGAGCGCAGCCTTGATAGGATGGTCTCCTCAGTCATGTAGCTCGTGGCTATGTAAATTTTCCTACCGTAGTTCTTGCTCTTCTTGTTTGAGTTCGTGATCTCGAACACTGAATACTTTCTGACCTTCTCTGTTAAGACTTGTTGACTCATATTAGCTTTTTAAGGTATATTAAAAGGGAATCCAATTGCATCCTGCAGGCTGCATCCCCCTTCCCCCTGCAGTTCCCCCTCGGGTACCCTAATAAATATCACTGTGCACCGGTATAGCTTTGTGGGGGGAGAAGATATATTGTTGGGCGGAAAGAAAAAGTTGCTAGTCTGATTGAAATTTGTGAGAGCCTTCCTTTCACCTTTTGTTTCCCTAGCACCTTTCTTTTTCATACCCTTCTCTCTGCACTCCCCGTAGTATCTATACACTATTATATTTATATTATGCTATCCCTATTCATATCTCAGGCATGGAATCCAATTGCATCCCCCTTCTATAAGCTCTTTAGATCCTTTATAATAGCTTCCATTTCTTCCTTGCTTAGCTCCCCCATGATTCTTTTACTTTCTTCTTCTTTCCTTTTATATTCCTTTTCCTCTAGTCTTTCTTTTACCATTAAGTATACTCCCGTTGCTCCTCCTATTGCTAATCCAAGCTGGAGTATTAGTATTGCTTGGTTGATGTTTAATTGGTTTAGTAATGTTATTACTCCTATAGCAATTATTACTGCTCCTACTATTGCTCCTAATGTTATTAGGATTGCTTTTAACTTGATCATGTCTTTTTTTATTTACTTGGTGATTAAATCTTGTGATCCTGTTCTATCCACGTGCTGTTCTATTCTTCCTTCCTTCATTGCTTTGTCCCATTCCTCTACTGTTAACCCAAGAGCCTTTGCTCTTTCCTTTTTGAGTGCCTTGATGTGTTGAAAGAATGCTTCCTTTGTAAAGAATCTATCTGTTACTTCCTGTGTGTCCATATATACGATGTGTCGTTATGCTTTCCCAACAATATTACTCATTGGATTCTTAATGCTATTCATCAATGGATCTCTCTCCATTAAGTATTCTAATACCTCTCTATGTTGAAGTAGCATGGTTGATGATTCATTCCTATACTCGAGTAACCCTAGAATGTCTTTGTTCTGGGTATGTTGTTCTCTGTCTAGTAGTTCTATTTGATCTTGTAGCTTCTTGATGTTCTGTGTTAATCCTACAATCAAGATAAACATAACGGCTACTGTTATACTTAATGCTACCATGATAAATGTTTTATAAGATCAGCAACAAGAAGTATACCTAATATGATAAGTGCTACAGCTATTGAGATGTTTGCTATCTTCTCACTACTCTCTACTTGATCTTGCCTGCGGCCTTGATTTTGTCTTGGATTATACATGTACTTTTAATTTAAAGTGTTTCTTCTATTGCTGTCATTAGTTCTCCCTGGAAGTCTTCATTCTTAACTTCATTACCATCGTCATCAAACATATCATATTGAATGAACCCATTGATTAGATCTGAGGTTATCATTACCGTGTAGTCGTTACCAAGACTATCAACAACGCTAAAGGTCTGATCTGTTTGTATTAATGTTACTTTGTACATTTTAGTATCTCTTTTTAATTAACATGATATAATAGATATGCATTCCGTTCTTCTTGGAGTTCGTATAGTACTTTGGATATCTCTTCTGTAGCTTTGCTCTGAACAATCTTGATTGCTCTTCGGTAAATACTCTACACTCACTAATGCCATTGTAGCGTACATCCGTGTATAAGTTCTTTGGGAGTTTCTTCTTGAAGCCTTCTTCTAGTTTAGCTGCTACATCTTTATGTACCCAAGCAGACCATATTGGTATGATGTCGTAGTCTAATGCTAATGGTTCATTCTGCCATCCCTCTCTGTAGTGAGTCTCGGGATCAAATCTAGTCAGTATGTCGTCAAAGCTTGTTACTCCAAACTTAAACATCTTGTATGGGTTCCTTATCATAACCTTTTGTTGTACTTTAAATATACAACCATTATCTCGATTAAGCAACTATTAAATAAAAAACCCAACCTTACGGGGTTGGATTAGTTTTGTTCCGCATCGGTCTAGGAATGCGTAACGGAGTGTTCCTAAAGGTAGCACTTACGTCGTTTATTGTTTATCTCCTAGTAGAATTTATTCGAGTACTTCTCTTTTGTAAGATAGTCTAGTCCGTCCATAGCATTGATAGCATTTCTAATTTCTTCGTTATGCTTCAACTTACCTTTGGTCATAGAATTAAGCATCTCACCACTTGGAACTTCTTGAGGTTTAAAGTAACCACCGTCTATTAATCCCTGTGTGATTGTATCAACGTCAGCTGTATTCCCTGATTGTGCTGCTGATTTTTGTACTTTAAGTATTCTTGGTGCGTTACCGTCCTTACCTAAGAATTTTTCGTTGTCGTCTTTTGGTTTTTGGCCAGTACGTTTCATATCGCCAATAGCATCATGCTCTTCTTCGTTCATAATAGCTTCGTACTCACTTTCTGTGATAATACCGGCTACCTTCTGCATGTAAGCTCTTTCGTTAATTTGTTGCTTGCTCATTTTGTTTTTGTATTTAATAGTATTATAATTATAAATATATGATAGATTATGCTGCAGCTATTTGTTTAGCTAATGCTATTACTTCC
>Ga0114962_10003478_pt1 | contig 12732 bp, 10 predicted proteins | sample C_130820_MF_Meta_FD_87017 | JGI IMG/M metagenome (GOLD analysis project Ga0114962, IMG submission 87017) | Freshwater microbial communities from Lake Croche, Canada to study carbon cycling - C_130820_MF_MetaG | ecosystem: Environmental > Aquatic > Freshwater > Lake | place: Lake Croche, Canada... | reverse complement strand
TCTACGTTCCGTCGCTGGTGAGTTAGAAAAACTTTTAGGTAAACCGGTTAAATTTATTTCCAGCTGCGTCGGTCCAGAAGCTGAAGCTGCTGCAAAATCTTTAAAGCCAGGTGAAGTTTTACTTTTAGAAAACCTACGCTTCCACATCGAAGAAGAAGGTAAAGTTAAACTCGAAGATGGTACTAGCATGAAGGCCGACCCGGTTAAAGTAGCTGATTTTAGGGCTTCATTATCACGTTTAGGCGATATCTACGTAAACGATGCTTTCGGTACTGCTCACCGCGCTCACTCCTCGATGGTCGGTGTCAATTTACCACGTAAGGCTGCTGGATTCCTCTTGGAAGCAGAACTCAAAGCTTTCGATCAAGTACTGAATAATCCCAAGCGTCCGTTGTTAGCGATTTTAGGTGGTGCGAAAATTGCCGACAAGATTCCTCTCATCCGTAATCTGATCGAGAAGGCTGACGAAATTATTATCGGTGGTGGTATGGCTTTTACCTTCCGTAAAGTTTGCGACGGCATGGAAATAGGCAAATCTCTCTTCGACCCTGAAGGTGCAAAAATCGTCGCCGAACTTTTAGAAAAAGCTAAAGCGCGAGGCGTCAAAGTTACCTTGCCGGTCGACTTCACTTGCGGCGATAAATTCTCACCCGATGCCAATACTCAACCTGCCACCATGGCTGGCGGTATCCCTGCTGAGTGGGAGGGTATGGACGGAGGCCCTGAATCTATTAAGCTTTATGAGGCTGCGATTGGCCGTGCGGGCACCATCATTTGGAATGGTCCTTGCGGCGTTTTCGAATTCGAAAAATTCGCCGTCGGCACCAAGGCCATGGCTCACGCGGTTGCCCAAGCGACTGAACGCGGTGCAATCACTATTGTGGGTGGTGGCGATACTGCAACGGCTGCTAAGAAATTTGGTGTCGATACCAAGGTGTCGCACTGTTCAACCGGTGGTGGCGCTTCGTTAGAGTACCTGGAAGGCAAAGTTCTTCCCGGTGTTGCTGCACTCTCTGCTTAATTTTTATTATCATGTCTAAACGTACTCCTCTCATTGCTGGTAACTGGAAAATGAACAAGACCGCCACCGAAGGCGTTGAACTTGTAAAAGAAATTTCCGCAGCCTCGGTCGGCTCACAAGCTTCCGTGAATGTTGTTCTTTGCCCACCATTCACTGCACTCTCAGCGGTGGGCCATGCGATTGAAGGCTCATTAATCGCGCTCGGTGCTCAAAATATTCACGATAAAGCAAACGGTGCATTCACTGGAGAAATCTCCGCATCCATGCTTCGTGACTTGCACGTTACCCACGTGATTATTGGTCATAGTGAACGTCGCAGCATCTTTGGTGAAGATGATGCTTTTATTAATCGCAAGGTCTTGGCCGCATTGTCTGCGACTTTGAAACCTATTTTATGCGTCGGCGAATTACTCGCTGAGCGTGAAGCCAACCAAACCATGGAAGTGGTACGTCGTCAGCTCGAAGCGGGTTTAGCCGGAGTTCCTGCCGCCAAAGCGGAGAGCGTGATCATCGCGTATGAGCCTGTGTGGGCCATCGGTACCGGTAAGACTGCAACACCTGCGATGGCTCAAGAAGTTCACGCCTTCATTCGTAAACTTCTCGCTCAACAATTGGGAGCCGACACCGCTGCGCGTATTTTAATTCTCTACGGTGGATCGATGAAGCCAGATAACGCAGACGCTTTATTGGCCGAGCAAGATATTGACGGTGGATTGATCGGCGGGGCGGCACTCGATGCTAAAAGCTTTACCGAGCTGGTGCGCATCGCCGCCAAGTCATTAAGCCGATAATTCGACAATTTTAGGCCTGCAGACGATTAGCCCCACAGGGGTTAATCGTCTCATTTTCTAATACTCTTTGACGCCTAAATAGGGTCTCAAAGCCCTAATTTTATTGAAAATAACTATTTATATTAACATAAACTATTCATTATAAACATTTTATGACTTTATTAAGGTCACAATTTACAGGTTATAAACAGGGTACACACAGGTCTTAGGCTTAAATTAACCTAAAAATCATTGAAAATTTCGGTTGCGAAGGGGGGTAGGTTTTGTGCCTCTATAGAATCTATTCATGAGCGAGAAAAGCACCTCTAGACAAAACTTCCTAATCAAAGCTGGCACGACTGTCGCTTCTGTTTTGTCTCTCGGTTTTTTGTCTAAAGCCACGAGCTCAAATTCTATTTCTGCGCAGAAATCTGTCCCCGTGTCTTCTACACTTTCTGCCCAACCCGAAGGCCGCGCGATCGCGCGAAATACTTCACGTTAATTTTATCTTTCGCTCCCCATGCGTAAACTTCTTGAATTTCTTAATCGACCCTCCACCCGCGGTAATTTTTTCCGCCGCTCGATTAACAATCTACCGTTTCAAATCTTGGTTTGTTTATTAGCGACGGGTGCGGTCGTTGTTGCGGCGATTAATGAATACGCCACGAATAAGTATTTGAATGTCGGTTACACGCCTGATCAACCGGTAGCTTTTGATCACTCCTTCCACGCTGGACCCGATTCTGTGCTCGGGCTCGACTGTCGTTATTGCCACAATTTCGTCGATCGTTCTAGCCATTCAAATGTGCCGACCTCCAACACGTGTTGGAACTGTCACAGCCAAGTAAAATCCGACAGTCCTGCTTTAGCGTTAATTCGTCGCAGCGTAGAAACGGGTGAAGCCGTTCGCTGGGTTAAAGTCCACAAGGCTCCGGACTACGTTTATTTTAATCACGCAGTGCACATTAATCGCGGCGTGAGTTGCGTGGAATGTCACGGTCGTATCGACCAACAAGCCGTCGTCGGTCAGCAAAAATCTTTGAACATGAGTTTCTGTTTAGATTGTCACCGCAATCCCGAACAATACCTCCGTCCGCTCGATAAAGTTACCGATTTATCGTGGAAAGCTGAATCGCCTGAAGCGCAAGCAACTCAGGGAACTAAGTTCGTCCACGACTGGAAAGTCAACCCACCCCAAAGCTGTTCTGGCTGCCACCGCTAAAATAAAATTTCTCAATGAGTAAGAAAGTTTTTCAACATCCTACTGCCCAAGAGGGCGAAACTACGGGGCCCACCTACTGGCGTAGTCTCGATGAACGCAACAAGTCGCCCGAGTTCCGCACGCGCGCCGAACGTGAATTTTTGGACGATGCTGCGAACATCTCGAAAGTTGAACGTCGCGAATTTTTAATGTTGATGGGTGCCTCTTTTGGCTTGGCGGGATTGGGCCTCGCTGGATGTCGCGAACCACGTAACCACACTTTACCTTATAGCAAACAGCCTGAGAACACGATTCCTGGTGTCGCTACTTATTACGCGAGCTCATTCCCTGGCGAATTAGCTAATCAGCCTTTGATTGTTGAAACCCATCAACATCGTCCAACCAAAGTTGAAGGAAATCCAAGCCATCGTGCGAGCGGTTCAGCTTCATCTAAATTCGCACAAGCGAGTGTGCTCGACCTCTATGATCCTGAGCGTGCGCAAGCTTCCATCGGCTCCAGTGGTTCAATAATTTCGATTTCCGACGTTCGTGATTTAATCCGCAAACTTGCCGCCTCCGAAAAAGCTAATGGGGGTGCCGGCTTAGCAATCTTAGCTCGTCCCTCATCTTCGCCCACCCGTGCAGCCTTAGTTGCCGCGATTAAAGAAATTTTACCACAGTCACGTTTTGTTGAGTACACTCCGGTTGCCCAAAACCGCGCTGAAGTTGCCTTGGGTGCACGTATTTTACCCGACTACGCTCAAGCGCGTCGCATCTTAAGTCTCGATGCCGATTTTCTAAACACCGGTGACGGTACCGTTGAAAATACTCGTGCCTACTCCACTGGTCGTCGTGCGGACAACGCTGAAGAGGCGGACAAGATGACACGCCTCTACGTGGTTGAGTCGACCTTCACAATCACCGGTGCAGCCGCTGATCACCGTCTACGTGCTTCTACCTCACACATTTCTGGTTTAGCGATTTTATTTGCTGCTGAAGTACTCGCACAAACTGGAAGTAAATCTGAGGCCGCTGTTTTAACATCCAAAGTTTCTGGTATTTCTGTTCCCGAAGTTTGGATTAAGGAATGTGTAACTGATTTAGTTGGTGCTAAGGAAAAATCACTCATTGTTGCTGGCGACCATCTTTCGATTGATGCTCATCGTGCGATTTATTTAGCGAACAAGGCACTGAATGCCGCCATTCGCGTTGTTGAGTCCAATCTATCCGCTTCGAATTCGATTGCCGAATTAGTCGTCCAACCTGCTAACACTTTAATTATCTTAGGCGGTAATCCTGCTTACGATGCTCCTGCTGATGTAGATTTTGCTAAAGCAGTGAAGGCGGCTAAAAATGTTGTTCGCTTAGGCTATCACGGCCCGGCGTTTGACGAAACTTCTGCTTTAGTGAAATCAGTCGGCGGTACGGTGATTGCCGCTTCACACTATTTAGAAAGCTGGTCCGATGGTCGCACGCTCGATGGTACTTATGTGCCCGTGCAGCCAATGATTGAGCCGCTTTTCCCCACACTTTCGGAACTCGATGTTTTAGCTCCGTTCGCTGGAAAAAACCAAGAGCCTTACGCTTTAGTTCGTGAAACTTTTAATCGTCTCGCTAAAAATAATTCCGATGCCGCTTTTGCTGCATGGTTGGCTGAAGGCGTTCTGGCGGAAACTGTCAGTGTTGCGAAAAAAATAAAACTCGATGTGGATAGTGTCCAAAAATTTGTCGCTCCACCATTGTCCTTCAGCTCGCTCGAAGCACGTATTTTGCCAAGCGTCCACACGGGCGACGGCTTGTATGCCAACAATGGTTGGTTAGCAGAAGCACCCGATCCCATGTCCAAGACTTCATGGGAAAACGTTATTCTCATCAGTCCTAAACTCGCGGCTAAACTCGATATTGAACCGGCGATTGGCGTTATCCAGAAAATCGGAGCGCTGAATCGAAATATCAATCAGGTGATCGATGGTAAACTCATCGCACATTATGCGAAATTAACGCTCAATGGCGTTAGTATCAAAGGGCCTCTCTTTATCATGCCTGGGATGGCTGATTTCACTATTGGTCTACAATTAGGATTTGGTCGTGCTGTTGCTGGACGCGTTGCCACCCGTGTCGCTGAAAGATTACAAGGCAAAGTAGTGGGTAATGGTTTTAACGTTTATCCTTTCGTTACTTCGCAATCCACCGCTTTTCGCACGGGCGTAACTTTAGAACTCACTGGCGAAAGTCTTCCGGTCTGTAACACACAAGATCACTGGTCGATGGAAGGTCGCGACGTGGTTCGCGAAGGAAACGCCGAAGATTTACACCATAACGAAAATTTTGCGAAACTCGGAATTGATGGACACGCTCCCGCGGTTTACGGAAAAGATGAAAAACTTACAGCGGCAGAAAAAGCGGTGCTTACTCCGCGTGGAAATTCTGCATACGAGCATCCTGATCACACTGTAGCTCCCAACGTCGCCGTTTGGAAGGGTCATGAAAGTGAATTCCCTGTTCAACAGCAGTGGGGTATGTCGATCGATTTAAATACCTGTACGGGTTGCAATGCTTGTGTGACTGCCTGTCAGGCTGAAAATAATATTCCAGTCGTGGGACGCGACCAAGTATTGAAGGGTCGTAACATGCATTGGATTCGTCTCGATCGTTACTTCTTTGACGGTCGCGACAAAGCAGGCACCGCGATTCCTGAAGATCCCCAAGTTACTTTCATGGGTGTTGCTTGTCAGCACTGCGAAACCGCACCTTGCGAAACGGTTTGTCCAGCTAACGCCACTGTGCACGACGACCAAGGTCTCAACACGATGGCTTACAACCGCTGTATCGGTACTCGTTATTGCGCGAATAACTGTCCGTACAAAGTTCGTCGCTTCAACTTCCTCGATTATAACAAACGCGAAGCAGGCCACTATTACGAAGGACCTCTCGGGCCTGCTAAATTACCGAAAGACCCTGCTGATCTTCCGCAGATGCAGAAGAATCCAGACGTTTCCGTCCGGATGCGTGGCGTGATGGAAAAATGCACGTATTGCGTACAACGCATTCAAGAAGCAAAAATCCAAGCTAAGGTTCGCGCGAAAGATTCTGCCAATCACCGTGTTGCGGATGGCACGATTCAAGTCGCTTGCCAACAAGCCTGCCCAGCGGAAGCCATTGAGTTTGGTGATATCACTGATCCTAATTCGCGTGTCGCTAAAGCGAAGGCCTCCACTCGCTCTTACGGTGCTCTCACTTATTTAAACACTCGTCCCCGCACTACTTACCAAGCGAAGTTACGAAATATTAATGCACGCATGCCGGGTGCAAGTCGTGTTCCGCTTTCTCGCAAGGAAATGGCTGGCCGAGAAGGGCAGAGTGGTCCGGAGCATGGTGCACCGGTTCATAAATCCGAATCACATACCAAATAATTCTAAACGAATTTTTAATCCATGGCTCACGCCCCTGATCATTCTTCTGAACGTCCTGCGATACTCGATAAGGTAAATCCTGTCGAGTTACCCCGTGCTAAACTCATTCTCAATGACCGCAGCTTTCATTGGATCACCGATAAAGTTTGTGGTATTGTCGAAGAGCCGACCCCTCTCTGGTGGAAAGTTCTTTTTACCGTAGCACTTTTTGTCGCTTCATTTACGGGCGCCGGATTACTTTACCTCGTCTCAACGGGAACAGGTGTTTGGGGTCTGCGTTCACCGATTGGCTGGGGTTGGGCGATTGTGAACTTCGTTTTCTGGGTTGGTATCGGCCACGCGGGAACTTTGATTTCTGCGATTCTCTGTTTGCTCCGCCAAAAATGGCGTACCTCGATTAATCGTGCAGCTGAGGCGATGACCATTTTCGCCGTGATGTGTGCAGGTATTTTCCCACTCTTCCACGTCGGTCGCGTTTGGTATGCTTGGTGGCTCTTCCCAATACCTAACCAAAATGGAATTTGGCCACAGTTCCGTTCTCCTCTAGAGTGGGACGTTTTCGCGGTTTCAACTTACTTCACCGTTTCGACATTATTCTGGTACATGGGCATGGTGCCTGACTTCGGTACGATCCGCGATCGTGCAACCACTTGGTGGAGAAAAGCTTTTTACAGCGTCTTGGCGATGGGTTGGCGCGGTGGAAATCGTCAGTGGTCTAATATGGAAATGGCTTATCTGCTGCTCGCTGGATTATCCACTCCGCTCGTTCTTTCTGTGCACACTATCGTTTCGTTCGACTTCGCTGTCTCAAATGTTCCTGGCTGGCACACGACTATTTTTCCTCCTTACTTCGTTGCGGGTGCAATTTTCTCCGGCTTCGCGATGGTGTTGACGCTGATGCTTCCTTTGCGTGCGATTTATCGTCTGCACGATGTGATTAATCAGTACCACATCGACAACATGTGTAAGATTATTTTAGCGACGGGTACGATGGTCGGTTACGCTTACGCTACGGAGTTCTTTATCGCTGCCTACTCCGGTAACGCCTACGAAAAGTTTGCCTTCATTAATCGTGCCTTTGGTCAGTATGCCTGGGCTTACTGGATCATGGTTTCTTGTAACGTCATCACGCCTCAACTTTTCTGGTTTAAGAAGATTCGCGAAAATCACTCTCTCGTGTGGATCATTTGCTTATTCGTCAACGTTGGCATGTGGTTCGAGCGATTCGTCATCACCGTTACATCGCTGGCGAATGATTATCTACCGTCGAGCTGGGGTTATTACAGTCCAACTATCGTGGATATCTTCACTTTCTTTGGTACCTTTGGTTTCTTCTCGGTACTGTTCCTTCTGTTCGTGAGATTCTTCCCGCTTCTGCCGATGGCCGAGCTGAAGATGGTCTCACCTCACTCCGATATTCATAACCATTAATTTGACGTCACGAACCATGAATGAACGTAATGAAAGTATCCACGGTGTAGCTTGCACCTTTCGCAAGCCTGCTGACGTCTACCACGCTGCGGAAAAAGTACGCGATGCAGGCTGGAAATATTGGGACGTGCATTCGGCTTATCCGATTCACGGTTTGGATGCCGCGATGGGTTTGTCACGCTCCAAGATACCTCGTCTGACTTTATTAGGTGGTGTTACCGGTTTCATCACCGGCTGTTTGCTTACTTGGTATATGAATTCGTATGACTACCCACTCGTGGTCGGTGGTAAACCATTCTGGAGTCCTATCTTTCCGTTCCCAATCATGTACGAGTGCACGATTCTCTTCGCTGCGTTTGGTACATTCTTCGGACAGTTTATTTTAAATCGTCTCCCCCAGCATCATCACCCCCTCTTCGATCTTCCGCAATTTGCGCGTACTTCGGATGACTCGTTCATGATTGTTTTGGAAGCTCGTGATTCCAATTTTCATATAGATGAATCTCGTAACTTCTTACTCTCTTTAGGGGGTCAAGAAATCACCGTTATTCGCGACTAATCCACCATGAGCCGCTACCTTACATTTCTCGCTATCGTTGTTGTTGCAGTGATTGGCTTCCTGGGTTTCCAAGGAAAGACCTCCAAGCAAACTCCCATTTATGTTTTCGATGATATGGACTATCAATCGAAGTATAAAGCTCAGGGTGAAAATACTTTCTTCGCCGATGGACGCGATGCGCGCCCGCCTGTAGCTGGATCGGTTGCTCGCGGTACCGGTCTCGTACCCACCCAAGTTTTTTCTGCAGACTATCGCCGTGCTGAGTCACTCAATGCTTCATTCGTTAGCGGAAAAGATGAGCAGGGTAATTACCTTTTAGATTTTCCCACGAAAACCCTCACGCTTTTATCTTCAGGTGAATTACAACCTTACACCATCGATAGTAAGGTTCTCGAATTAGGTCGTGCGAAATATCAAATCTATTGTGCCGTATGTCACGGACAAGCCGCCAATGGTAATGGTATTATGAAAGTACGTTCAGCGATTGAAGGCGACATCGCCATCAACACGATTGCTAATTTACAAAGCCCGATGTACCGCGCCTATCCGCAGGGCCAAATTTTTGACGTTATTACTAACGGTAAAAATACGATGATGCCTTACGGCGATAAACTTTCACCTGAGGAACGCTGGGCGGTCGTCGCGTATTTACGTGCGCTCCAACTTTCTCAGTTCTGTCCACCCGAAATCACTCCCGCCTCCATCAAGGCCACCGCCAAATAATTCGCCATGAGCGCTTCTCCTTCACGTTTATCATCCCATTGGACAACTTTTGTTGCCGCTGGCTTTATTGCCTTGGTTGCGGTGTGGTCATTCGCCTTCCTTGGCTTAGGCGAACACGATCACCGCCCCGCACTCTCCGTTTTAATGGGTTCTTTATTTTGGGTTTCTACCTTAATCGGAATGCTCATGCTCACCATGATTACGCGTGTGTTCGACGCTGGTTGGGCTCCGCTTATTCGTCGTACCTGGGAGTTTATGATTAGCGCTTTACCCATAGTGCTTTTAGTGGGTGTCGCTCCGTTAGCATTTATTCCAGAGTTTCGCCATCTACTCTGGGAGTGGACTAATGCTTCACATATTCTACCGAGCGGACACGAAGTAGGGCACGACCCCATTCTTCAGTCAAAAAGCTGGTTCCTGAACGAAAACTTTTTCCTCATTCGTATCGCAGTTTACATTGTATTCTTTGGAGTGATTACTTGGGCTCTCCGTCACTGGTCCTTCAAGCAAGATAAAGAACGCACCGCACAACATACTCATACTTTACATGCGATTTCTGCAGTCGGAATTCCTGCCAGTGCGGTTTTACTTACGATGCTCGCCTTCGATTGTTTGATGGCTCTTTCTTATCACTGGTTCTCGACGATGTATGGGGTGTGGTTTTTCTCCTTATCAATCCGTTTGGCTTTAGCGGCTACCGTGATTGTGACCTATCGACTCTCCAATGGCGGTTGGCTCGATGGTCTTCTTAATCAGGCCCACCGTCACGTACTTGGATGTCTGATGTTAGCTTTCACCGTTTTCTGGGCATACATCAGCTTCTCACAGTACTTCTTAATTTATACGGCGAATATCCCTGAAGAAACTTTCTGGTATAATATTCGTGAATTTAATCCCATCACTGGATTGAAGAGCGATTGGTGGGGTGTTTCGATGTACCTGATTTTCGGATTCTTTTTCCTACCTTTCCTTTCACTTTTATTCTATCGCTCGAAAATTATTGCAGGTCGATTACTCACCATTGCCTGGATTATTTTTGCGGGTGGTATCGTGGATCTCTGGTTTAATGCCGTGCCGCGTCAAATCGTAGATAAAACGGCTCCCGAAGGTTTTACCGTGTCGCCCTTTATCAGTGGCTATCTCGCATTAGACTTGCTCGCGATTGCTGGCTTCGGCTGCTTAGTCATCGGATTATTTTTACGTGCCTCCACCAAGGCAGAAACTATTCCCGTCCACGACCCTCGTATTCTCGAGTCTATCAATTACCATGAGTGATCATTCTTCTAATGGAAATCGCCCTTTAATTCCTGCCCAAGTTGCTTCTTGGTTGGGTATTTTAGCTTTCGTTTTTGTCGCAATCTTTGCCATCGCCTACGCGTATGTTGCCTTCAGTCCGAAAACTAATTCCGACACTGAACGCCGCCTCGCTGAAAAGGCATTACGTGCTGACACCGAATCAAAAGCCAAAGGTTTAATTTCTGATACTGGTTTAAACAGTGATGGAACTTATCGCGTGCCGGTCGAGGCTGCGATGTCGCTCATTGCTGCTAATTCTGATCTCGTAATTAAAATGCGTAGTTACGCTGCACCCGGTCCATCTGCACCCCAGCCAGTTACTGCTAAAGTCGATGCACCTAAAGTCGCCGATGAAGAGACTATGAAGCGCGGATTAGCAGTATACTCACGAACCTGTATTGCTTGCCACCAACCAACAGGCAAAGGACTCGCCCCCGTTTTCCCCCCTTTAGCCGAAGCGCCTATTGTAAATGGTGATGCGACTTTACCCATCAAGTTCATCCTCCATGGACTCATGGGACCAGTCACGGTCGCAGGTACAACCTACACTAGCATGATGCCCCCTGTTGCTGGATTGAATGACCAAGAAATTTCTGACGTTCTCACTTATGTGCGTGCTAGTTTTGGTAACAACTCTGGCCCGGTGGCCGTTGAACAAGTCAAAGCGGTACGCGATGCCAATGCTTCACGTAACACGCCTTGGACCACTGCCGAATTAGGCCTTAAATAATTTTTATAATATACGATGAGTCAGGACTATAACCGCCAATCACATTCTTCCCCCAGCGATACCGGAAGTACCCTGCCTGTCCGTTTATTTTTTATCTCAGCGTTGGGTTGGTTAATGATTTCATCCGTTCTCGGACTCATCGTAAGTCTTAAGCTACAACTCCCATCTTTCATGGCTGGTTGTGAGTGGTTCACTTATGGTCGTTTAGAAATACTTCAGCGAAACGCCTTTACCTATGGTTGGATTGGTAACGCTATTTTTGCTGTAAATTTATGGATCATGTCAGCTCTGGCTCGCTTCGAGTTTAAAGATAGCTGGTTAGCAGTCTGTGGTTGGTTGGGTTGGAATCTCGCTCTCACTTTTGGACTCGGTGCCATTTTACTTGGACATCTCAACGGCTACACGCTTTTAGAAATGCCCAAAGAAGTAGCGCCGGCTTTATTCATTAGTTTTCTCCTGGCTGCTCTCTGGCCCGCGGTTGCGTTTGTTCGTCGTCCTACTGGACACGTATTCGTGTCACAATGGTATATCATCGGTGCTTCCTTCGTCTTCCCAGTAGCCTTTGGTATTACTCAGTTACTGGTTCTTTGGTATCCAACATCCGGAGTGCTTCAGGCCATCATCCACAGTTGGTTCATCCAAAATATCCAATTACTTTGGATTGGATCATCAGCGATTTCTGCGACTTATTATTTCCTCTCCAAGGAGTCTGGTCGCACTATCTCCTCTTATTATTTAGCTACGGTTTGATTTTGTACTTATTTCCTTTTCGCGGTTTGTACGGCTCCGGCATCATTACTCGGTGGGCCAATTCCTGTTTGGATTCAATCCGTGGGTGTCATTACTTCGCTGATGATGTTGGTTCCAGTAATTATCTTAGGAATTAATTTCTTTGGAACTCTCTCCTACAATCGCGGAATCTCGGGTGCTTGGAATAACACGACCCTCCGTTTTGTTTTGGTTGGCATCGTCAGCTTCGCCGTTTCTTCTGTCTTAAATATTGTTTTCGCAACCCGTTCACTGAATGCAATTGTGCGTTTCACGGACTTCACGGTCGGCCAGCAACAGCTCGCTCATTACGGTTTCGTATCCATGGTTATCTTCGGTGCTACTTATTATATTCTTCCTCGTATCACTGGATCATTCTGGCCTTCAGCAAAATTAGTTCACCTCCATTTTTGGTCTTCGACCATCGGTGGCCTTGGTTTAGCTTTGCATCTCTTAATCTGTGGTTACCCCTCAGGTCAGAGTGGCCTCGTCAGCTATTATATCCCTGTAATCTTATTCGTGCTTTTACAATTAGTGGGCCACGTGGCTTTTGCGATTAACTCTTTCGGCATGCTCTTAGCTTCTGCGCAAAACTCCAACGATAACACCCACGCTTAAATTGCACTGAACATGAAGGACTTTAATCTCATTCTGGCTGGTATTTTTTTCACCCTTGCTGCTTCTTTTGGTGGTCTGCTGATTAGTAGTGAAGTTCAATTAGGAACACTGGGTCGTGCACCGGCCGAAGAGGGTGGCGCACTTTTTCCTCCACGTGAAACTGGCTTAGCGATTCAAGGTCGCCAAGTTTATCTGGAATTAG
>Ga0114962_10003477_pt1 | contig 12736 bp, 11 predicted proteins | sample C_130820_MF_Meta_FD_87017 | JGI IMG/M metagenome (GOLD analysis project Ga0114962, IMG submission 87017) | Freshwater microbial communities from Lake Croche, Canada to study carbon cycling - C_130820_MF_MetaG | ecosystem: Environmental > Aquatic > Freshwater > Lake | place: Lake Croche, Canada... | reverse complement strand
GCCAAAACGAAAACTCTTTTAAAGTTGATATTGTAAAAACCGATGTTTACAAATCTATCGTTCGTTGCGGCAGCTTCACTTTGCCCTCAATTCCTTTCGGACATTATTATAATCAATCTTCGGGAACCGGCACAATAATTCCAGCAGGAACACAAATCACAACATCACAAATAGTATATTATTATGCCAATACTACCACAACTCCTAATTGTACTGATTTATTAAATTATGACATAACTATAAAACCGCTCCCGCCAGTTGACACGCCAGCGAACCGTTTGGAATGTAAAAATTTCGTTTTGCCCACATTAAATAATGGTTATTATTTTACAGCTATAAATGGAGGAGGAACTCAATTAAGTGCTGGTACAATTATCTCGAAAACTCAAACTGTTTACATTTACGCAAAAGGAATTAATGGGTGTTCAAATCAATATTCTTGGCGTATTGTAATTAAGCCACTCCCATTAATAGATAGTTTTACGGATGTATTTACTTGTACGGATTATATTTTACCAACATTAAGAAATGGAAAATACTATACCGCAACAAACGGTCCAAATGGAATAGGAATCGAACTCCTTGCAGGAACAGTAATTTCATCAAGTCAAAGGGTTTATATTTATAATGAATGGAGTGATTTAGCAGGATGTAAAAACGAATCGTATTTCAATATTCAATTTAGTGGAATAGATGTAGGGACTTTTGCAGATGTTTCCGTTTGCGATAGTTACCAACTTCCCCCATTAGCCCTAGGCGATTATTATTCACTTCCAAATGGTTCAGGACCAACTATTCCTGTGGGAACTATATTAACTGCTTCTCAAAGAATATATGTTTATAAAATTATCGGAACTCGATTAACGTGTTCCAATCAAAAAGACTTTTTAGTTACAATTACACCTACTCCTATTTTAATAAATTACCCAGATGTTGTTGCATGTGGTAATTATTTATTGCCTCCTTTATCTTTAGGCAACTATTTTTCACAACCTTTAGGTAAAGGAGTAGCTTATAATGCTGGTCAAAGCATATCGTCATCGCAACACATGTATGTTTATGCTAAAAATAATGCAATTTGCTTCGATCAAAAAGATTTTGAGATTACAATTTATCCATTAATAAATTTAAATATAAATGATGGTGTAATTTGTGTAGATAATTTAACCGGAGCATTAATACAATCTTACACCATGAGTTCTGGATTGGATCCTTCAATTTTCACTGTTGAATGGTATTTAAATAGTGTGTTAGTAGGAACCGGAGAAAGTTATACTGCTCTGATAGACGGAATATATACTGTAATTGCAATAAAAAACACCCCAGATATTGGAGATGATTGTGGCTATAACTCCAAAACTGTTACAGTAGAAAAATCGAGTCCAGCGATAGCGTCAGTAACTGCTTCAGCAGCATTCACAGATATAATTGATGTAATTGTAGATGTAACGGGTGGATTAGGCGAATATGAATTTCAAATTGACGGGGGCGCATCGCAAAACAGCACTGTTTTTCATGATGTTGCTTCAGGAATCCATACCATAACAATTACCGATATAAAAGGAAATTGTACTGCTCTAAATTTAGTAACACACGTAATAAAATATCCTAAATATTTTACTCCTAATGGGGATGGATATCACGAATATTGGAACATCTTTGATCTAGATTTTCAACCAGATGCCGTACTTTATATTTACGATCGGTATGGAAAATTCCTGAAACAACTCAAAACAAATGGTCCTGGTTGGGATGGAAATTACAATGGAAATCCACTTCCTTCCACCGATTATTGGTTTCAGGTTTTTTATAAATTTAATGGCACCGACCAAGTATTCAAATCTCATTTCAGTATGAAACGATGATTTTATTTAGAATTCCGTTAACAAAAAGTCACTAACCCCCGTTTTAAAGTTATTGCAACCCTTCAAACAATCGTTTTGCATCCTCTAATTTGAATAATTGTGTTCCTACGTTCATGGTGGCTGCTGATCCACAGGCAACGCCCCATTGCACCACTTCTTTCAAATTTTTGTTCTGTGATAATGCCCAAACCATGGCGCCCACCATACTGTCTCCGGCTCCAACGGTACTTTTCTTTACAACATCGGGTGCGGCTACAAATTCGGTTTGAGTCGCTGTTACCAAAACTGCTCCTTGCGCACCTAAGGAAACCACTACAATTTCGGCACTTCCTTTTTCGATTAATTTTCTTGCTGCTGCTTCTACTTCGTTTGTTTCTATTCTTTCGACTCCAATTAGTTTGGCTAATTCGCCAATATTTGGCTTTACTAAATAAACCCCTTTTTCTAATACTTTTTTCAAAGCTTCACCTGAAGTATCCACAATTAATTTTGTTCCAGAAGCTTTCGCTAAATCTGCAATTTGTTGATAGAAATCGGTTGATAAACCTTCGTTTAAACTTCCGCTTGCTACTAAATATTTAGGTTTTAATTCTCGAATGGTTTGGATAATTGCCTCTTTTTCCAATTCTGAAATGGAATTTCCCGGAAAGCAAAAACGATATTGCGAATTGGTATTTACATCCAAAGCAACCAGATTTTCTCTTGTCCAGTTTTCTGTTGTGATTGTTTTTATAGCAATTCCTTCTTGTTTTACCAATTCTTCCAATTTATTTCCTGGCGAGCCTCCCGAAGTAAATACACATAATGATTGGCCACCCAAGCGAGAAATCGCTTTAGAAACATTGATTCCACCCCCGCCAGCATCATAACGAGCGGTTTCGCAACGGATTTTCTGTTCGGCAACTAATCCTGTAAATTGAGTGCTTTTATCAAGAGACGGATTTACCGTTAGCGTAATAATATCGAATGTTTTCATTTTATAAATTTAATAAAAATAGGTGCAATTTGAGGCAATAAATTCTTCGTATATTTGCAACTTTATAAATTAATAGTAGTGAACGAAGAAATTGCTTCGTTCCTTGAAATCCATCGCAACGATTATGATCGAAGATAAATCACCACAACGTACCAGTATTGCTCAACTCGGAGAATTTGGATTGATAGACCACATAACAAAAAACTTCAAAGTAAATCAACCTTCGACTTTAAAAAGTATTGGAGATGACGCTGCTGTTTTGGATTTCAAAGATAAAAAAGTAGTTGTTTCTACGGATTTACTAATCGAAGGCGTTCATTTTGATTTGGGTTATATGCCTTTAAGACATTTGGGTTACAAAGCGGTCGTGGTTAATGTTTCGGACATTTGCGCCATGAATGCCAAAGCAACGCAAATCACAGTTTCTGTTGCGGTTTCTAATCGATTTCCGTTAGAAGCTTTGGAAGAGTTGTTTGATGGAATTACCCTTGCGGCAAATGAATATAATGTAGATGTTATCGGTGGCGACACCACTTCGTCTCAAAAAGGATTGATTATCAGTATTACAGCAATTGGCGAAGCGGACGAAAACGAAATTGTGTATAGAAGCGGAGCGGGTCAAACCGACTTATTGGTGGTAACTGGCGATATTGGTGCGGCTTATATGGGATTGCAAGTTTTAGAACGTGAAAAACAAGTTTTTCAAGTAAACCCAAACTCACAACCCGACTTAGATGCATACACGTATATTATTGAACGCCAATTAAAACCAGAAGCTCGAAAAGATGTGCGCACATTATTGCACGCTTTAGAAATAAAACCAACATCGATGATTGATATTTCGGATGGATTGTCATCGGAAATCATGCATTTATGCAAACAATCAAAAGTAGGATGTAATTTATATGAAGACAAATTACCGCTCGATCCACAATTTATGAATGTGTGCGAAGAATTTAATTTGGACGCAACAACAGTGGCAATAAACGGTGGCGAAGATTACGAATTGCTTTTTACCATTGCGATGGAAGATTTTGATAAAATCAAAGGAAATCCAAATTTCACGATAATTGGGCACATGACCCAAGAAAGTGAAGGAATCCATTTAGTTACCCGAGCCAATACAAGAATTCCTCTTAAAGCGCGTGGTTGGAATGCATTGAGCGAAGAATAAAGAGAAAAAGTCGTTAATTCAATCCAGACTTTAATATTAGACTGCCTCCAAATAGTTTCTAACTATTTGGAGGCATTTTTATTTTCTCCCAAATTAAATAATTGTTAAGTTACTTTTTTAATTTTTTCTATTTAAAAATATATCGTAATATTGCGATATGGGAATAACAAAAACAATCGGTTTCTCGGAAGAAACTAACCAAATGGCAGAAATCCTAAAAGCATTAGGAAATCCAGCGCGTTTAGAAATTGTAAAAATTCTAATGAAGGCTCCGGATTGTATCTGTGGCGACATTGTAGAAATTCTACCTTTGGCACAATCAACTGTTTCTAAACATTTATCGGAATTAAAAAAAGTTGGGTTAATAAAAGGATCTATTTCTGGTAATACGATCTGTTATTGTCTAGACGAGAAAGTCATTCAAAACATTCAAAATTTCATAACTACCATAGAATCTAGTTGCATAAATTCAAAAGATTGTTGCTAAAAAACCAAAAGGCATTTACAAAAAAATTAAAAACATGAAAAAACTATCTTTTTTAGACAACTATTTAACCCTTTGGATATTCTTAGCCATGTTAATTGGCGTTGCTTTAGGGTATTTTGTCCCTTCTTTTTCGAATACTATAAATACGATGAGTTCTGGAACGACAAATATTCCTATTGCAATTGGACTTATTTTAATGATGTACCCGCCTTTGGCAAAAGTGAATTATAAATTACTACCGACAGTTTTCAAAAACACACGAATCCTAACGATTTCCTTAGTTTTAAATTGGATAATTGGACCCTTATTAATGTTTGTTTTGGCAATCACTTTCTTAAGAGAGTATCCAGAATATATGATTGGCTTAATCTTAATTGGTTTGGCTCGATGCATTGCCATGGTTTTAGTTTGGAACGATCTTGCGGAAGGAAATTCAGAATATGGCGCTGGTTTAGTAGCTTTAAATAGTATCTTTCAAGTGTTTTTCTATAGTTTTTACGCATGGATTTTCATTACTGTTTTACCTCCTTATTTTGGATTTGAAGGCGCTATCGTAAATATTTCGATTATAACAATTGCAAAAAGTGTTGCTGTATATTTAGGAATTCCTTTTGGATTTGGATTTTTCAGCCGCTTAATTTTAGTAAAATTAAAAGGCGAAGAATGGTATAATACGAAGTTCATACCCACTATTTCTCCAATTACATTAATTGCATTATTAGCCACAATAATTGTTATGTTTAGTTTAAAAGGGGAGCTTATTATCCAAATTCCACAAGATATTATCATCATTGCCATACCCATGTTAATCTATTTTGTCATCATGTTTTTGATTGGTTTTTTCATGACTAAAGCTGTAGGTGCAAGCTATGACAAGAACGCAGCCGTAGCTTTTACCGCTGCAGGAAACAATTTCGAATTAGCAATTGCGGTTGCAATTGCTGTTTTTGGACTTAATTCTGGACAAGCTTTTACTGGAGTCGTTGGGCCTTTGGTCGAAGTTCCTGCTTTAATTTTATTGGTTAAAGTTTCCTTTTGGTTAAAGAAAAAATATTACAAATAAATCGCTTAAAAATGAAAAAAATTCTAGTTCTCTGTACCGGAAATTCGTGCAGAAGCCAAATGGCACATGGTTATTTACAGCATTTCGGAAAAGAAAAAGTCGAAGTGTATAGTGCTGGTGTTGAAATTCACGGACTCAATCCATTTGCAGTTGGAATCATGTCGGAAGACGGAATTGACATCTCAAAACACACTTCCAATCACGTGGATGAATATTCAGAAATCACTTTTGATTATGTAATCACGGTTTGCGATAATGCCAAAGAAGCCTGTCCCTTTTTTCCAACCAAAACAAAAACGATTCACCATAGTTTTGAAGATCCATCAAAATCGTCGGGAACAGCCAAAGAACTAATTGTAGAGTTCCGAAAAGTGCGCGATCAGATTAAAGAGTATTCAAAAGATTTTATAGAAAGCGTTTAAAATCGAAATAATTTTACATAAATTTGAAGAATATAAAAAACAAATCTTATGAAAAAATTATTAATTCTGTTGTGTTTAACGGTTTTTACTTTTGGTTACAGCCAAGATAAAGAAACTCCTAATTTTAATAAAAATGAAATTAAAGGAAATGCACTTTTTTTAGTTTTAGGTGGTATTGACGTTAGTTATGAACATTTACTCAATGAAGATTCGGGAATAGGGGTTTCGCTTTTTTTTAATGATGGAGAAAATTTTGAAACTACTTTTAGTTTAACACCCTATTATCGTGCTTATTTTGGAGAAAAACCAGCAGCAGGTTTTTTTGTTGAAGCTTTTAGTATGATTAGCTCTGGTAAAAACGGAAGTTACTATACCTACGATTATACCTCAACCTCAAGTTATTTTACAGAAGGGGAAAAATATTCTGGTTTTGCATTAGGTTTTGGTGTTGGTTCAAAATGGATTCATTCGAGAGGATTTATCTTTGAAATAAATGCCGGTATCGGTCGAAATCTATTCGGAACTAATAATACTGAAATTGTAGGTCGAGGCGGAATTACATTAGGCTACCGATTTAAATAAAAAGTAAAGGCTTCTCAATTGAGAAGCCTTTACTTTTTATAACCGAATAAACATTAACCGCATCAACTTTTGTTACATTTTCATCAACCAATTCTTCATCGAAACTTCATTTTCTATAATCGATTTTAAATCAGCAATATTTACGCGATCTTGTTTCATCGTATCTCTATGACGAATTGTAACCGTTTGATCTTCTATAGTTTGGTGATCAACCGTGATGCAAAATGGAGTCCCCAATGCATCTTGCCTTCTATAACGTCTTCCAACTGCATCTTTTTCATCATAAGTTACATTGAAATCCCAACGTAAATCTTCGATAATTTTATGCGCGATATCAGGCAATCCGTCTTTTTTTACTAAAGGTAAAACTGCCGCTTTTGTTGGCGCAAGCACCGATGGCAATTTTAAAACTGTTCTTGTAGAACCGTCTTCTAATGTTTCTTCTTTTAATGAAGTAGCAAAAACCGACAAGAACATTCTGTCCAATCCAACCGAAGTTTCTACAACATATGGTGTGTAATTAGCATTAGTTTCGGTGTCGAAATATTGCATTTTTTTGCCAGAGAATTTTTCGTGCGCTTTCAAATCGAAATCGGTACGAGAGTGAATTCCTTCTAATTCTTTGAATCCAAATGGGAAATTAAATCCAATATCGGCAGCGGCATTGGCATAATGCGCTAATTTTTCGTGATCATGAAAACGGTAATTTTCTCTTCCTAAACCTAATGATAAATGCCAGTTTAAACGAGCGGTTTTCCAGTGCTCGTACCATTGCATTTCTTCGCCTGGTTTTACAAAAAATTGCATTTCCATTTGTTCAAATTCCCGCATACGGAAAATAAATTGTCTCGCAACGATTTCGTTTCTAAACGCTTTTCCGGTTTGTGCAATTCCAAAAGGAATTTTCATTCTACCTGATTTTTGAACATTCAAGAAATTGACAAAAATTCCTTGAGCTGTTTCTGGACGCAAATATAAATCCATCGCTGTATCGGCAGAAGCACCAAGTTTTGTACCAAACATCAAGTTGAATTGACGCACTTCTGTCCAGTTTCTAGATCCTGTTTCAGGATCAGCAATTTCAAGTTCTTCGATTAATGCTTTTACATCTTCTAAATCGCCGTTTCCTAAAGAACGCCCCATTCTTTCCAGAATTTCTCTTTCTTTAGCAAGATATTCTACCACTCTAGTATTGGTAGTGATGAATTCTTGTTCATTGAAAGCGTCTCCAAAACGTGCTTTAGCTTTTTCAATTTCTTTTTTGGCTTTCAGGTTTAATTTTTCGGCATAATCCTCAATTAAAACATCGGCACGGTATCTTTTTTTGGAATCTTTGTTATCAATTAACGGATCATTAAAAGCGTCCACGTGTCCTGATGCCTTCCAAGTGGTTGGATGCATCAATATCGCCGCGTCAAGTCCAACGATATTATCGTTCATTTGAACCATTGATTTCCACCAATATTCGCGTATGTTCTTTTTTAATTCGACACCGTTTTGTGCATAATCATAGACTGCACTTAAACCATCGTAAATTTCGCTTGACGGAAAAATAAATCCGTATTCCTTTGCGTGCGAAACTACATTTTTGAATAAATCTTCTTGTTTTGCCATAATGATGCAAAAATATAAAAAGTGAACTTAAAAAAAAGGAATTTATCAAAATTTGAAGCATTGAAATGCCTATTTTTATAAATAAATACACTTCGTATGTTCAAAAGCATTATTAACCTGTTTTTTCCACCCGTTTGCTCTGGCTGTCATTCCTTATTAATTTCGAATGAAAATGTGATTTGCACGCTTTGCCGACATAATCTACCGCTGACTAATCATCATATAAACCCTGAAAACGAAGCTGTCAAAAAGTTTTATGGAAGAATTCCAGTCGAATATGCCTCGGCATTATTGTATTTTCATAAAAAGGGAATTGTACAAGAACTCATTCACAATTTGAAATATAAAGGTCAGGAAGAAATTGGAACTGTGCTTGGCGAATGGTATGCGGAGGAGTTAAAAAATTTGGCAATTATCAAATCCGTTGACCAAATTATTCCAGTTCCTTTACACAAACGAAAACTCAGAGAAAGAGGCTACAATCAGGTGACGAATTTTGGTTTAGCGCTTTCTAAAAATTTAAATTTAGACTATAATAACTCCGTTTTATTTCGGAAAATATATTCGAAAACACAATCCAAGAAAAATTTATTGCATCGAAGTGACGGAATCGACACCACTTTTGACGTTTCATTTACCGAAAAAGACCATAACAAACATTTCCTTCTGATTGACGACGTAATTACAACTGGATCTACTTTAGAGGCTTGTTCGCATGCTTTGTTGAGAATTCCTGGCGCAAAAATTAGTGTTGTTTGTATGGCAATGGCGCATTCCTAAATAAAAATTAAAACATTTCTTTTACAGCGAATATAATTGTTATTTTGTGCTTCTAAATTTTGATTGATTATGTTGAAAAACAACCTTAGATATATTCTGTTTTTACTTGTATTGGCAATGGTTAGCTGTGCCAAAAGAGGAAATATTACCGGTGGATTGAAGGATACTCTTGCGCCCATTTTGAAAACAAGTTTCCCGAAAAATTTCAGTACTAATTTTAAAGGAACGGAGATTAAATTGACATTTGACGAATATATTAAGCTGAAAGATTTGAGAAAACAGTTGATTATTTCGCCACCCATGAAGAATGAACCCTTGATATTACCGACCAATGTGAGCAAATATCTTACTATAAAAATAAATGACACACTACAACCCAATACTACTTATAGTTTTAATTTTGGTCAGAGTATAACCGACAATAACGAGGGGAATCCATACAATCAGTTTAAATATATATTTTCGACAGGCGCATACATAGATTCTTTGTCGATTGGAGGAACCGTAAAAGATGCGTTTAATAAGGAAGTAGAATCCTTTGTTTCGGTGATGCTTTATGATGTGAATGATGAATTTAAAGATTCGGTAGTTTATAATACTTATCCGAGATATGTTACCAATACTTTGGACAGCATGAAAACCTTTAAATTAGAAAATTTGAAGGCGGGAAAATATCTTTTGGTTGCGATGAAAGATTACAATTCAAACAACAAATTCAATCCAAAAAAAGATAAAATCGGGTTTAAAAAGCAGTTTATTAGTGTTCCAAACGATTCTCTTTTCGAATTAAAAATATTCAAAGAAGTGTTGCCTTTAAAAGTGTATAAACCCATTCAAGTAAGTGGAAACAGATTGCTTTTGCCTTATGAAGGAAATGTGAAAAATTCGAAAATTACATTAAAAAACAAGGGCGAAATTTTGCCTTCCATCATTACCAAATTTCCAAAAAAAGATTCGCTTCAGGTTTGGTTTCAACCTCTAAAAGCAGATTCCTTGCAACTAGCCGTTACCAAAGACAAATACAAAAGTGACTTTTCTTTTAAAATTAAGAGCCAGAAGAAAGACAGCCTAAGTATTATTCCATTACAAAAAGGGATTTTAAATTTTAGAGATACGTTTACTTTAGAATCGGCAACACCATTGACTCATTTTGACAATTCTAAAATAAAACTGGTTGATAAGGATTCTGTTTCTGTAGATTTTACAACCGAATATGATGAATTTAATCAAAAATTACATTTAAATTTCAAGAAATCACCTTCGGAAAAATACACTTTTAGAATACTACCCGGTGCCATGACCGATTATTTAGAGCGATCAAATGACAGCTTAATTTACAAAATTGACACCCGAGGTATTTCTGATTATGGCAACCTGAGAGTGAGTTTGCAAAATGTAAAACATTTTCCTGTACTAGTGGAACTCACGGATTCTAAAGGCGAGGTTGTTGCTTCTGAATATAGCGAAAGCAGTTCAATGATTGAATTTAATCTTATAGAACCCGCAGTTTTTTCATTACGAGCCATTTATGATGACAACAAAAATAAGGAATGGGACACTGGAAATTTTCTAGAAAAACGCCAAGCCGAGGAAGTGATTTATTATTCGAAAGATATTGATGTTCGTGCCAATTGGGATGTGGAACAAGTGTTTGATTTAAGCATTCCATACAAACCAGAACCAAAAAAGAAGGTGGTTAAACCTAAGAAGGCTAAATCAGGTGGTTTTTAATTCGAAAGCATCTCGGTCGTTTAGAAATCCAAGTTTTTTTCGGCTATCAACTAATTTTTCTTTGTTTAATTCTGTTATAAAAACACCTTCGGTTTCTTGAGGTTCTATGACATAATTTCCAAGAAAATCAACTACTTGCGAATGTCCAACATGTTCGTAATTCTTATTGTCAAACCCTATTCGGTTTACACCAATAGTATAACACATGTTTTCGACTGAGCGTGCCTGAATCAAAATATCCCATGCATTGATGCGCGGTTTTGGCCAATTAGCAACATAAAGCAACACATCATAGTCTTCGATATTTCGAGCTAAAACTGGAAAACGCAAATCGTAACAGATTAACGGACAGATTTTCCAACCTAAATAATCGACAATCAATTTTTGATTTCCTTTTGTATAAACTTTGTCTTCTCCAGCCAATGTAAACAAATGGCGTTTGTCGTAAAATTGGATTTCACCTGATGGAAAAACAAATAGTAAGCGATTATAGAAATTATTATTTTCGGTAATAACTAGGCTTCCTATAATAGCGCTTTTCTTGCCTTTCGCCAAAGATTGAAGCCACAAAACCGTTTCTCCTTGCATGGTTTCAGCAACGGCTAAAGGATTCATTGTAAAGCCTGTCGTGAACATTTCGGGAAGCACAATCAAATCTACTTTTTCCGTAATTCCATTGATTTTTTCATCAAAATAATTTCGATTAGCGATTGGTTTTTCCCAAATTAAAGACGATTGGATAATTACGATTTTCATTTTATAAAATTAATTTAAAAATTTGAATCCTAAAGATATTCTGTTAAAAAACAAAAAAACGCATCCATTGATTTGGATGCGTTTATAATAAAAACTGATTTATTTGATTATTTTCCAGTAATAATAGTATACTCCCACTTTTGACGATAATGGTTGTTTGAAATTAAAGGAATCGTAATCATTGTTGCACCAGTAAGTGTTCCAGTTAAAAGGGTTGCTTCAGCAGTACTGCTTTTATTCCCAGGCATTAATGCCATAAAAAATGCTGCTATCATACCTACTCCAATCACCAAAACTCCCCCAACAATCAAAAGTGGTTTTGCGGCTTGCGACCCAATAGTAAAACTCCTTATTGAAAAAATAGATTCTAAGGCCATTTTTTGCCCTTGAAGCATAATTGTCTTATCATCAATTACCGTAAAATTTCCAATATATTTAGCCCCATACATGTTTTGGACTTTTATACTAGTATTTTCTTTTAATAAGATTGTACTTTGATTGCTTTTGTTTTTTAATAAAATCCCTCTTTCTTGAGCATGGAGAAAAAGACTTGTAAAGACAAAAATTGTCAAAAATAAAATTCTTTTAACATTAAAAGAATTTAAAATAGGTAGCGGTTTATTCATAGGTTTTTTTGTAAAGGTACAGTAAAAAGTTATAGGAAACACAAATAACAAAAAAACGCATTCATTGGTTTGGATGCGTTTATTATAAAAATGGATTAGTTTAATTATTTTCAGTAACAATAGGATATACCCACTTTTGACGATAATGGTTGTTTGAAATTAAAGGTGTCGAAATTATTGTTGCGCCAAATTATGAAATGAAATAATGTAAAATAAAATAATTATGTAATTTTTTCATTTTCAACACAATATAGTTTTTTAAAATCCGTTGTTATATTAGTTTGGTTTTTTAACGTATTATGTACGTATTGAATTAGTAGTTTTTATTATTTCAAAAGGCGTCCACCTAATGATTAGGAGAACGCCTTTTTGTTATAATACTTAAATGGGTTTTAAATTTGAATTAATAACTCATTTCTACAATCGATTTTATTTTCTCTAAAGTAATATTTTGTCTTTCTCCCAATGCAATCCAACCTCTTTTTTCAAAGCGATTTACAACAAAATCAGCTGTTTTGGAATAGTCCTCTGTACAATCCGATAATTTAGTTTTCATTCCCATTTTATGATAAAATTCAACTGTTTTGTTGATTGCTTCTCTAGCTATTTCTTCGTCGGTTCCAGTCAAATTAAAAATACGTTTACCGTATTGTGCTAATT
>Ga0114962_10003475_pt1 | contig 12738 bp, 18 predicted proteins | sample C_130820_MF_Meta_FD_87017 | JGI IMG/M metagenome (GOLD analysis project Ga0114962, IMG submission 87017) | Freshwater microbial communities from Lake Croche, Canada to study carbon cycling - C_130820_MF_MetaG | ecosystem: Environmental > Aquatic > Freshwater > Lake | place: Lake Croche, Canada... | reverse complement strand
TTCTAGGACAGGAACAGGCACAGGGACACCCAGTAACACCCCCACAAAAACGGGGACAAGTACCAGAACCCCTTCTAGGACAGGAACAGGCACAGGGACACCGACAAAAACCCCTACTGCAACCAGGACACCCACTAACACCCCTACCAAAACACCTACGCCCACTCGAACCCCGTCTAGGACAGGAACAGGCACAGGGACACCGACAAAAACCCCTACTGCCACTCGAACACCCAGCAACACCCCTACTAAAACGGGGACAAGCACCAGAACCCCTTCTAGGACAGGAACGGGCACAGGAACAAGCACCAACACCCCTACTGCCACCAGAACACCCAGCAACACCCCTACTAAAACGGGGACGAGTACAAGAACCCCTTCTAGGACAGGGACGGGCACAGGGACAAGTACCAACACCCCTACTGCCACCAGGACACCCACTAACACCCCTACTAAAACGGGGACAAGTACGAGAACCCCTTCTAGGACAGGAACGGGCACAGGGACAAGTACCAACACCCCTACAGGAACGCAAACCCCCTCGTCTACCCCCACAAATACGGGCACAAGGACGAGAACTCCGTCTAGGACAGGAACGGGGACAGGGACAAGTACCAACACTCCTACCCAAACGGGGACAAGTACAAGAACCCCCACAAAAACCCCTACAGGAACGCAAACCCCCTCGTCTACCCCCACGAATACGGGCACAAGGACGAGTACCTCTACACAAACCCCTACAGGGACACGAACACCGAGTGCAACAGGGACGCAAACCCCTACACAGACTCCCTCTCAAACCCCTACCAACACCCCTACAAGAACAGGTACGGCCAGCACAAGTCTCATTCCAACCCTCTCCGCAACCACCACAGCCAGTCAGACCGTTACACGATCCAGTACACAGACACGAACAGCCTCTCTTACAGGAACGCAATCAAAAACCAGCTCCAGTTCCAATACTCCCTCTTTCACAGTCACGTCGTCCCATACGCCTTCGTTTACACAGACTCTTACACAAACTCAAACACAGACCCGTTCTAAAACCAGTACTCCCTCTAATACGCAGAGTCAGACGGCGAGTCACACCCCTTCTGCAACCCGTTCTATGACGCAGACCAGCACACAAACAGTGACCGCCAGTTTCACGAGGTCACCCAGTCAAACCAGTTCCACAGGTATCACGCCGAGCCAGACGCCGACACAAACAGGAACCCTTACAACAACCCCCAGTTATACGGGGTCTAGTACGATTACCCAGACACCCAGTGTCACCGGTTCTGCAATAGGCACCGGCTCTATGACACAGACATCTTCTTTAACACCTTCGAAGTCATCCACTGAATCAAGTACGGGAACCTCTTCTATATCAAACACTCAAACCAGTACAACAACCTCCACAGGCACCCCTTCGAGCGCCTCGACACAGACAGGATCAATCACCCGATCCCTCTCCGTCACTCGCAGTCCTTCGAATACGGCCTCCCTCTCCCTCACAGGAACACGAACAGGATCTGGATCCAGTACCAGCTCTTACTCAGGGACGTTCAGCCCCTCTCAGTCCTCAAGTCCTTCTGTCACATCTACGCAGGGAAGCACGCAAACTCCATCCTCCACACAGACCTCTACGCAATCCCGCTCAACCACGTCCTCTATCACCATGGAGAGCACCGCCTTGAAAACAGTATCCTCGACGAATACAGGATCGCAGGTATCGACCAGCTCTCCTTCGTCAACGCAGAGTTCCACGGCCTCCGTCACACAAAGTCAAACAGGGTCAACCACATCCACCTATACAGACTCCATCACACCCTCGTCCAGTCGCACTTCGACACGAACCATGACGGGCAGTCGCACCGCCTCCGCCACCCTCACTCCCTCCTCCTTCCAGACACCCTCGAGTACCGCATCCCTTACTGCAAATTCGACCGGCACTGCGACCCAGTCGCCTTCTTTAAGTCCTCTGGGCACGAGCACCCTGACAGGGTCTGGATCCGCAACGGCAGTCGCCACGCCGACCGCCACGCTCTCCCGATTCTCGACGCCGAGCGGCACGGGTACAAGGAGTGAGACAGGTACCGCCGCTGAAACGCAGTCTGGAACGGGCACGGGCACGGGAACGGCTACGGCTACCCTGACAAGAACTGGCTCGGGCACCCAGACATCTACGAATACAGGCTCTGGAACACTGACAGGGACGGCGAGTCTGACTAGGGCGGCCACATCTTCGAACACTATGACGGGCTCGAGTTCCATCACTCTGAGTGACACAGGGACGAGCACAGGAACGCCTACCGCCACGTTTACCGGCACAGTGACCGCCTCCAGCACCTCTTCGCCCCTTCTAAGTTCTACCAGTACTGGTTCTGGTTCTGGTTCTGGCACCGGCATCGGTACAGGCACCGGATCTGCAGCGATCACCTCCTCCAGTACTCTTAGTGGCACACTTACAGGCACGCAAAGTAGTACATCCAGTCAAACAGCAAGCCCCACCGTTACGGCAAGCCAGACGCGGACACAGACAGCCTCTAGTACGGCCAGTCCCAGTCGAACCACGAGTCAGACGATCACCTCTTCCCTTACAGCTTCACCATCCAGGACGGCCAGTCCCTCCCAGACGGCAAGCCCCTTTCCCACGCAAACAATCTCACCTACCAACTCCCGCACCGTAACACCAAGTCGCACAACAACAATGACCGGATTGAACACAGAGACATCCTCTGTCACGATAACAAGCACCCGTACGCCCAGTATTACACGAACAGGGTCTGGTTTGCCGACAACAACAAGATCGCCGACGGGAACGGTCACGAGCGGTCTTACACCCACCGCCACATCTACCACATCAGGCACCGTAACCGGTACGCCTTCTACCACTCTATCCATCAGTGCAACCGTCACGACCAGTGTAACTGCATCAGGAACAGGACAGATCACGCAGACACAGACAAGTACGACAAGCCCGTCCACCACAGCGAGTCTGGCGACTCGTTCTTCCACGGCTCTGGCCACAGCTCTCTCGACGTTCACGCCAAGTTCGACCGCCTCTACAACAGCCTCTCGTACAGCAATCAGTACGGCCAGTCAGACGTCTACAAGGACGCAGACATTGACGCAGACGTTGACACCGAGTGCCGCGAACACGGCGAGTCCAACGGTCACCGCCTCCACAAGTCCCTCCAGCACCTTCAGCCCTTCCATTACAGGAACAGGAACACTCAGTCAGACCAGTTCCGGATTTCAAACACCAAGTCCGACCAGATCAAGGTCAGGAACGGAATCTCCTTCTCAACTGCAAACACAGACCCCCTCCTTCACTCCCTCCTTGACCGGCTCCATCACATCCTCTTCGAGCCCCTCCCAAACACAAACAGGGTCTGGAACGATGTCCCCCAGCGCCACGCAATCAATAACAGGAACCGTATCGGGATCCGCGGGTAAAACCCCTTCACCAACTCTGAGCGCCTCTTCTTCCCCCACCCTCACCCTCACCAGTTCTCAAACCCTGTCGAATACTCGCACACCCTCTTCGTCTAGTACAACCACTGCAACCGGCACGGCCTCTCCCAGTCAGACGACAACCACTACAGGGCTGGTCACAAATTCCTTAACCTCCACTGCCAGCCGTACAAAGACGCCTAGTCGCACAGTCACAGGGAGCCCCTTGGGAACTGCAACTAGAACCGGCACTTCCTCTGGCTCAGAAAGTGGCTCCCCTCTGCAGACACCGAGTGTCACAGGATCGGAAACCGTATCGCCCTCTGCGCTTAAAACACCTAGTGCAACCGGCACAGCAACCGCTGTAAGTACTGCCGGCGCAACAGGGATCGCAACAAGCAGTCGTACCATCACTTCCTCCATCACTTCCTCGCCCTCTCTGAGTTCGATGGCCACCCGAACACAAACGGGTTCCATCACATCGAGTCTATCGAGCACCAGTACTCCTTCCAGAACCGCGGCTATCACGAATACGAGGTCAGGGACTACTCTGGCCACAGGATCCGGATCTGAATCCGGATCTGGAAGTTCCAGTCTGTCTCGAACGGGCACTGCAAGTTCGAGCGATTCAAGCACCTCTACAATAACCCCTACTCGTACACCCACTGTGACTGCATCCTTGACCGGCACATCCACACAGACACCGTCATTTACACAAACTGGCACAGGCACCTCCAGTTCCACAATTACCGCAACCGGCTCTGATTCTTCCACGCAAACACCCAGTGCTCTTGCCACACGCTCCAAGACTATCACACGCTCAGGCACTCGTAGTTCAACAAGTTCTCGAACAGCGACCATGACAATCACAGCCTTCTCCACGGTCACCGCCTCCAACACCCAAACGCCGAGCAATTATGCCACAATCACTCCAACCCGCTCTTCATCCGCACTCCCTACAAGCACCCGTACAACAACCCAGACGATTTCTGTGACAGGAACTGCAACCGACACAAGCACTCTTTCACAGACTCCCTCCGTCTCGAGCACCGTCAGTGCTCTAAGCACAGGAACCCCGAGCCGCACAAGTTCGGGCAGTCGCACCGCCTCCTTGACGATCACCCAAACGACCACCCAGACGCCTTCCGCCCTTTCCACTCGGAGCCAGACGGCCACGGTGACGTCCTCGATCACAGCAAGTCGCACCAACACGGCGTCCAGTACCGCCTCGACCAGTCAGACACCGAGCCCCTGGTCAAGAACCTCAACAACCACTCTGACGGCCAGTCCCACGGTCACGCCAAGCAGCAGCTTCAGTGCGCAGCCCACGCCATCGATGACGAGTAGTGGTACACAGACGGTCAGTGGGTCAGGAACTAGCCAGGCTACCCCCTCGAAAACAGCGACCACAACAGAATCCCCTACGAAGAGCCGATCCGATACAAGTTCTTGGACACCTTCCATGACCGTCACGAGCTCAGAAACACAGACCCTCACTCGCACATCCAGTCGCACACGATCTGGCTCCGTCACAGCGAGTCTGACAGCACAAGCCACCGTGTCCACCACGGCCGCCGCCACGGTGACTCAGACTCCAAGCGCGACCTACAGCTACACCTATTCGTCCACGTCAACCGTGAGCCCTTCTCGAAGTGCATTCAGTACGGTGTCTGAGACACCGTCGCAAACATCGAGCCAAACGTTCACATCAACCCAGACCAGTACAAGCAGTCAAACCCTGAGTGCAACGAACACGGGCTCTAGTACAAGTACCGGTACGGGCTCAGGCACAACTACATCTAGTACGACTAGCTCATGGACTGGCACGGGCACAGGTACACCTTCTTCAACGAATACGGGATCCGGATCCGGATCCGGATCTGCGTCCCAATCAGCGACAGCTACGCAGACCGTCACGGCCTCTTCGACCCAAACGGCCTCTTTCACGCGTTCGGGCACAACAAGTGCATCCATGACCACTACGAATACGGGTGCACAGACACCCTCTTCTAGCAGCACAAGCAGCCCCACCCTCACCCCCACCAAATCCTCCACGGCCACCCTTTCCAAGGGCGCAAGTCAGACAGGAAGCCGCACCCCCTCTGTCACGGGCACGGTAAGTCCCTGGCGCTTAGCGATAGCATCTGCGACAGCCTCTTCAACAACATCCATTTAGAATCTGTGTCTTATATAAAGACACTCTATGAAATCCATTGCTCTCAAGTATCTTCCCCGACGATTGACAGCAAAGGACAAGCAACTGCAGAAGCGCATGCTTCTGAAGTCCAGGCGGCTCTATCGACAGGGCAAGTACTATACGCGAAAGCGGATCCAGTCATACCCTGTTCGAGAGAGCCCCCATGTACAGAAAGCCCGCCGTCTCTATGGCGTGGAAACGCTGGCGCCCTCCAAGGCCTTGGCCACCGCAACAGGCTGCTCTTTAAGTGCCCAGAAGGCGATTGTGGCGAAGGGCGAGGGCGCCTATTTCAGTTCAGGGTCAAGGCCGAGCCAGACGGCACAGAGCTGGGGCTATGCCCGTTTGGCGTCGGCTGTAACAGGGGGCAAGGCGGCCGCCGTGGATTACGCCATTTTGGAAAAGGGGTGCAAATCTGAGGGGAAGGCGATGCAACTGGCCAAACAAGCCAAGAAGAAGCATGGACATGGTACTCGCCGAGTTGCACATACCGCTACAGCCTAAAAAATCGGTGAATAGGACGAACAGGAATGGCAGCTCCCATCATTGTCACGGGACCACCCGGATCAGGCAAGAGCTATTGGATTCAGGCCTATGCCAAGGAGAAGCGCAAGCAGCTGCTGACCTGTTCGTGTCGCAAGGATCGTACCTTGCGGGAAGGCCGCCAGAAGCTCCATGTCTGGGGACGCCGCCGAGAACCCACGGTTCTGTGGCTCGAAGGGGCGGACGATTTGACGCCCGAAGCCCAGGCGTTTTTGCGGCGAATTCTGGAGACCCATTCGGCGGACGTCCAGTTCGTCCTGGAGTGCCGCGATCCTGCCAAACTCCAGGAGCCCATTCGCAGTCGCTGCACAGTGCAGCGAATTCCCATGCCCACACGAGAAGAACTGACAGAATGGCTGAAGCGCAGCTATGCCTCAGTGGCCATCGACGAGATCTTTGACTATATGCAGCCGAACGAATACAGCTATCGCCGTGTTCTGCACTGCATTCATTTGCAGAAGGAGCCCCTGCTCTGGCAGACAGTTCTGAATGGCCGTCGCCAAGAGTTGCAACAGCAACTTGTTGCAGATGACCTCCTCACCTATCAGTCAAAGGGGCTCAATCCAGAGACGCTACTGTCGTCACTGCTCGATAATCCGGATCTTCTAACGGACTATGGAACTTGCCTGGAGGCCTCGGGCTCTCTATGGGCATTTTTAGGATACGCCATGCGTTCTACGGGCGTTGCAGAATCAATCTGATTTCATAAGAATGGGGGATTCGATCGCGAATGTCTACTCCGACGCGCGCTCCGAATATACGAAGCAGCTCTGTGGAATCCTGATTCCCTCGTACTTTCAGTTCTATTTGTCCATTCTGGAGAAGGCGAGAGCCGAGGCGACGAAGACCAATGATCCCAAGAAGCTGTTATGGCATTTTCAGACCTTTCTGAATGAGATTCCCGATTGGAATATGGAAAAGGTCAACATGGAGAGCGGACTGATTCAAAGTGGCTGTGGCTGCGACTATCTGGAGGATCTCCTTACGGCGGTCTTTATTGCCCATACAAAGGTTCTGACGGCGATCCGTGTCTCTGGGAAGCAGAAGAAGGTGCAGATTACGGTGCCCAAAGTCGAGCACTTTCTCTTTAAGGTGTTGTGTGAGACTTCCAAGCTGCTATGGGGAAGCAGTTTCCTGTTCCGTGAGAACATTACGGCCATTGAAAAGCAGCAGAACTATCGTTCTGTGGAGGCCTTGTTGGGGGAGGGGATTCTGCAGGCCGTTCGTTCGATGGTACCGGTCAAGAACATTCTGCGTGACTTCGTTTCGATGGATGACGATGAGGATACACCGAAGGTCGAGGAGGAGACGCCGAAGGTTGAGGAGATACCGAAGGTTGAGGAGACGCCGAAGAGTAAGGAGGAGATAGTGAAGGTTGAAGAACCCGTTGCACTCATTGATCTCTCGGGAGCGATCCAGCCGATTTCGACCCCTTCTGAAACACCCCCCTCTGAAACTGTCTCGGATCTCTCCGGTGGTGCGCCTATCATTAATCTGAGCAAAGGGGAACACCGTGTAGGATTTGCGGACTATAATTCGATGTTTGATGCCGATGAGCATGGTACGGATATGGTGAAGAGTTTGGAAGAACAGGAGGGGGGAGGACTTGAAATTCTGGAAGAGCAGGGGACGCCGCTCACGATGGACGATATTCAAGACATCGATGCGTTGGACGGAAAGGATGAGGCGATTAAGGATGAGGACTATGATGTTCTGGAGTAGCTGTGCTGTGCTGAGGGCTTCAGCTGTGCTGAAGCCCATTGTCTTTTTTCCAACCCTCCTCAATAATGCCTCCGTGGTTGCCCTGGGTTCTGGTCGGCGGAATCGCATTCATGCTTCTCTCCCTTCTGGCCTCCAAATACCAACAGAAGCAGCACAAGCCCATTACGTTTGCCCAGGATTTCATTAGTGGCGGAATAGTGGTGGCTCTCTTAGGCGTTCTTGTCCCCGATGCGTTTCCGGCCTTCCCCCTTTCCGTCCCCAATTTTACGAATCTGATGCAGGGCTCTCACGAAGGGGATATTGATGTTCAAGTGGGGCCTTTGAGGCGTTAAAATCTTCTTTCCTACTAGAACCAAATGCAACTTTTGATGTTCCTTTACACTGCATTTCTCTTCTTTGTTCTGACACCCGGCATTGTCCTCTCCCTTCCTCCGAAGGGCTCGAAGGTTGTCGTTGCGCTTACGCACGCCGTCGTCTTCGCCCTAGTCTACTGCCTTACGCACAAGGTAGTCTACCGTTTCGTCTATGAGGGCTTTGATGCTGCATCAGATAAGGCGGCGGCAGATAAGGCGAAGGCAAAATGAGACGGTTGTTGGTGACGCTGCGAAGCGTGCTGCCTTTAGGGCAGAGCACCATGGACGCTGACCTATGTTCTTAACGGTACTTAAACACCCATATATCTACACATCTAGGGAATTCCCTCTGCTCTTCTAGCTCAGGGGTAGAGCGCATGTCTTGTAAACATGAGGTCTCAGGTTCGATTCCTGGGTGGAGCAAACATTTGTGATCTATTTTCAATAGATCACAAATATTGTTGTGACTTAGCAGAATCACATGCAGCACCTGATGTGTATCTTTCTCGCTGTGCTCTTTTTTGTCCTTACGCCTGGCATCCTCGTGACACTTCCTCCGAAGGGCTCCAAGGTCACGGTTGCACTTACCCATGCTGTCGTCTTTGCCATTATCTATTGCCTCACGTACAAGGCGGTCTACTCGTATCTGTACGAAGGATTTGAAAGCCCTATGTGCACTGATGCGAAAGAGTCAGGAGATAAGGCGAAAATAAAGGCAGCATGCACCAGCCCGAATCCCCCCGTTGGACAGCGCTAGAAGGCCTTCAATTCTATTCATGATCTACCGCACTAGTTCATGAATCTAAACAAGAATCCCTTTGAACGGATAGGAAGGATGAGTGAAGCAGATTGTCAACTGGTCAGCAGTCGCGGTTTAATGAAATGCTGCGATGTCTATCCGCCGAACCCGGTCAGTTCAACACGTCTCTGCTACGACTACCAGTGGTCAACCTTGAAACCCGGTGCCTCCGTCTATGTGATTGGTTCTGCTCTGCCCCATTTTCTCATGATCGCCTGGAACAAGATCCAGGTGCCCTTTGTTCTCGTAACCGGCGACTGCGACCTGACCATGCCCGACGATCTCTTTACGACGGAGTCGCTGGCTCTGTTCCTGGAAGAGCCCAAGCTGCTGGCCTGGTTCAGCCAGAATCTGACAACGACTGTGCATCCAAAGCTGCATCGGATTCCCATCGGCATGGATTATCATACACTGGCCGAGAACAAGAACCATCCCTGGGGACTCCAGCAACCTCCAATTGATCAGGAACAGATCTTGTTCGCCCTACGAGACCGCGCCAAAGAACGCCGCCCGATCGCCTACGCCAACTTTCAGTTCTCCATGACCACCCGGTATGCCGACGATCGTAGAACAGCCATCGCCCAGGTGCCCTCCGCCCTCGTGCACTACGAATCCATCCCTGTCAATCGCTTCGTAACCTGGGCGCATCAAACAAAATTCGAGTTGGTTGTGTCACCTCATGGGGGCGGCCTGGACTGCCACCGCACCTGGGAAGCCCTGGCACTCGGTTGCTATCCCATTGTCAAGAGTTCTCCCTTGGATCCCCTCTTTGAGAAGCTGCCCGTTCTAATTGTAAAGGAATGGTCAGACGTCACGCAGGAACGATTGCTGTCGTTCTTGCGCGAAGAGAGAGTTGTAGAAAAGGAGCGGCTCACTTTAAAGTGGTGGACGCAGCAATTCAAAGATGTTCCTGCTGCGTCTTCACCAGCAGCGACGAGCAGATAAAGAGCTTTGCACCGTTTGCCACCATATCCTTATGGAACGACACATGCTCGCAGGTCTCGGAAGCACACAGTGCCTGATTGAAGGCCACAAATCGCTGGCAGCTACAGTCCCGTGTAATACCCACATAGGTGCAGCCTCTGGTAGCGGCCAGTCTATAGAGGCCTAGGCCGCCAAACGCCGACTCCACAGGAATCAGCCGGCTCGGACTCGGCTCAATGACCTTCTGAAACTGCGTCACGCACACCGCTTTCGCATCCGCCCGTGAAACGCCCCCCTCGAGTCGCAGATGTAGAATCATATCCCAACAGTCGTACGTAATTCCCATTTCGGCCGATCGCAGAGCCCAGATATCATAGTACTTCCCCGCTACATTTGCGAACACGGCATCCCAGGTGTCGACCGGAAAGGACTTAAAGAGCTCAGTGAGTCCAGAGGACTTAAAGCCATCCAGAATTCCGTCCAGATCCACGGAAAGGATGTAGTCGAAGTGGGAATAGGTCTCGTGCACGAAGTCCAGGAGCCGGTTCCGAACGAGGGCGAGCCGCTCCGTTCTCAACGGAATCGAATTGGCCTCGTCCAACGTGAGAATATGGGTGTGGGATTTTGTGGCGGCATACTCGGCCAGCAACTGTTTCGTGGAGTCCGTGGAGCCATTCTCCGCAATCACAACAGCGGCGTCGAGCCACAACGATCGAATCACGTCGATCTGGGCGAGCGTGGAGGGTAGATGGGCGGCAACGTTCTTGGCACAGCCAATGATCACACACCTATAGGTGTTCATGAGTGTCTAGTATAGAATGTAGTTTAAGCTACTGTAAGGATTTTAGATAGATTCCATAGCTCACAATCGCTGATATGTGCAAATGAATGAGACCGTGGTAGACAAGGCCAGTCATGAGCATTGACAGCATGGTTCCATAGATAGTGCTTAGTATAAAATTACGCCCCCCCCTGCAAATTGCAGGGGGGGGCGTAATTTTATACTAAGCACTAGTGTTAAGAATATAATTAAGCCCCCTCTTGTGGAGGGGGCTTAATTATATTCTTAACGGTATGCCAGAACTGATGATAGGCCGCATAGGTGAGAGGGATACCGAGTGTTGTAATCGTAGCCACAAGAATAGGTTCTTTCAATGCCATTAAGACTAGCATTGAAAGACTCTATAAGTTAAATTCCTCTACTTCAGCATCATCATCCGTTCTGCAATCATTCGCTCATCCTTCTCGGCGTTCTGGCGCAAACTCTGCATCAAAGGATTGTTGTCCACCTGATCGACCACATCGTACTGATTCCGTTCCCTGGACACATCGAGCTTCAGAGGCACACGGTACTCCATGCGCCCCACATCGCCCACGCCACTCGTCATGCCCTCGCCGCCGCCGACCGTGCGATTGAGCGCCAGAGGCCGGTCGTTCAGGAAGTCCGCGTCCAACTTCTTCGAGGTCTGCTTGCCCGGATCGCCGGTGAAGATCGCCTCCTGGCCAGAGCCGGCAATGGGCTTGCGCCCCCTCGCAATCTGTTCCTTGTTGGGATTGGTGCGCATATTGTAGGCAAAGGTCTCGTCCATCTGATCCTGTGAGGCGGATAAGCCGGGACCCGTCCAGGCCAGATTTGCGGAGAGCTGCTGCTTCTGGGTGGGGCGCGCAATGTCATCGGGATCGTAGACCTTGAGGCGTGCAGGGGCTGAATCGGGCGCGGCAATGCCTGGGCGATCCAAGTAGATTGTGGTCTCTTTGACCGTGGTACGCGCCACATCCATGGGATCCCAGACGGTGACCATCGGAGCACCCCCTTCGTAACGAACAGGGGTGCCGGTGCCGCGGATGTTGCCGACCGTCTCAGCACGACGGGTCGGCCGAGCAATGTCCTCGAAGGGCTGAATGACATTGCCCGTGTCGGCCGGCACAATGTTGGTGGCCATAACGCGCTCGGACGTCTCATTGCGCTCATTGGGGCGGATCTCGATGCTCGACTTTCCATAGTCGGCCATCTCATTGCCGACGGCCTTCGTGTAATAGGTCTGCATATCCGCGTTACGGAACCCGGCGCCGCCGTACTGCTGCGCCATCGGGGTCCTGTAGGATCCTGTGACGTAGGACTCCCCGAAGTCCTGCGACGCACCGGCCGGCGTATAGGCCACGGAGGTCTCAGGCCGGCTCGTGAACGGCAAGACCTGAATGGGGCGCGTCGTCTCCTTGATGATCTCGCCGTTCGTGACGAGAAAGCGCTCGCCGGTCTCGTCGATGTAGAAGCGGTCGGGCTTGTACTTGCGCACCTCGCCTGGGTCGTTCGCATTCGTGGCCACAAAGTGCGAGCCAGGCACCACGGGCGTCTTGAAGGTCTGCTTGGGATTCGTGGCCACACGGAGCTGGTCGGTGTCCTTGGGTCGCATGATCTCGTTGATCTCCAGCTGCTGGAAGCCACCCTCGCCGAGCAGACCGAACTTCTCCCCCAGTCCCGCGCCGACATGAATCTGATCGAAGGGCTTCTCACCGTTCCTCGCAATCGGATCCTGAATGCGACTCTGGAAGAAATCCGTATTGTCCTCCATGCCGAAGGGGTTACCATACGGCGCCCTATTCGTCTCAAACATGTTCTCAACTTCGCGCTTCTTGATCTGGGTGGAGCCCGAGCCGCTGTACATGTCGAGGGTGGCTTGGTTCTGGCTCGCGATCGTGTTCTGCTTCATGCGGCCGCCAAAGAAGGGCTGCATGTTATTGTGCTTGTAGTCTTGGGATGCAAT
>Ga0114962_10003473_pt1 | contig 12740 bp, 12 predicted proteins | sample C_130820_MF_Meta_FD_87017 | JGI IMG/M metagenome (GOLD analysis project Ga0114962, IMG submission 87017) | Freshwater microbial communities from Lake Croche, Canada to study carbon cycling - C_130820_MF_MetaG | ecosystem: Environmental > Aquatic > Freshwater > Lake | place: Lake Croche, Canada... | reverse complement strand
TCTCCAACTCCAACTAAAACACCTAGTATTACTCCAACTCCAACTAGAACACCTAGTGTAACTCCAACCATATCTACAACACCACCTAACTCTCCTACCCCATCTATAACTCCAACTATTTCTATAACACCTACAAAAACTCCAACTCCAACTCCAACTGTTTCTATAACACCTACAAAAACTCCAACTCCAACTCCAACTGTACCTGTAGTTTCAAGCGGATTAGTATTAAATTTAGACGCAAGCAACCTTACATCTTATCCTGGATCAGGATCAACGTGGTACGATTTAAGTGGAAATAATATTAATGCAACTCTTATTAATAATCCTACATACACTTCTACTAATGGAGGCGAGTTCACTCTTAATGGTATTAATCAATATGTTGACTTAACTTATATAGGTCCTGATACAGGTTCATTTACTAACGGCGTTTGGGTTAATTTAATTAGTTTGCCACCATTAAATGTAAATAGCACTTCATTTATGAATAGAGGTAGAGACTCTTTTGGAAATGGATGGTCTGAAGGACTTAATACTAACTTATCTAGTCCATATCACTTTACTAATGCATTAGTCCTTACGTTGCCAACAATTACAGTACCTACAATTACCGGAACAACAAATATTTCAGCAAATACTTGGTACTATGTTGTTGGATCATGGAACGCAAGTACAGGAACTGTTAAAATGTATCTTAACGGGCAACCAGAAGGAACAGTTACAACTACAGCTAATACACTAAGAAGTTCAACAGTAGGTTGGAGTCTTGGAAGTATTAGTAACGTATACTACTTAGACTGTCACGTTGCAAGCGCACAATTATACTCAAACGTATTATCTGATAGTGAAGTTTTACAAAACTTTAACTCAACTAAAAGAAGATTTGGATATTAAAAAATAAATTTGGAATTATAAAATAAAACAGTTATATTTAAGTTATGTCAAAAATTTTTGTTTCAATAGCTTCTTATAGAGATCCGGAGCTAATACCTACAATTAAAAACTTAATAGACAACGCAGCAAATCCGCAGAATTTAACTATTTGTATTGCTTGGCAACATGCTGATGAAGATGTATGGGATACTTTAGATGAATTTAAAGATGATTTTAGATTTAAGATCATAGATATTCCTTACTTAGAAGCTCAAGGAGTTTGTTTTGCTCGTCATGAAATTCAAAAACTTCTTAGCGACGAAGACTACTACCTCCAATTAGATTCACATCACCGCTTTAGTAAGGGTTGGGATATTACTTTGCAAGATTATAGCAACTTCCTAAAGATAAGAGGACATAAAAAACCAATACTATCATCATATCTACCAGGATATTTTCCAAAAAACGATCCAGATGGTAGAAATATGGAAGTATGGGGTCTTAATATAGACAGATTTATGCCTGCAGGAGTACCTTTCCTACGTCCTTACACTGTCGATAATTGGAGAGAGCTTAAAGAACCTTTCCCATCTCGTTTTTTATCTGGGCATTTCATCTTCGCACCCGCTTCATTTGCTGTAGAAGTACCTTACGATCCTAATTTATACTTCCATGGAGAAGAAAGTTCTTTAGCAGGAAGAGCTTATACTAATGGATACGATATTTTTTCACCACATAGACCTATAATCTGGCACGAATATACAAGAGAAGGTAAAACAAAGCATTGGGATGATAGTAAAGATTGGGCAGACAGAGATAAAGCTTCTTATGCTCGATTTAGAAAAATATTTGACATGGATGAGGTTCCTTGTAGTCCTTGTCAACGAAACGCATTAGGTCCTTATGGGTTAGGAACTGAAAGATCTTTAGCAGATTTTGAAAAATATGTTGGATTAAAATTCAAGACTAGACAAATACATGAGCAAACTATAAAGAATGAATTACCTCCAGTAAAAGGTGATTTTGAATCAGGCTTAGCAAGTAAGCAGAAAGTTTGCATAGACATTTATAAAGGAGTTTTAGTAGATACCGATTACGATAATGTTGCTGTAGCTCTATTAAATCAAGAGGGTGAAGATATTTATAGACAGGATATGACTGGTCAAGAATTACTAGCTTTAATTAACAGCGATCCAAACGATCAATTTGCACATATTTGGAGAGAATTTGAGAGTGTTAATCCACCTTATAAGTGGAGAGTATGGCCTCATACTGTATCCAAGGGATGGTTAGATCCAATTGAAAATACGATAGGTTATGAATAAAAAATCAACAATACTGGTACATTTACCAGCTTACAGAGATCCAGAATTAGTACCAACTATTAAAGATGCATTAGCAATGGCCAAGTACCCAAAGAGGGTACATTTTGGCATTTGTAGACAATTCAAAGAAGAGGATGGATTTGATAATTTAGATGAGTTTAGGGAAGATAAGCGCTTTCATATTATGGATGTACCTTATAAAGAAGCACAAGGACTTCCTTGGGCAAGAGCTCAAATAAATGAAAACCTTTTAACTAATCAAGATTACATTTTACAACTCGATTCTCATCACAGATTTGCTCAAAATTGGGATGAAACTTTATTAGAAATGCATGAAGGATTAGAAGCAAAAAGATACAAACCTATCCTAGCTGCTTATTTGCCTTTATACGACCCATTTAAAGAGCCAGAAGGAAGAACACCTGAACCTTGGCAACAAACATTTGCTTCGTTTTATCCGCATGGTACGATCTTTATACGCCCAGGATTACTAACTGGTTGGCAAGACATGACAGAACCTCCAATGAGTAGGTTTTTATCAGGTCATTTTTGCTTTGCTAGAGCTGAGTGGGCTAAAGAAATTAAACACGACCCAGATATTTACTTTAGTGGAGAGGAGTTAAACTTAACAGTTCGCTCTTATACTCATGGATACGATTTATTCCATCCTCATAAGTTAGTTATTTGGCATTCAACAATGCGTGAAGAAAGGGCAGGAATGTTGAAATGGATGATGATTCTAAAAACGGAATAGATTTTACACAAAAACAAGAATATGCTCGAAAGAAAATAAGAGTTTTGTTACGCACTGAAGAAGATCCAACCATAGATTTGACTGGGTATGATTTAGGAACTATACGTACTTTAAGAGACTACGAAAAGTATGCTGGATTTAATTTTAAAACTAAATCTGTTCAGAAATATACTCTAGATAACAACTATCCTCCCAATCCTTATATACATGATGATGAGTTATGGGAGAGAACTTTTATGGAATCCTTTTATTATTTAGTTACAATTACTAGACACGACTTTCCTCATAATGATTACGAGCATATTTTGATAGCTTATGATGATGAGCAAGGTATGTCAATTGAATCAAAATACATAACAGATTGGCGATTGAAAAATCTAATAGAAAAAGGTGAAAATATTCACTTTGAAGATTTCTTCTTAGTAGACAGAAAACCAGCTAGAGTGGTATATTGGGGTTATAGTAAGGAAAGAGGTTGGTCTGAAAGAATAGAACATAAAATAAATTAAATTATATGAATAAATTTATAGAAGTACTTAAGGCCTGTGATAATTTCAAGATGACAACATTATATTGGGATCACGATACTTTAACACATGAAGAAAATGATTTAAGAAACTATCCTGCACCTTGGATTAAGAAGACTATAGAGCTTTTAAATATTATAGAAGGTAAAGTTGTAGTAGAAATAGGTTCAACAAGAAGAGAAGTAACGCAGAGTTGTCTAGATTATTTTAATAACTCCTATATTATGACTCCTGCACAAGCTCCTGCTTGTTGTCAAGATGGACATTCTACTTGTTTTTGGGCTGATGCTGGATTCGAAACTTATACCGTAGATGTTGATGAGCGTTGTATAGAGCAACTAACCAATCAGTATAAATACCATATTAAAAAACCTATACCTGAAAACCTACATATTTGTATTCCGCAAGACGGAATACAGTTTCTAAAAGATTTTGATAAAAAAATTGATTTATTATTCTTAGACGGTTGGGATAAAGGAACTCACGAATATGCAGAAAGACATCTAGAAGCTTTTCTTGCAGCTGAAGATAAGTTAGCTGATTTTCATATTATCTCAATAGACGATACTGATTTTAATACTGAAAGTGCTGGTAAAGATCGGTTATTAACACCTCACTTACTTGAAAATGGTTATATTAAAGTACTATGGGGAAGACAAACTGTGTTTGTAAAAAATAAAAACGACCTAAAATAAGTTTAATGCAAGCAAAGTTAGTAAGGCAAATATTCGGATCTGTTCATTTTAAAACTAGATTTCTTCCTTTTATAAAAAATAATAAGGATACGCTAAATAATTACGTTTACCTAGTAGATAATTATGAGCTATATGAACCTTATAAAGATTTACTTACTATACTAGATATTGAAGAGTTAAGAAAAAACCATCCATGGAGTAATAACGAAATTGAAACACACTTTTACGAACCCAACCCAGAATTATATGCTAAAAACTTTAGAGCTTTTTATAAAGAAAAAAACAGTCTACTTCCTGTATGCGTAATGAGGTTTCTCTTGCTGCATATGTATAAAAATAACACTTTAAAATTTACATACGTAGGTAATAATGTGTTTATGACTAATAAGCAAGAAGTCTTAGATCAATATTTTAATTCAATTCCGGAGGGTACTTTTCACATGCAGCATTTAGGTTCAATAGACCAAGCTTATCCTTGTATTATTTACGGACATTTAGAACATTTACTAAAAGCAAAATTTCCTAATATAGTATTTCCTGAAGATTTTTGGTATTGTGAAGTTTCAGCTTTTGGTTTTAGTTTTAAAAATAGAGAAGAGTTACAATTATTTTACGAACTTTTTGATTTTATAGTATACCACTACAATCATGGAGATATAGTTCTTAAGAATTACTTTTTTCAATTATCACATGGATATACGAGAATAGATTGTATATTAGGATATTTAGCAAGAATATTTCAAGTTAATTTTAATTACGAAGTAAAAAACTTGTTAGAATATTGGCAAAATCAAACTTTAGGGTATCATGTAACAACTCCTCACGATGCCATGTATTATGCTGATGGATTACCCCACTGGAATCTTTTACCACCTGACAAAGACGAAACTATATTTACTACAGAAGAGTACGTTAGAAAAAACAAAAAGGCATTAGTAGAGTATTTTGAAAACCACATGACTCACGCCACTTACGAAATAACAGAGGATAACCAGGTAATAATAAAACATAAAAACATATAAAATGAACAAAATACTACTAGTACAATTTACTATAGGACCTACATATAAAGCCAGGCTACTTGCTAATTTACAGAATTACTCTTCGTATGATCGTTTTGATGTTTTTATTATGACAGATGATGTAGATTATTTTAATTCTATCTCAAATAGATCTAATATAACAATTAAAGATATAAACGAAATAAGAAAAGACTATCCTTGGTCTTTAGAGTTAGAAAAAATTCCACCTAAAATAGATAATGAAGCAGAATATGTAAAGTACTTTTTAGAAAATAATGTAAAAATACCAACTCTACTAAGACGCTTTGTATTTACTTGGGATAAAGCAATTAATTACGAGGGATTTATTTTTATGGATTGCGATATACTTCCAGTGGCAGACGATCACAGCTATGCAGCACTAGAAAAATATTTTTGTAATCCCGTAAGCAGTGTTAAATTATTTCAACTTGAAAACTTAGAAGATAAAATATTAATAGTACCAGGCGGAGGAAGGTATGATGAGTATCACCATTCATTTTTAAAAGATTTTGCTATTGCTATTAATGAAAAATATAAAGTTACAGATAGAGAAATTGTTCATAATTTTATAAAAACGGATGGAAATTTTAGATCTTTAAAATTCCCTAACAAAGAAGCAATAAAAACTTTTTTCGAACTACTAAATAATATCGTACACGATATATTGACTGATGATAAGTTTTTTGTACTAGGTGTACATACAATGTGGAATTTACATTCAGAATATATTTTATCCATACTATTTAATTTATTAAATGCTGAAGCATTTCCCCTTAATCACGAACTTGGTATACCTCAAGATGCTTTCATAATCGGATGTTTTCCTGAAGATAGATTTTGGAATTGGGGATTAGATACAGAGCCATCTGCAATAGGAAAAATGGATTTTGTTGAAAAAAATTACGATAAGCTAAAGCAATTTTACGAAAACAGAGGTCAGGTATGGCCTTATATTAAATAAAAACTATGATCTACATTTCTTTAACAACGGTTCCTATTAGAATGCAGGAGTGGGGTTCTTTTGAACAAAACCTTAAATCTCTTTTAAATCAAAATACGAGCCAAGAGTACAAAGTAGTACTAAACATTCCTTACTACTACAAAAATAATAACAACGAAGAGTATGTTGTATCTAATGAATTAGAACAATTAGTAGAAAAAAATCCTAAGTTACTAGTTAATAGAGTAGAAGAAGATTTTGGTCCTATTGTTAAAATTACTGGGGTACTCTCTATAGCTACAGATCCTAAAGATATTTTAATTATATGCGATGACGATCATGTTTATCATGAAGATATGATAGAGTATCATTTGAAAAAAGGAAAGCAGTATCCTAATTCTGCTATTGCCTTTAGAGGGGATAATCCTATAGAAAAAAGAGAGTGGATAGATAATGGTATTAAAAAATACATGCTACATCCAACTCACAGGTACTTCCCTGTTCAACAAGATTGTCTACTAGCAATACCTGGACATTGGCATTCAGTTGGGTATAAAAGAAGTTTTTTTAAAGACGATTTTTTAGATAGAAATTTTTTACTCTCTTGTGAAGGAGATGACATACATGCAGGATACTACCTTAGAAAAAATCAAATAGATATTGTATGTGTTACTTGGGATAAAGAAACGGATTGGAGGCCTGTAAATAATCACCGCTCTGCCTGGTCCTTTACTATTGTACAAGCCCTGTCTTTTCCAGAATCAGGCTTCTCCGAGTTTAGAAAAAAAAGTGGAGAAAATCAAGGTAACACAGCAGAGTACATTAAAGAACTATTACATAACAACAATAATATTTACATAGAAAAAAGTGATAAAGTAATTGTAACACTGACAACTATACCAAGTCGCATAATCCAAGATTACGACTCTGGTATTAAAAGCAACATTCAATCTCTTATTAATCAAGAGTATGAAGGGGAATATGAAATTCATTTCAATGTTCCTGACATATTAAAACACACTGGAGAAAAGTATGTTATACCAGATTGGATTAGGGAATTAGAAGTAGCTAATCCTAAATTTAAAATCTTTGATAATTTAGAAGATTTAGGACCTGTTACTAAATTAGCTCATACTATTAGACGTGTAGAAGATCCTGAAGCAATTATTATTGTCTGTGACGACGATTTAGTTTACAATCCTAAAATGATAGAAGAACAAGTAAAAAATCAACACAAGTATCAAAATACAGCAGTTGGTTACGACGGCTCAAGAGCAGAAGATTCTTCAGTATTTGACGATGTTAGAAATCATTTTGTAGTATCTGTTTACAAAGATGTTTATGTGAATCTTTTACAGCATTATAAAACAATTTCATATAGGCGTAAGTGGTTTGAAGATGATTTTTTTACAGATTTTATAGATAAATCATGGGCTGATGATGTTTCAGTATCAGCATACATGTCTAAACAAGGAATTCAACGCTTAGTTACTTTTTACGAACATGAAGAACCTTTAATTACTATTGATGAGTGGAGAGAAAAAGGAGGTGTGTCAACTTTTCCTGTATTACGTCACACTTCTCATGAAGGTCAAGAAGGATGTAATTTATATAGAGCTGCAAAAATGGATGAAAATTATATGTATTTTGTACGTAAAGGTTATTTAAAATAATGAATAAAAATTTAACAGTAGTCACAGGACTTTGGAATATAAACAGAGAGGGAAGACCCTTTAGTCATTATATTGAGAATTTTAAAAAATTCTTAGATATACCTCAAAACTTATTTATTTTTATTCCAATAGAGTATGAACACTTAGTATGGGAAAAACGTTCTAGAGAAAATACTTTTGTAAAAGTTTACGAATTAGAAGATATAAAAAATCTATATGCTCCACACTGGGATAAGACACAGAGAATAAGAAACAGTCCAGATTGGATCAATATAACAGGAGAAGGAGGATGGTTAAAGACAAGTCCCCAAGCTACTTTAGAATGGTATAATCCTATAGTGCAGTCTAAAATGTTTATGTTACATGACGTTACTATTTGGAATCCATTCGACTCTGAGAAATTTATATGGCTTGACGCAGGCATAACTAATACAGTTTACGAAAAGTTTTTTACAGAAAACGATGTACTTAATAAAATAGATTCTTACATAGATCCTTTCTTATTCTTATCATATCCGTATGAAGCATTAGACGAAGTTCATGGATTTAAGCATAGTAATATGAAAAGCCTTTGTGGACAGGATGTAAAGTATGTTTGTAGAGGAGGTTTGTTTGGAGGTACAAAAGAAGCTATTCATGAAGCAAATAGTGAGTATTATACTTTACTGCATAACACTCTATCCGAGGGATTAATGGGAACAGAAGAGACTATTTTTACAATTATGGCTCATCTATTTCCTCAAAAATATAGACGCTATGCTTTAGATGAAAACGGATTAGTAGTTAAATTTATTCAAAATCTAATAAACGACAAAATAGAGCTTGAACCAATTCCAGAACAAAAAACTACAATACCAAATAAGCACATTAGTACTTCAAATTTAAAAGTTTCCGTCTATATGTTAACTTTTAATTTTTCACACCAAGTTGAACACACAATTAAAACTTGGTTAAAACATGATAAGTGGATTACTAATACTAGAAATATTTTAATAGATAATTCTACTAATGAAGAAGCAAGAGTAGCTAACGCAGAAATTTGCAGAAAGTATAATTTTGAGCATATTATTACGAACGAAAATACAGGAATAAACGGAGGTAGATTTAGAGCAGCACAGCATTTCCAAGAATCCGATAGCGACTATTATATTTTCTTAGAAGATGATATGGGAGCTCATGAACCTGGAACTGATTTTTGTAGAAATGGTTTTAAAACTTATGTGCCAAATTTATACGACACAGTACTTAAGATTATTCACGGATCAGAAATAGACTTTTTGAAGCTATCATATACGGAAGTTTATATGGATAACAATATTCAAGTTTCTTGGTATAATGTACCACAAGAAATAAGAACAAGAGATTGGTCTCATTACGACCGCTTACCCGAAACTGGACTAGATTTAAATACTCCTAGAACACAATTTAATGCTATTGAGGTAGTAAACGGTATAAGTTATATAACTGGTGAAATATACTATTGTAATTGGCCTACTATTTGTGGCAAGAAAGGTAACCAGAAAATGTTTTTAGATACTACTTGGGCACGTCCTTACGAGCAAACTTGGATGAGTTACATGTACCAAGAAACCAAAAAAGGTAATATAAAGCCTGCTGTTTTGCTTGCATCTCCAATTCATCACAATAGAATAGCACACTATAGTCCTGAAGAAAGACGAGAGAACTAATATTTATAAGCATGGCATTACCAACAACAGCATCGGTACCAAATAATTTAGGCTTAACAGCAGAAACTACAATTTATGTAAATGAAGTAAAATGCAGAGTCTCTGAAAATGATTTTAATTATTCACAGAATCCAACTGTATTTAAATACATTACAGCACTTACAGGATCAGCAGCAACACCTTTCTATGCACCTAATGGTGGCCAAGCAAATTGGGGTATTATTACAGATGGTACACTAGCTGATAATATTACCGGATCCTCTTTTCATCCTTACGCAACTACAATTGGCTTATACAACGATGCAGGTCAATTATTAGTGGTTGGCAAGCTAGGAACCCCTTACCCAATCCCTTCAAATACAGATATGACTTTTATCGTAAGATGGGATTCTTAAAATAGTTTTATGTCACAAAATTGGTTTATATACGAGAATGGAAATGTTGTAGAATACGATTCAGTGTTTAAATTTCCACCAAATTGCGTAGGATTCGTCTACAAAATTACAAATATTCAAACTGGCAAGTTCTATATTGGAAGAAAGAGTTTGTATTCAAATATCAAAAAAAAGCTTACTAGAGCTGAATTAGCGGAATCATTAGGACCTGGTAGAAAACCTACTTCCAAGATTGTAACAAAAGAGTCTAATTGGCAAGAGTATTGGGGCTCAAATAAGCTAATTTTAGAAGAAATTAAACAAGGAGGAACTACTCCTTTTAGAAAAGAAATACTTAAATTTTGCTTTAATAAAAAGCAATTAACCTACTGGGAACTACACTTTCAATGTGTAAACGAAGTATTATTCTCAGACAAATCTTACAACGATAACATATTAGCCAAGTTTTTTAGAAGGGATTTAGAAAAAGAATCGTAAATTCTTTATAAACAGGTTGTACATGGATAATTCAAGGCTCGTATTGGGTATATTACATAATATTCTTGGCAGATCTAAGCCATCTACTAAAGGCAATCATGCCTTTCACTGTCCTTTCTGTAAGCACCATAAACCAAAATTAGAAGTAGATCCTAAAGCAGGAGTTTGGCATTGTTGGACTTGTAATGAAAAAGGTAGAACTCCTACTTCAATACTAAGAAAACTACATGCAAATGCTGATGCTATTAGAGAAATGCGAAGCTATTTTCCTGATGGAAAAGGTAATATAGATGATAAAACTTACGCAAAAGTCGAGCTTCCTAAAGAGTACAAACCTCTTTCAACTATACTTACGACTTTGCCTTATAGACAAGCTAAGTCTTACATTACTAAAAGAGGTGTTACAGAACAAGATATTATAAAATATAGCATTGGATATTGCGAAACAGGTAAGTACAAAAACTCAATTATAATTCCTTCTTACGACAGTAATGGTAGTATTAACTATTTTATTTCTAGGTCTTATGAAAAAGATCCAAGTCGTAAATACAATGCCCCATCCTGCAATAAAAACGATCTAATTGGACTTGAATATTTTATTAATTGGAAGGTTCCAGTCATACTTTGTGAAGGTATTTTTGATGCTATTGCACTCAAAAGAAACGCAATTCCTTTGTTTGGTAAGACTATTCCAAAGTCCTTAATGCTTAAGTTAGTAGAAAGCGATGTTAAAACGGTTTATCTAGCGCTTGACAAGGATGCTTTGAAGGAAGCTATAAACTATTCACAACAACTTTTAAACCTCGGTAAAGACGTTTATTTGATTGAATTACAGGGTAAAGATCCATCTGATATAGGATTTGAAGAAGTAACAAAATATTTACATACAGCTAAACAATTGACTTTTAGCGATTTATTAATGAAAAAAATGCAATTATGCTAGTAGAACAGCGAAGCCAAGAATGGTTTGACATGCGAAGAGGAAAGATAACAAGCTCTGAAATACACAAAATTATGGGTGGAAAGGGTGAATCACTTAGTGAAACAGCCAAAACATACCTACTTGAGAAGGCATGTGAATTCTACGGTGGTCATGGAAACTCAGCAACTGGAGCAGCAGTAGAGTGGGGAATGGATTTAGAGGATCAAGCCATAGAAGTTTACGAATCTAAAACAAAAAACAAAGTAGAGAAGTGTTCTTTTATACCTATAAATGAATCTTATGGAGGTTCTCCTGACGGAAAAGTTAAAAAAGAGGGTGGAATTGAAGTAAAATGCCCATATAACTCCGTAAATCACTTCAAACATGGCTTAATCAAGACTCCAGAAGATTTTAAAAAAGTAGCACCAAATTATTATTACCAATGTATTTCACACATGATTGCTTTAAATGCAAAATGGTGTGATTTTATCAGCTATGATCCACGTGTAAACGAAGACTACCAGCTATTTGTCTTTAGACTAATAAGAGATGAAGAAGAAATTAGTGCTATAAAAGCAAGAGTTGAGATAGCAACTCAGTATTTAAACGAATTAAAGGCACTTATAGAGGAAGCTAACATCCCTGTAATTAAAGAAGTTTAGTCAACTATTTATTAGCAATATGATTGACGCTACCAAAATAGGAAGATTAATTGCTGAGGAGATTGCAAACGAGCCTGGACCTTGTTTTTATCCCGGCAAATTCAAACCACCACATAAAGGACATTTTAAAGCTGCTTTAGATTTGGCTAGCAGAAACTATATTATTATGGTGCATATCATTATAAGTAGAAAACCAATCGAAGGTATAACACCGGAAGATTCTTTGGCTATTTGGAATATGTTTTTGCAAGCACAGCCTAGTCCTAAAATAAAAGTACAAATATCAACTCAAGAATCTCCAATAGTTGATATTATAAATTACATGAAAAAAAATCCATCCGCTGATCCAGTTTATGTAGCAGGAGGAGACGATGAAACTGATGATAATAGTTACATGGGAACTTTAGAACAAGAGTTCCATAACAGAGTAAGAGCTATTCCAATTCACGAAAAGGACGGTATAGTTTCAGCTCCATATACAAGAGAGCTTTTAAGAACTCAAGATTACGAAAAGTTTAAAGAAACGGTTCCAGAAGCAGCCTTTAACAGAGGAGCTGCACCAAAAATATTTAAAATGCTTGCAAGTAAAATATCAAATGAACCCCAACTTTAAAAATATTACAGCAAACTTTGTGCAGTATTGTGTAAAAGAACTCAATATACAACAGCGTCCTTTTATTAAACTTATTGCTGATAAGAATTGGGTAGCTGAGTATAGATCTTTTGGTGAATATAATCCAAACAACAAGACTATTAAAGTATA
>Ga0114962_10003467_pt1 | contig 12751 bp, 11 predicted proteins | sample C_130820_MF_Meta_FD_87017 | JGI IMG/M metagenome (GOLD analysis project Ga0114962, IMG submission 87017) | Freshwater microbial communities from Lake Croche, Canada to study carbon cycling - C_130820_MF_MetaG | ecosystem: Environmental > Aquatic > Freshwater > Lake | place: Lake Croche, Canada... | reverse complement strand
AAGCCCTATTTCTTGACGGGGGCGCCGAGGGAAGCCAGCCACTCGGTCTTCTGCTCGGGCGTCAGCAGATGCAGCAAACTCCGTGCTGTCGTGCGCTGGATACGGTGCAGATCGATCTCCTTGCGAAGAGCGGATTTCTTGCCGGCCAGAAAGGCCTTCTGAACCTCAGAGGCCTTGGCGGAGTCAACGGAGCGCAATTCAGCGGACTTATGGCGCTGATCGGGTGTCAGTTTGAGAAGATTCTGTTCGCTCGGGGAGAGCAGAAAAAGACCTCCATGGAACTGACGTTCAATCTCACGGAAGCGAATCCGTTGAGCGGGAGTCATTACAGCGATCACGCGCCGATTGCAGGAGGCTTGGTAGGCGGCGAGTTTCTTATCAGCCGTCTTATCGAACGATAAATCGAATAGCCCTGTTGCTGAGACAACTCCAACCTTGGCCCTGTACTCGGCGCGAATCGCATCGATGCGGACCTTCTGGATGGGGGTGAGTTTCAGATCATTGCAGACGGCCGGTTGGTTTAGCAGAACAGGCATGTAGGAGATGCTGTCGGACGTCGAGGCGGCGGGGATTGTGGCTGCCGAGGCTGATGCCAGAGTTAGGGCCAGTAGAGGCAGGAAAAGGAAACGTCTCATGGGATATCTGAAAAGTTGGGGTTGCTAGCTTGGGAACGTACAGTAAGGGATATCGTTCCAACGATACCCCGACTGGTGATTAATAACCTTCGAAGAGGGATTTTGTGTCCGCGTTTGGATCACTAAACTTGGGGAGGCCCATCTTCTGACCACTCAGAACAAGCCACTGCTTTTTTTGACTCGCGGTCAGCACAGAAAGCATCTGATTGGAGGTGCCGCTCTGGATCTGGTGGCGCTTGATGTCGGCCCAGAACGGGGAAAGCTTTCCAGAGGCCGATTGAGCATTGAGGGCGGTGACCTTTGCCGTCGAGGATTGGGCGATCCCGGCAAGCTGCTGCTGCTGCTGTGGAGTAAGACCGAGCAACTGCTGCTCGGAAGGCGAGGTCAGGAGATTGCCCTTGAGCATCTGGCGCTCGATCTGGCGAAGGCGATCCTGTTGGGAGGAACTGAGCACGGCAAGTGCTCGCTGGTTGAAGTTCTTCCTTAAGGACTTCAGGTCCCAGTTGGCACGGATTCCGGCATCCTCGTCAGCCATGCCGATAGCAGTGATCTGCTTCGCACGCGACTTGTACTCGCTCCTGAGGGAGTCAAGCAGGGCGCACTGCAAGGAGGAGAGTTTCAAGTCCTGACGGACAGGATCGAGTCCCAGCAGTACGGGTACCGAGCCCGGATGATCATCGCCCGTCCCCCCCACCGTTGCTGTGGTAGGAACCTGTGCCGTGGCACACCCCGTAAGAGCTGCGGCCATGAGAAGTGGAAGGAAGCGTTTGATCATCATGGGAAGGGTAAGAGAACTCGAAAAAGAAGTAACCTGTCCGTGATCAGCAAGCCTGGGCGATCATGCCCTCGAGCTTGACGATGTCGGCACCGAACTTACGGATACCCTCGGCCAGCTTGTCGGTGGCCATGGCGTCCTCGTTGAGGAGCCAACGGAAGCTCTTCTCGTCGAAAGGAATCCGCTCAATCTCCATCTCCTTGGCAGCCTCAGGGCTCAGGACGCGGGGCATCGGCTCCGTGGACTGCTCGAGCTTCTCAAGGATGTCGGGGCTGATCGTGAGGAGATCGCAGCCTGCAAGAGCGACGATTTCACCAGTGTTACGGAAGCTGGCGCCCATGACCTGGGTCTCGTAACCGAATTTCTTGAAGTAGTTGTAGATCTTGTGAACGGACTGAACGCCAGGATCCTCCATTCCGACAAACTCCTTGCCGGTCGTCGCCTTGTAGTAATCATAGATACGACCGACAAAGGGTGAGATAAGGCGTGCCTTGGCCTCGGCACAGGCGACGGCCTGGGGCATCGAGAACATGAGTGTCAGGTTGCAGTTGATCCCTTCCTTCTGGAGGATTTCAGCGGCACGAATACCCTCCCATGACGAGGCGATCTTGATCAGGACGCGCTCGTGGTCAATGCCAACGCTCTTGTAAAGGCCTATCAGGTAGCGGGCCTTCTCGAGGGTGCCCTCGGTGTCAAAGGAGAGACGGGCATCCACCTCGGTGCTGACGCGACCGGGAACAATCTTGAGGATCTCACAGCCGAACAGGATAAGCGTATCGTCGATAATTTTCTTCCAGAGGGCTGAACCGGAGAGGCTGGATCCCTTGTTATCGGCGATCGCCTTGTCCAGAAGTGTGCGATATTGGGGATTGAGGACTGCCTTGAGAATGAGCGAGGGGTTCGTCGTGGCGTCCTGCGGCTGGAATTTTTTGATATCCTCAAAATTGCCCGTGTCGGCGACGACCGTGGTGAATTGCTTGAGTTCTTGGAGTTGGTTCGTGCTCATATCGGACAAGTGATGGACTTTATCATCGCGGAAAGCAATTCCTGAATTGTTTCAAAAACAGTGCTTTCCGAAGAAAATCTCCCAAATCTCCCTAGAGATGCTCCTCACCCCGCAGGCTGCGAAGGTGAATGGTCTTCACCTCAAGATCATGCACGGCCCTAATGTAGCGAACCGTCTTGCTCCGCGAACGCATGAGGATCGAGTGCGTGATTGCAGTCTTCCCGATCAGCTTCACCCCGGGCAGCATGGGACTGTCACTGATGCCGGTGGCACAGAAAATGGCGCTGTCTCCATGGACCAGATCATCCCGGTGATAGACGCGCGCGAGATCGGCGGGGGTCAGTGTTTTCAATAACTCCGCACGCTCCTCCTCGTCGCGGGGCCACATACGCAGCAGGATATCTCCACCCAGAGCCTTCAGCGCCGCCGCCGTGAGAATCCCCTCCGGAGCACCGCCCATTCCCACATAGAGATCGATTCCGGAATCATGCAGGGAAGGAGCCACGGCAGCCGTGATATCCCCATCCGCAATCAGGCGGAGCGAGGCCCCGGCACGGCGAACGGCATCCGTGTAGGGCTGGTTGCGGGGACGGTCCAGGACGGTCACGACCAGCTCGCCGATTCTTTTACCAAGAGCCTTCGCGACCTTTTCCAACGTCTGCTCGAAAGGATCGTCCAGCGTGATCGGCGCAATAGTTCCGTTGAGGATGCAACGTTCCACGCGGGCCCCGTAGGCAAGCTTCTCCACATAGAAGCTCGGGATATTGACCATACTGCTCTTCTTGCCATCGGGTACAAGGACGGCGGACATCACGGAAATCGAGTTTGGCATCCCCTTGGAGATGTTGCTGGTGCCGTCGATCGGATCGAGGGCTATGTCGAACCGGGGATCGCCTTCACCCCAGCGGCCCAGCTTGTCGCCAAGAAAAATGCCAGGGGCCTGATCCTTAATACCCTCCCCTATCACCACCTCACCGCAGATGTCGACCAGATCGAACATTCCCTTGATTGCGTCGCAGGCGGCCTCATCGGCGGCCTCCTTGTCACCGCGTCCCATCCATTGCATGGAATGGAGGGCCGCATTTTCGGTGGCGCGGACGAACTCGAATTCGACCATCCGCTCAAGATCCTTGGTTTCACTCATAATAACGTTTTTTGGGGGTTGAAATGTTCAGGCGTTGGCAAGCGAGGCGCGGATAAACTCGTCGAAGAGGGGATGCGGGGCCTCGGGCTTGCTGAGGAACTCCGGATGGAACTGCACGGCGATGAACCAAGGATGGTCGCGGTACTCGATGATCTCGACAAGTGAACCGTCCGGCGAGGTGCCGGAAATCACCAAACCCTTCTCCTCCATGCGCTCACGGTAGGCGTTATTGAACTCGTAGCGGTGACGATGACGCTCGGCGATCTCAGTCTGCCCGTAGATCCTTTGAGCGAGCGAATCGGACTTCAACGCAGCGGGCCAGGAACCAAGGCGCATCGAGCCACCCTTGCCAGTCACCTCCTTCTGATCGTCAAGCAGCGCAATGACGGGATGTGAGGTTGCGGCATCGAACTCCGTACTGTTAGCGCCCTCTAGTCCGCAGACATTCCTGGCAAACTCGATCGTTGCTATCTGCATACCGAGGCAGATGCCGAGGAAAGGAATCTTGTTCTCCCTGGCATACTGGGCGGCGGCGATCTTCCCCTCGGTCCCACGGTCGCCGAAGCCTCCTGGAACAAGGATACCGGAGACGCCACTCAGGAAAATTTCAGCGCCTTCGGCCTCGATCTGCTCGGCATCCACGATCTCCAAGTCGACGCCGCAATCATTGGCGCCACCAGCATGGCAGAGCGACTCGTAGATGCTCTTGTAGGCATCCTGCAACTCCACATACTTGCCGACCACGGCGATCTTGACCCGTCGAGACGGGTTCACGATCGAGTGCACGACCATTTTCCAGCGCTCCATGTCGGCCGGCCGCGTGTCCAGGTGAAGGAGCTGGCAGACCTTCTCATCCAGCCCCTCCGTCTGAAGCATCAGCGGGAATTCATAGATAGAGTTCTCGACATCCCTCGCCTCGATCACCGAGCTGATGGGGACATTGCAGTAGAGGGAGAGCTTCTCGCGGACATCCGTTTCCAGAGGCTTCTCGGTGCGGCAGATCAGCACCTCGGGCTGGAGCCCGATCTCGCGCAGCTTGGCGACACTCTGCTGGGTCGGCTTGGTCTTCAGCTCACCGGCGGCCTTGATGTAGGGGACGAGGGTCACATGAAGCAGGATCGCATTCTCATGACCTACCTGGAGGATGAACTGACGGATCGCCTCGAGGAAGGGAAGCCCCTCGATGTCACCGGTGGTGCCGCCGATTTCCGTGATGAGGATGTCGGCCTTGCCGGCTTGCTCGAAGCTTCGAATGCGGCTTTTGATCTCGTCGGTGATATGGGGAATCACCTGGACCGTCTTGCCGAGGTAGTCGCCGCGGCGTTCCTTCGCAAGGACTGTCTCGTAGACCTGGCCGCTGGTGAGATTATTATCACGAGTCAGCTCGCATTTGGTGAAGCGCTCGTAGTGACCGAGATCGAGATCTGTCTCCGCGCCGTCGGCAAGGACATAGACCTCCCCGTGCTGGAGGGGATTCATCGTGCCCGGATCGACATTCAGGTAGGGATCGAGCTTCTGCAACGTCACGCGCAGTCCACGGTGCTCCAGTAGAGTGCCCAGGGAAGCGGCCGCGAGGCCTTTTCCCAGAGAACTGACCACACCACCTGTGACGAAAATATACTTCATGAGTTAGGGATCATAGGGAGGCCTGTCGGAAAATCCAGCTCGTCCATCGACACGGTGCAAAATTTCCCGTCGAGTCCGACCCGGAGAGACCCTTTACCTAGAGGGTCAAACCGAGTATCCGAGCGAAAAGCTCCCGACGCCTTTCATGCTCCTCGTCGCTCAGAACGGAGACCATCGTTCCAAAATCCCCCTCCGGAAGCTCCACCCAGGAGCGGCAGCCACCGAATTCCTTACTCATAGGAAGGGTAATGGCAGGTTCCAGCCTGTAGACACGGACAAAGGCCACATTGATGCCGTTTCCACCCAACGATCCCGAACCCGTATCGTAGACAAAACGCTCCTCGATTACCGAGGCATCGAGCACATGAAGCTCGCTCAGGCAATGCGCGGTCTCCTTGTCGGCAATGCGACCACTCCATTCAAGATGAGCCACATAGCTTACGGTCAACTGATCTGGTGCTTGCTCGGGAAGAGCGACATCAGCCTTGCGGATCTTCTCCACTTGGCCGTGGAACCAGGTCGGAAAGAGATAAAACTCTTTGTGATCGAATCCGAATCCCCCCTTCCCCTCGGCAATTCCCCCCTTGCGCAGAAGGAGACTCTGCTCACCGCTCCCAAGAGCTTCACAGACAAGGGCCCACTCTTTGAACGCAATCGCCATAACTTACAAATAAGCGCCGTACGTTATATCAAAAAGTAAAAACGGTCCGAGAATTTCTTTGCCTTGGCATCGGATGCCCCGAGCCGCCAAAATGTATCCATGCGCCACGCCTTCGACCTGCATCTTCACACCCACTACTCTGCTGATGGGTGTGGCACCCCCGAGGCCATGATCGCGGCTGCCAAGCAACGCGGACTGAGCGGCATCGCTGTCACGGATCACAATACCTGCGACGCCGTCGCTTATCTCACCAAAGCAGGACTCATGCGTGAGGATGGACTTCCAGTCGACGGTTTTCTCATTATTCCCGGCGTCGAGGTCTCCACGGCCGACGGTCACCTCCTCTGTCTCGGCATCACGCTTCCGAACATGAAGGGAGCCCCTGCCCTTGAAGTCGCAGCAGCCGTCAAAGAGCAAGGTGGCATCTGCATCGCCCCTCATGCTTACGACTCGTTCCGCGCTGGAATCCGCGAAGAGATTCTCGATCAGCTCGACCTTGCGGCTCTCGAGACATTCAATGCCGCCGTCACCCTCCGTGGTTTCAACGCCAAGGCTGCCGCCTATGCGGCCCGTCGCGGTCTTGCTGGCACATCGGCCAGCGACGCGCACCACGCATCCGCTGCGGGGATCTGCTCCACAGCTTACGAGCTTTCCGAACTCTCGGTCTCGGCCGTGCTGGACGCTATTCCCCGGGGCGGCGATCGGACAGAAAACTATCTCTCCTTCTCGGAATCCATGAAGAAAAACTTCGGCAACTGGTTCCGCCTCTTCAATCACTCACCTGCCGAAAAAGCTAAAAACTGAAGCCCCTGTTTCAGCGTCCCATCTTTTTCATCCCCTTCATCCCTGTGAGCTTTTTTGGCTCCACGCCTTTTTCCCATGATCGAAAAACATCTCGTCCAAATCACCGCCGAACTAGGCCTCCAGCCCCGTCAGGTTGCCGCCACTGCTGTCCTACTCGAAGAGGGAGCCACCGTTCCCTTCATCGCCCGCTACCGCAAGGAACGCACCGGGGAACTCGACGAGGTGAAGATCACCGCGATCCGCGATCGCCTGGAGCAGCTCGAGGCACTCGATAAGCGACGCGAATCCATCATCGCCTCGCTCGAGGAACGCAAACTCCTCACCGAGGAACTCCGCTTCAAGGTGGAGACTGCCTCCAACCTGAACTCACTCGAGGACATCTATCTTCCCTTCAAGCCGCGCAAGCGCACGCGGGCCACGATCGCGAAGGAACTCGGCCTGGAACCTCTTTCCGAAATACTATGGGCTCAGGATCTCGCGACCGATCCGGAGGCACTCGCAGTTCCCTATGTCGGCAACTCCGTCACGGTCGATGCCAAGACCTCCACCCTCGATACCGTGGCCGCCGTCTTGGCCGGCGCCAGAGACATCCTGGCAGAGCGGATCAATGACGACGCCACGCTGCGCGCCCAACTCCGCAGCCTCTACCTGAATAAGGGAGTCATCAAATCGACCCTCATTTCCGGCAAGGAAGAGGAAGGGGCCAAGTTCAAGGACTACTTCGACTGGAGCGAACCGGCCGCCACCGCTCCCTCTCACCGCATCCTCGCCATGCGTCGCGGCGAGACCGAGGGATTCCTCTACTTCCGACTCACACCGCCCGAGAACGAGGCGCTTGGTATTCTCTTCATGCTGTTTGTGAAAGGGAACTCAAGGGCCTCTGAACAGGTGAAGCTAGCCTGCGAGGATTGCCTGAAACGACTGGTGGGCTTTGCCATGGAGGTCGAGGCCCGCGGTTTCTACAAGAAGAAGGCCGATGAGGAGTCGATCCGCGTCTTTGCCGACAATCTCCGCGAGCTTCTGCTAGCCTCCCCACTTGGGCAGAAGATCACCCTCGCCATCGATCCCGGATTCCGCACCGGCTGCAAGGTCGTCCTGCTCGACCGACAGGGAAAGCTCCTAGCCAACGAGGTCATCTACCCCGGCCGAAGCCGGGGAGAGGAACTCGAAGCCGCCGAGGCCATCCTGAATATCGTCCGTCTTCACAAGGTGGAGGCCATCGCCATCGGCAACGGCACCGCCTCGCGCGAGACCGAGTCCTTTGTGAAGAAACTCAAACTTCCCTCCTCCATCCAGATTGTCGTGGTGAGCGAGAGTGGGGCATCCATCTACTCGGCGAGTGAGATCGCCCGTGAGGAATTCCCCGACTTGGACCTGACCGTCCGAGGAGCGGTCTCCATTGGCCGACGCCTCATGGATCCTCTGGCCGAGCTTGTGAAGCTCGATCCGAAATCGATCGGTGTCGGCCAGTACCAGCACGATGTCGATCAGGGCGCCCTGAAGCGCTCCCTCGACGATGTCGTCATCTCCTGCGTGAACAAGGTGGGAGTGGAACTCAATACGGCCTCCCGTCATCTTCTAGCCTATGTCTCGGGCCTGAACTCCCGCACGGCGGCCAGCCTTGTCAGTCACCGCGATACCAATGGCCCATTCAAGTCCCGCGCCGAACTCCTCAAGATCAGCGGCCTCGGACCGAAGGCATTCGAGCAGGCGGCTGGATTCCTGCGTATCCGCGATGGCGCCCATCCCCTGGATGCCAGCTCCGTCCATCCCGAGCGGTACGAACTTGTGGATCGCATGGCAGCGGATCTCGGCTATACGGTGGCCGACCTCCTGCGCGATCCGGCCAAGCGTTCCTCAATCAAACTCGAAAGCTATGCCACTCCCGAAGTGGGGCTCCCGACACTCAAGGACATCATCGCCGAGCTGGCAAAGCCGGGCCGCGATCCCCGCGAGCAATTCGAAGCCTTCAGCTTCGCAGACGGTGTCGAGAAAATGGAGGATCTCCAACCTGGTATGAAGCTCCCCGGCATCGTGACGAATGTCACCGCCTTCGGGGCCTTCGTCGACATCGGGGTCCATCAGGACGGCCTCGTTCATATCAGCCAGATCAGCGACGACTTCGTCCAGAACCCCGCCGATTTCCTGAAGGTTGGTCAGAAAGTCCAGACGACAGTCATGGAGGTCGACCTGCCCCGCAAACGCATCGCCCTCTCACTCAAGACCAAGGTCGATCTGACTCCTCGTGATCCCAAGGGCAGTGGATCTCCGGGTGGAGATCGCCGTGGTCAGGGAGGCCGAGGAGAGGACCTCAGCCGCTTCATGCGTACCGATTCAGGAAAGCCCGGAACCGGTGGAGATTGGTTCTCCCAGGCTCAGCAGAAGAAATTCTGACGTGCTTCTATGATTCCGTAGTTCCGTTTTTCTAAAGGCTTAGAAACTCAGCCTCCTCGCTGTTTTCAGTTGGTAAGAGGGAAGACAGAGAAAAAATATGGAACTCAGCCGTAACGGCTGCGAAGCAACGGCCGGGCTAGCCAACTCAGGAAGCAACGGCTACGAAGCAACGGCCAGGCAAGCAAAAGAAACCGACAAGGAAGTTTGCCACTGAGAGCAATCTGATACTGAGTAATGATGGATCGATGGAAGCAGAGTAATCCGTCAAGAATGCAAAGTGACGGTCCGGCCAGCGAATGCAGCAAGTATAACGAGAACTTATTACATCCATACCTATTCAGCTTTTCTTCCTGAGTTCTTGAGTTCCATATTCAAAAAACCCTGTTTGGTTCTTCTAAATCCTTTTCGAAGTCAAAGGCCTGGGCGCTGATTGTTTTCGATCCAGCAGATTCACCCATTCCAAATAGCGGAGAGCCAAAACTAAGAGACTCAGAGTCTCAGCGGTCCCGTCCACCTTTCGACCTTGGAGCGCCAGTCGGAGAGCAAGGAGATCTTGAGAAGCTCGCGGTTGATTGCTGACAACTGCGGAAGTCCCTGCCTCGTGGCGAGGGTATAAATCATTGCCGAGTCAGGAAGCTTGTAGAGATCACACTTCAAATCAGGATTGCGATTCATCAAGTATTGCAGCGGCACCGTGTCGCCCACAAACGCAGTGATCTGACCCGTCTCACCGGCATTTTTGATCTCGTCGTAGGTGTTGAATCGTCGAGCGGAGATCCCCCGCTCCTGGAGCAGGAAATCCATCCGTGACCCGGCGACACACCCCACCTTGAATCGATGGAGATCGTCAAAACTGACGATGCTCTCTTTCATCTCGGCGCGGGTGAGGGAGGAAGCGACCGTACCTGTGAACACGGCGATAATCAGCACCCCCGCGAGCATCCAGAAAAAGGTGACCACGCGTCCAAGCAGAGAGAGCGGCGTTTTATCGCCATACCCGACCGTTGTCATGGTGACGGCCGAGAACCAGAGGGCCGAGCCAAAGCGGTTTACCGAGGGGCCGCTAAAATGCCCCTTCTCATGTTTCCTCTCGATGAACATCAGAAGCAGACTGAAGAAAATCATCCCGAACAGCATCGCGAGGAAGATAATGAGCACCTTTTTGTTCATAAGGATCCCGTGGAATGTGCCCAGCGATTGCAACAGGGATTTACGGGCCGTCAAAACAGCTCCATGACTGAAAAGATACGGCTCGGTGAATTCGATAACACCTGCTTGCTCACTGGAAAGCGCTATGACGGGACTCAGATCGCACTCACCCGTGCGCAGCTGTTTCATGATCTCAGCCAGTGGCATCTCGACATACTCGTAGGAGATCCCAAGCCTTCCGGCGATCTGCTCCCAGAGATCAACGCTGAGGCCGCTCCAGGCTCCATCCCCGTCCTTGAAACTGAACGGAGGGCTATAGAGGACCGCCACCTTCAGTTTATGGGAATTTAAAGCACCCTCCGGGGCCGTTTTCGTCACTGCTGTGACTGCAGCGGATTGCACAACTGCGGATTGGGCTGACGATTGGGCTGACGACTCGGCGTACACCGTCGTCCGGGGTGCCAGTGCCAGCGCTAGTGCCAGTCCTTCGGCCAGAAGAAGCAGGAGCCATCGGGGAAAATCCATTCCTTTCATTAACAGCTCCTGATATCAGAGAGAACATCTTATCTTGATCTTATCTTAATCTTATCTTGAGGCATCCCCTCCTGAACGGAAACCCCATGACTCCTCACTCCCCAACTATCTCGGCCGGCCACCCGGGAAATTCCACCACCCGCGTCTTGATCGCCAGTCTAGCCGGGACGGCTATCGAGTTCTTCGACTTCTACATCTACGCCACGGCAGCGGTTCTCGTTTTCCCGAAACTCTTTTTTCCCCAGGGTGATCCCACGGCAGCCACACTCCAATCCCTGGCGACCTTCTCCCTGGCCTTCTTCGCAAGACCCTTTGGATCGATCTTTTTCGGCCATTTTGGCGACCGGATTGGAAGAAAAACGACCTTGGTTGCGGCCCTCCTGACGATGGGACTCTCCACAGTCTTGATCGGCCTGCTACCCACCTACACCTCGATTGGTTTGGCCGCTCCCGCCCTGCTTGCTCTCTGCCGTTTCGGCCAGGGCTTTGGTCTTGGCGGGGAGTGGGGTGGTGCGATTCTGCTCGCTACCGAGAATGCTCCTCCCGGAAAACGCGACTGGTACGGAATGTTTCCCCAGCTTGGAGCACCCATCGGTTTCCTCTTCTCCGGAGCCATTTTCCTCCTGCTCAGCAAAAATCTTGATGCCGCAAGCTTCCTGACTTGGGGTTGGCGGGTCCCTTTTCTTGCCAGCAGTGTGCTGGTGCTCGTTGGGCTCTATGTCCGGCTCAACATCACCGAGACACCCGCCTTTCTGGAAGCATCCGCGCGCAGGAGCCCTGTCGCCCTGCCGATGATCGATCTCCTGCGGAATCATCTCCGCATCGTGATCCTGGGAACCTTCGCCGCGGTAGCGACCTTTGTGATCTTTTACATCCTGATTGTCTTCTCGCTCTCCTGGGGCACCACGCAGCTTGGCTACTCCAGGGAAACCTTCCTGATCATCCAGCTTGCCGGCGTGCTCTTCTTTGCTCTTTCGATTCCCTGCGCCGCATGGATTTCCTCGCGGATCGGACGACGGAATATGCTCCTGTTAGCCACCGTGGCGATCCTCATTTTCGGACTCCTCTTCGGACGCCTCTTCTCGGCGGGAACTCCGGGCGTGGTGGCGACACTCGTGATCGGCTTTCTACTCATGGGGGTCACTTATGCACCGCTCGGGACCTTCCTCTCGGAACTCTTCCCGGTAGAGGTGCGCTACACCGGAGCCTCGATCTCCTTCAATATCGCTGGGATCCTTGGAGCCTCGCTGACTCCCTACCTGGCGACCTCGCTGGCCATGCGTCACGGACTGGGATCCGTCGGATTCTATCTCGCAGCCATGGCACTGATCAGTCTGATTGCACTGCTATTGTCGCCAGCAAATCAGATTACGGAAGGCGTCGGTAATAGCGCAGGGCCTCGATAGGAACCCCAAGTTCCTTCAGGGGATAGATCTTCCCCTCTCCCTGCAAGGAGGGATCACGGATGAGATAATCAAATCCCCTCTTCCCGACGATCACTACGAAGTGAGTGATGCCGCTGGGCAGCCTCAGACGAACGATCACGGGATTTCCTTTTAGCAGATTCCAATCGATCAGGGCATGAGAGGGGAGATCTTCGTAAGCTTTCTCGATCAGGCCGGAAGTGAACTCAGCCGCTGATTCCCAGCGAAGCCATCCGGCACCCTCGTAGCCGTTGTTTTCCTTGAGAAACTTGTTCAGGCGTCCGGGGTCGACATCCATTCCGTAATGGGAGAGCACCATCGAAGCCGAAGCAACCGCACAACCCTCGGCTCCCAGAGTGCCGGGAGTATTACCGAGCAACTCATCACTCCACCTCGGGTCACCCTGAAAGAACTGTGGGACGAAAATTACGATCTCCCCGGGAACCGGCATTCCCCCGCATGCCCTGATCTGATGCGGCCACCACCAAAGAGATACTCCGGCAAATACAAGAACTACAATCAGAGCGGCCAGAACAATCACCCTTGCAGAAGAGCGTGCTTTATCGATGGTAGGCAGTGATGTCATCGCGAATCCTCTT
>Ga0114962_10003464_pt1 | contig 12753 bp, 7 predicted proteins | sample C_130820_MF_Meta_FD_87017 | JGI IMG/M metagenome (GOLD analysis project Ga0114962, IMG submission 87017) | Freshwater microbial communities from Lake Croche, Canada to study carbon cycling - C_130820_MF_MetaG | ecosystem: Environmental > Aquatic > Freshwater > Lake | place: Lake Croche, Canada... | reverse complement strand
CCTTCCAGGAATGGGAACGTACCGATCTCAATGGATTAAAATTATTGATCAAGGCAAAAGGAAAATGTACGACAGACCATATCTCTATGGCAGGCCCTTGGTTAAAATACAGAGGTCACTTAGATAACATCTCTAATAATATGTTAATTGGAGCCGTTAACTTCTTCAATGAAAAGACGGACAATGTTAAAAATCAATTAACAGGTGAATATGGTGCTGTTCCTGCTACTCAACGAGCTTATAAAGCTGCTGGAATTGGTACAATTGTAGTTGGTGACACGAACTATGGTGAAGGTTCATCTCGTGAACACGCCGCTATGGAACCTCGTCATTTAGGTGTTCGTGCAGTATTGGTAAAATCATTTGCTCGTATTCACGAAACTAATTTGAAGAAGCAAGGTATGTTAGCATTAACATTTACCAATGAGGCAGACTATGATAAAATTCAAGAAAATGACTCCATTAATATCATTGGTTTAGCTGGTTTTGAGCCTGAAAAGCCTTTAACAATTGAATTAGTCCATTCTGATGGGTCAAAAGATAGCTTTAATGTGAACCATACCTATAATGCTCAACAAATTGAGTGGTTTAAGGCAGGAGGAGCATTAAATATCATCCGAGCTTCCGTTAAGTAAATTGATAATTGTTTTAAGGTGCAAAATTGTTTAGTTTTGCACCTTAATTTCAAAAAATAATTCCTTTTTCTAAAATTTATTATGGCAGCCATCAATGCAGTAAAAATTTTTTCAGGTTCGGCATCCAACTACTTAGCTAAAGAAATTGCTAAATTTTATGGAAAAGATTTAGGTGCTTCAACCACATTACGTTTCTCTGATGGTGAAATGTCTCCAAGTTTTGATGAATCTGTTCGGGGTTGTGATGTATTTATCATTCAATCCACTTTTCCAACTTCCGATAATTTAATGGAACTGTTACTTATGATTGATGCAGCAAGAAGAGCATCAGCACATTACGTAACAGCCGTTATGCCATACTTTGGTTATTCTCGTCAAGATAGAAAAGATCGACCAAGGGTTGCTATTGGTGCAAAATTAATAGCTAATTTATTAACAGCTGCTGGCGCAGATCGATTAATGACCATCGATTTACACGCAGGACAAATTCAAGGTTTCATGGATTTTCCTGTGGATCACTTAGAAGGAAATGCCATTTTTGTTCCCTATTTAAAATCATTGAATTTAGAAAAAATCATATTTGCATCTCCTGATGTAGGAGGGGTAGTTCGCACAAGAAATATGGCGAAGTTCTTTAATGCAGAAATGGTTATTTGTGATAAGCACCGTAAAAGAGCCAATGAAATTGCTTCAATGCAATTAATTGGTAACGTAGAAGGCGCAGATGTTGTCCTTGTAGACGATTTAATTGATACAGGAGGTACATTATGTAAGGCAGCTCAGTTAATCATGGAAAAAGGAGCTAAATCAGTTAGGGCAGTAGTTACACACCCCGTTTTATCAGGAAAAGCGTATGAAAATATTTCTAATTCAGTTTTAGCTGAATTATTAGTAACCGATACCATTCCTCAAAAACAAGCGTGTGACAAAATTAAAGTTCTTTCTGTAGCAGAGTTATTTGCTAAAGCAATTGGAAGAATTAGAGATCACGAATCTATCAGTTCATTATTTATTAAATATTAATTTCAACCGTTTTTAGGGGATAACCTTTATTGAGTGAAAGACTAAAGACATTAACAACAACAAAATGAAAAAATTAGAGATTGTAGGGTTTAAAAGAGCGAATCTCGGAACTAAGGGCGCAAAAGACTTGCGGACAGAAGCTTTAGCTCCTTGTGTATTGTATGGTGGAAAAGATCAAGTGCACTTTGCTGTACCAATGATCCTTTTCCGTGAATTACTTTACTCTGCAGATGTTTACGAAGTAGAATTAAATATTGAAGGTGATAAATACCGTGCTATTTTGCAAGACGCACAATTTCACCCAGTGAATGAAATGATTCTTCATGTTGATTTCTTAGAAATTCAAGATAAAAAACCAATCAAAATTGCAGTACCTATTAAAATTATAGGAAATTCTCCCGGTGTTATCAAAGGAGGTAAAATGGTACAAAAGTTACGAAAAGTATCTTTGAAAGGTTTAGCAGAAAATATCCCTGATTTTGTTACTGCAGATATTTCAGGTTTAGACTTAGGTCAAACAGTAAAAGTAAATAAATTGACAGTTGAAGGATGCGAAATTTTAAATCCAATGTCAAATCCAGTTGCAACAATAGATATTCCAAGAGCATTAAGAGGTAAATTGAGCTAATTAATTCCAAGGATTATCTTTCTGATAGACAACAAAAAAACCACCGATTGGTGGTTTTTTTGTTGTTCAATATTTAAAGGGAAAATCAACGAATTAAACTTCCCTTTAATCAATTATTTTTTGGCAATTACTTTAACGATTGGAGCTTTCACCATTTTCGCTGAAGTATGCGTACCCGAATTAATTGCGATATATGGAGCAATTACTAAAGATACAATTGACATCAGTTTAATCAATATGTTCATTGATGGCCCTGATGTATCTTTGAACGGATCTCCAACAGTATCACCTGTTACAGCAGCTTTGTGAGGCTCAGAACCTTTTTTATAAGTTTCTCCATCAATAATAACACCTTTCTCGAAAGATTTCTTTGCATTATCCCATGCTCCTCCAGCATTTGATTGGAAGATACCCATCAATACACCTGAAACAGTTACACCTGCTAATAAACCACCCAAAACTTCTGGTCCCATGGTAAAACCAATAATTACTGGAACAGATAAAGCTATAGCACCAGGTAAAATCATTTGTCTAATAGAAGCCTCAGTTGAAATAGCAACACATTTTTCATATTCTGGTTTTGCTTTGTATTCCATTATTCCTGGTATTTCACGGAATTGGCGACGAACCTCATTCACCATTTCCATTGCAGCTTTTCCTACTGCAGAAATACATAAGGCAGAAAATATGAATGGAATCATACCTCCTACAAATAAACCGGCTAATACATCGGCTTTATATATATCAATTTTGGTAATACCGGAAATTCCAGCAAAAGCGGCAAACAAAGCTAAAGAAGTTAAGGCAGCAGATGCAATAGCAAAACCCTTGCCAGTTGCGGCTGTTGTGTTACCAACAGCATCTAAATTATCAGTGCGCTCACGTACCTCACTAGGTAATTGTGCCATTTCAGCAATACCACCTGCATTATCTGCTATGGGACCAAAAGCATCAATCGCCAACTGCATAGCAGTTGTAGCCATCATACCTGCAGCAGCAATAGAAACACCATAAATTCCTGCAAAATAATTAGAGAAATAAATACCTGCCGCTAATACTAAAATAGGTAATACAGTCGATTCCATACCTACGGCCAATCCCCCAATAATGTTAGTAGCATGACCTGTTCCTGATTTTTGAACAATAGAGTCAACAGGACGCTTACCCATAGCTGTATAATACTCGGTAATGATTGACATCAATGTACCTACCACTAATCCAACTATAATAGAATAAAATACATCCATGGATGAAAATTCAAATCCACGCAATACCAATGTTTCAGGTAAAATATTCTTTACCAAAAAGTAAGAAGTGACAAACGTAATTAAAATAGATAAGTAATTTCCTAAATTTAACGCATTCTGAACAGAGGCAGTTTCACTTGTAATTCTAACAAAAAAGGTAGAAACCAAGGAAGCCAATAATCCAAAACCTGCGATTAACATCGGCAATAATACGGGTGAAAATCCACCATAATTATCAGTTACTGAAATCTCTTGACCCAATACCATGGTAGCCAAAATAGTAGCAACATATGATCCAAATAAATCTGCACCCATACCAGCCACATCACCAACGTTATCTCCAACGTTATCTGCAATTGTCGCAGGATTACGAACATCATCCTCAGGAATACCTGCTTCAACTTTACCCACTAAATCTGCTCCGACGTCAGCAGCTTTGGTGTAAATACCACCTCCCACACGAGCAAATAAAGCAATTGACTCCGCACCTAAAGAAAAGCCTGCTAAAACCTCAATCGCAACTTTCATGTTGTCTGAAGTTAAAGGCTCTCCAAATGCAAATATTTGGTAAAAGGTTATGAATAAACCACCTAAACCTAAAATAGCTAATCCAGCAACTCCCATACCCATAACAGAACCACCTGTAAACGAAACAGATAATGCTTTAGCCAAAGAAGTTCTTGCAGCTTGTGCAGTACGAACGTTCGCTTTCGTAGCAACAATCATTCCAACATATCCAGCTGTTGCTGAAAATAAAGCGCCAATTAAAAATGCAATTGCTATTAATGGAGAGGAGTGAAAATTAGGCCCCTCTTGGCTACCTAACCAAGCCAATAAAATGGCAGTTGGGATAGCAAAATAGGCTAATATTTTCCATTCAGCCTTTAAAAAGGCAATAGCTCCATCAGCGATGTATCCTGATAATTCTTTCATTGTGTCGTTTCCAGCATCTTGCTTAGACACCCAGCTAAACTTCCATGCTGTGTATAACAACCCCACTATACCAAAAGCAGGAACTAAGTAAACAATTGAATTCATAAATGTAATTTTAGATTAAGGGAATATTTATTATTAATTCAAAAAAATATAGTGCGAAATTAAGTGATTTAGAGCTAAAAAACAATTAAAACGGAACCCTAATCAATACTTTAAACTTTTCGTTAACCCAATTACCCATAGGGTAAACAAGGTCAATTCCTAAAATTCCCCCAATACCATCCAATCCGTAAGATAATTCATGATAAAATTTATTCCCTTCTTTATTCTTTGAATACAAAGTATTGTAAGTAAATGATTCTCTTAGTCCATACATATAAAATAGGTCAAATTGGGTAATGGCAAATTTTCTTGGCTCCCAAGTAAAATGACCGCGTATTGAGGTTCCAGATGTACTATATAAATAATATGGCAAAGCTTTAAAACCAAAATCAAATCTGGAAGTAAAAATAATTTCGTTTCCATTAAAATGAGTGTAATCTAAAAAATTACTCGGCTTTTCTAAAAATTGTGTTGCTGAAAGCTGATACCTAAAATCACCTAATCGATTCAAATTCAAACGATTAGTAACTGTAAACTCTAAGGATTTAAAAGGATTATCTAACAGTGTTTGTGAATAACTCATACGAAAAATTAACCCTCTAGAATTACTTAAATAAACATTTTTATTGTACCTACGAAAATTCGCATTGGGTTGCCATTGAAGCATTCCTTTAAAAAAGAGTTGATGATCATTTGAAAATAAAGTATTCTGATTTTCTAAATTGATTGCAACATTGGGCTCAAACTTATCGTAATTTTTAAAAATACCTTGTTCAACGTGATTAGTCAGTGTCATTCTACTCCGATACTCTGTTTCGAAAAATAAAAGAAAATTAGAATTAATCCGATTTCGATATTCAAAACTAAGAAACTCCTTTTGATAATATTTAGCAAAATTCTGATTCAAAAAAAACGAATAAAAACTATTTAATCGATCAGATATAGGTAGGGTATTATTAATTTGTTGCAAACTATTGCCCATCCTTGTTGCAAAGAATTGTCTTCCGTTTTGAAAAGTACGTTCTACACCTAACTCTCCATTAAAAGCATTTCGATGCTGAGCCCATTTTACATTCCCTAATAATTTTAAAGAATTTTGCTGAGTGTATTTATTTAAATACTCCAAATCATACGCCCAAGTATTTCCATTTAAGGCATTGAAATCATATAAAATCCCTGAAATTCGAAAACTTTTACCTATCCCTTTTTTACTATAATCATACAATTTACCCGTAATAATTTGAGGCCATTTAAACTTTGGCATTCGGTTAATTGAATCTTCAGTTCGCTTTTTTGCGCCTGCTACGTAAATACTATCGGCTTGATGAAAAGCAAACACTTCTTCTTTTGTTAAGGGTATTTGCCTTTCTTGATTCCAAAAATCATCTGATTTCGTTTGTGCTAGTGAATCTACCTCGAAATCATATTCAGACTCAAAAATGGTACCATCTTTTTTCTCTGTAACTTTTTCCTCTTCCTTCTCAATCTTCCTTAAAGCCTTCTTTAATTTCTTTCGGGTAATATCGCCTGACACCGCCAACTTTGCATCTTGAACGTTTTTAATCTTACTTTTATCAATTTCTTTCGCCAAAGATTTTTCTAATCGCTCTTCAATAATTTGAGGCTTCACCACAAAAGCAGGATCCACTTTAATTTGATATTCCTTGATTTGTGTCACATAACTAAAATTGGCGCCAATACCCATGACGTTAAAATTGGTTCGAACATCATAGTTGATAGGCATCCAAACTCCGTAAAATTGTGCATTTTGTTGTTGGAAACTGGTTTGTGAATTAGAATCTTTGAAATTCAAAGCAAAAGAATAAATTGACCAAGTATCCTCTACAACATTAATTGTTCCTTCTAATAAATCATCCGATAATGCTTTTGGCATCACTCGAATTTTACTGATTGTTAAGTCATTCACCTTGAAGCTACCTAGATAACTAAATGTATAAAAACTAAATGCATTAGGAGCAACTGGAGAGACGATATTCCCCCAAATTTTAGGTTTATAAAAATTCGTTTGAGCCACACGTAAATTCACCGCCTGCTCTCTCATTTGAGCAGGTAAATTATTTCTATTGGAAATGACCCTCTCTTGAATTTTGTTGGGTTTTTGAAAATTGACTTGATTGACCCCTTCTAACATATAGGTACTACCTATTTTTATTCCAGCATCTTTTTCCATTTGCTTCCCAACTGCCCACTGAACAACTTTGGACATAGAAGTGATTTTCCCAACACCCTTTACATAGGCTTTTGCTGAATAGCTAGATATTTCTTTTAAATGAAAAGGTGCCATCGAAATCATTCTACGCATGATACCTATAGCTGGATCTTCTTTTAATCCTCCAACTTTGACATCTTGCAAGGTAATGGATTGTTCCTCTAAAATAATTTTTAATTCCTTATCTGCATCACCCGATTTAAAATTCACTTGAACCGATTTGGGAGTAAAACCCAAAAATCGAAATACTACTTGATGTTCTCCAGGTCCTAATAAAAACTGAAAACGACCATTTTCATTGGCAATGGTTCCTTTATTTTGATTTTGAACCCAAATGGTTGCGAAGGGTAAATTTTCACCTTTAGAATCTTGAACGATTCCTTTTATACTTTGAGAATAAATAGGAAAATAAATAAAAGAGAGAAAGAGGATTAGATATTTTTTCATGACTTAAAATTATTAAATATATTTTTGTTCGAATAAATTCTAAGTAGGAATATGATAAAAGGATTTTAACAAGTATTTGAGGCTTATAAATTTTATTGAAGGATAATTGATAAATTTGTATTCAAATGAATATATCCCATCGACAACTTTTTTTGAATCACGTTGCACAAACTTCTGATGCTCCCCTTGCCTTAGAAATTATCAAGGCAGAACATATTTATTTATTTGACAAAAATGGTCAATCTTACATCGATTTAATCTCAGGAATTGCTGTTTCCAATTTAGGTCACAGACATCCTAAAGTTGTTCAAGCAATCAAAGACCAATTAGATGCATACATGCATTTAATGGTTTATGGTGAATACATTCAAGGCCCACAAGTTCGCTTGGCAGAAGCATTGATTCTTTCAACCAAAAGCCCAACATTAAATCAAGTTTATTTCACTAATTCGGGTACAGAGGCGGTAGAAGGAGCCATGAAATTGGCAAAAAGATTTACAAGCAAAACTGAAATCATTTCTTGTATCAATGCGTATCATGGTGCTACCCAAGGAGCCTTATCTTTGGCTGGAGATGAAAATTTCAAAAATAGCTTTAGGCCTCTAATTCCTGGTATAAAAAATATTCGTCACGGAAATTTCGATGACATACATGAAATAACCCATAAAACTGCCGCAGTAATTATAGAAATTGTTGCTGGAGAAGCAGGAGTGAGGCTTGCTCCGGAGGGGTATTTTCAAGCATTAAGAGCTAAATGTAATCAAACAGGAACCTTATTGATTTTTGATGAAATCCAAACGGGTTTTGGTAGGACTGGTACGTTTTGGGCTTATCAAAAAATAAACATTGAACCTGATATCTTGTTAACGGCCAAAGGGATGGGAGGAGGAATGCCATTGGGTGCATTTATTGCTTCAGATAAAATCATGCAAACACTGACTCACCAACCCGTTTTGGGACATATTACCACATTTGGCGGGCACCCTGTTAGTTGTGCTGCATCTTTGGCTACGCTAGAAATCATTCAAGAAAGTAATCTAGTAGAAGAAGCAAATGTGAAATGCGATTTATTTAAACAACTCATACAACATCCTATTGTCAAGGAAGTCAGAGGAATAGGATTAATGATAGCTGTTGAATTTGATGAATTTAAAACAGTCAAAAAAATCATTGACGAATGCATTAAAAATGGACTAATTACAGACTGGTTTTTATTTTGCGATAATTCTTTGAGAATAGCGCCACCTTTGGTTATTACTGAAGCCGAAATAAAAATAGCTTGCAACATTTTGTTACAAGCCATTGATAAAACTGCTAAATCAAACGATTAAACGTGCTTCAATAAAGTTTCAGCCAATACTGATTTAGGAATATTTCCTCCAACTAATCTCTCTTTCATTTCTCCGTTTTTAAAAACCATCAAAGTCGGAATTGAACGAATACCCAAAGAAGCTGGTATTACGGAATTTGAATCAACATTCATTTTTGCAACAATTGCTTGACCTTCAACATCACCTGCCAATTCTTCAACGATTGGTCCAATTAGTTTACAAGGCCCACACCATTCTGCCCAAAAATCTACTAAAACAGGTGTATCAGAGCCAATAAGCTCTTGAAAATTGGCATCCGTTGCCTCTACGTATTTTCCCATGATAATTATATATTAAAAAAACAAAATTAAGATTTAATTACAAATTATTATAATAAATTAACTGTCAATTATTTATGAAATTAATTTCACTTGTAAATTATCTAAAAGTCCAAGCTCAGAAATTAACATTTTCCCTATATTGACCTGATTTTTTCTTGACAAAAATTCCAATTGTAGTTTGTCATCCTCATCAAAAACCTCAATGGTTAACCTTTTATTTCCTTTATGTCTTTCTAAAGTCTGATGTAATTCGTTCATGAAGATTTCGTCTAAACGCTTCAAACTAAAAGAAAGTTTCAGTTCTTTTGATCTTTCCCCTAAAATCTCGGACAACAACTCAATTGACTGTATTTTAAATGCCATTTGATCCGAATAAGAATTTTTCGATTTATAAACTCCTTGAATAAATAACAATCGATCTAAAACGATAAAACGTTCAAATTCGATGTAATCTTTAGCAAACAAAGCAAATTCATAATTGCCGGTAAAATCTTCCAAGACAAAAATCATAAATTGATTTCCATTTCCAGCCGTCCTAACCGTTAATTTCGTGACGATTCCAGCAAATGACTGAACCTGATTGGGTCTAGTATTTAATTGAACAATGGATGAGTTACAGAAATTCTTAATTTCCATTCCATATTCATCCAGAGGATGACCAGAAATATAAACGCCTACCACTTCTTTTTCATTTTTCAATTGCTCCATGGCTGACCAATTCTCCACTAGTGGTGCCTTTGGTTTAGCAATATCGTTCCCAGTACCAGCTCCCAATTCTCCAAACAGAGATTGCGTAGCAGAAGCTTTCAACTCTGCCATTTTAGCTGCGTAACGAACTATTTTTTCAATAAAACTAGTACCTTCCTGGTCAACATGGAAATATAAAGATCTTGGAATATCTGAAAAGCAGTCAAAAGCTCCAGCAAAAGCCAAAGATTCCATACTTTTTTTATTCACTTGGCGAATATTTACCCGAGAAACAAAATCATAAATATCTTTATATTCTCCATTTTTATTTCTTTCTTCAACAATTGCCTCAACAGCAGCATCACCAACTCCTTTAATAGCAACCATACCAAAACGAATTTGGCCTTTTTTATTCACTTCAAAGGAGCGGGATGATTCATTCACATCTGGAACTAATAAATCCAAGCCCATTCGCTTACATTCATCCATGAAAAAAGTAATCTTTTCAATATTTCCCAAAGAATTGGAAAGTACCGCCGACATAAACTCGGGGGGGTAATTAGCCTTTAAATATCCTGTTTGATAGGCTACTAAACCATAACATGTCGAGTGAGATTTATTAAAGGCGTATTGTGCAAATGCTTCCCAATCGGTCCATATCTTTTCTAAGCGATCAGCAGGGTGATTATTCGATTGACCACCCTCCATGAATTTACCCTTCATTTTATCGATAGTCGATTTGTCCTTTTTACCCATGGCTTTACGTAAAACATCCGCATCACCTTTGGTAAAATTGGCCAATTTCTGAGATAAAAGCATTACCTGCTCTTGATAAACAGTAATTCCATAAGTATCACTCAAGTATTCCTCCATCTCAGGTAAATCATACTCGATTTTTTCTCGACCATGCTTACGGGCGATATAATTGGGAATATAAACCATTGGCCCTGGTCTAAACAGCGCATTCATTGCAATTAAATCTGAAAACTGATCAGGTTTCAAATCTCTTAAATGCTTTTGCATTCCGGGAGATTCAAATTGGAACGTTCCGTTGGTTTCAGCTTTTTGGTATAATTCAAACGTTTTGGAATCATCTAAAGGTAAATCATCCAAAATGATGACTTCATTGTGATTTTGCTTAATTAATCGAACAGATTCTTTTAAAATCGATAAGGTTTTTAATCCTAAAAAGTCCATTTTAATTACACCTGCGCTTTCAATGACTGATCCATCAAATTGGGTAATCAATAAATTGACATCTTTGGATGTCGCAACTGGCATTATTTCAGTTAAATCATATGGGGCAATGATGATTCCTGCTGCGTGTATGCCCGTACCTCGAACAGAACCTTCCAAAATAAGAGCAGATTCAATCACTCTGGAAGCTAAACCACCTTGGGCATTAATTTCTCTTAATTGTTTTACTTGCTCTAATTCATCCGAGCTGAGATTTTCTTTGTCTGATAAACTTCCTTCTCCTGTTAAAGGTGCGTTGACCACTCGCTCCAAAGAAATTTTAGGCTTGTCTGGAACTAACTTAGCCAAAGCATTTGATTCAGAAAGCGGTAAATCCAATACACGAGCCACATCTTTCAAAGACATCTTAGCTGCCATAGTACCGTAAGTGGCTATATGTGCAACTTGATTCCGACCATATTTATCCACGACATAGTCAATTACCTTTTGTCTTCCTTCATCATCAAAATCCGTATCAATATCGGGCAATGATTTTCTATCAGGATTTAAAAAACGTTCAAATAGTAAATTATACTTGATAGGGTCAATATTGGTAATTCCTAAACAATACGCGACCACAGAACCAGCCGCTGAACCACGACCTGGACCCACATAAACACCTAATTCTTTACCAGCGTTAATAAAATCAGCCACAATTAAAAAATAACCTGCGAAGCCCATGGTTCGAATGGTATGCAATTCGAACTTAATTCTCTCCTCCACCACTTGATCAATGTCCACATAGCGTTTTTTGGCGCCTTCCCAAGTTAGATGCTCTAAAAAATCATCTTGCGATAAAAAAGTTTTAGGAATTTGAAAATTAGGCAATAGTACGTCCTTTTTAAGCTCCAGGGTATCTATCTTACCAACGATTTCATTGGTATTATCGATAGATTCAGGAATATGGGACCATAGCTGAGTCATTTCAGCAGTAGTTTTGAAATAAAATTGATCATTATAAAAGGCAAAACGTTTTCCTTTCATATCAAAATCACCTTCAATATCCTTATAAGTAGGAGTGGATTGTTTTTCACCGGTATTAATACAAAGCAAGATATCATGTGCATTAGCGTCCTTTTGGTCCAAATAGTGACTATCATTGGATGCAATGATTTTCACATTGTATTTTTTTGCTAACTTAACCAACACCTCATTCACAGTTTGCTGTTCTGGAATATGATGATTTTGAACCTCAATGTAATAATCTTCTCCAAATAAATCCAACCACCATTTAAACTCTTTTTCTGCTTCCTCTTCACCAGAACGTAAGATAGCTTGAGGTACACTCGCACCTAAACAACATGTTGTAGCAATCAGACCTTTATGATACTTTAGAACTAATTCTTTATCAATTCGAGGATATTTAGAATACATCCCCTCCATGAAACCTAAGGAGCAAAGCTTAACTAAATTCTGATAACCTTCTGCATTTTTAGCTAAAAATAGTTGATGGTATCTTTTATCCTTTTGCTCTTTCGTAAAAGCTTGTTTATGTCTGTTTTCTACCAAATAAAATTCACATCCAACAATGGGTTTTACACCATGTTTTCCAGCTTCTGCAACAAACTGAAAGGCTCCAAACATATTTCCATGATCCGTAATAGCAACCGCTGGCATATTATCAGCCTTTGCTTTCTTAAACATAGACGATATTTTAGATGCTCCATCCAACAATGAAAATTGTGAATGATTGTGCAAATGGGAAAACTGCATATAAGGTGTAAATTAAAATTCTTTGTCAAAAAAAGCGGCATTCAAATAATCCAAAAAAGGCTTTAGTATTTTAGCCGATCGCGTCATCTGCGTAATAAATTCAGGACTTTGCACTTCTAGATCAGTAAACTTTTGCCTGAAAAAAAACTGTTTTTTACGAATCAAATCCAAATCCGGATGTTCTTTTTCAAAACCTTTCGGAGAATTTTTCAAGGATT
>Ga0114962_10003463_pt1 | contig 12754 bp, 11 predicted proteins | sample C_130820_MF_Meta_FD_87017 | JGI IMG/M metagenome (GOLD analysis project Ga0114962, IMG submission 87017) | Freshwater microbial communities from Lake Croche, Canada to study carbon cycling - C_130820_MF_MetaG | ecosystem: Environmental > Aquatic > Freshwater > Lake | place: Lake Croche, Canada... | reverse complement strand
TTTTTTAAATTTAATCAAAGATTCAGAATTTGGTTGTCAATTTGCGTATAAAGATAGTAATGGTTCTTTAATTAATTATATTACAGATATAAAAGATAATGGTATTCATCCTAATTTTGTTTTAAAAGCAAAACATCCTAATTATGATAAAGATGTTTATCCAAAATTATATAGAGTAACAAATCAAACTGAATTAGATATCATTTTAGAAAATATAACATTTGATTATTTTTTAATGGAATATTATTATAATGATAGTAATTTACACGACAATAGATTAAGTAAAATAAGAAGTATTAATTTATTATATCCACCATTATTAGAATCTATTTCATTAGGACAATATACTGATTTAACTACTAGATTTTTAACTAATTCGGCCACATATGATAATACAACGTATGAAATTTTAAATGAATATAGAAATGAATATATTACAGATGATAGAGAATTATTTAAACCAAAATTGTCAGATACCGATAAAGTTGAATTATCGGATGGTTCATTTAAAACAGCATTAGAAATAGAAGTTGGAGATGAATTAAAAACAATTATAATTCCAAATGCGGGAAATATTGATACATCATCTGAAAGTGCAAACTATGAAATATCGTTAGAAGAATTTATATCAGGTGCAACTTATTCTACAAACCAAGTAACATTTAAAACTAAAGTAGATAGGGGATATGAAATGATAAACATTACATTTACCGATAATTCAACTTGGAAAGATACTGCAAAATCATCTTATTTAGTTGTTAGAAATAATGAAACTAGATTTGAATTATTGCAAAACTTAATTCCAGGTGACACTATTGTATTAATAGATACATCAAATCCAACACAAGTACAAACTTCCGCTAAAATTATACAAACAATTACAACTGAATATGAAACCTTTTCTGGTTGGGTAATTGGTGTTGCAGAAACACATATATACTTAGTAAAATCAGATGATAATACACAAATGTTAAGCTTCGCTGCGATTGAACATAATGGATGTTTTTATCCTGGACAATGTCCAAAGTACGCATATTGTGACTATTTTGGACGTTGCTTAGAAAAATAATTTAATTTTTTAAAAAAATACTATATGAAAATAATATCAACCCAAACAATACAATCAATGAATTCAATAGTAACTACTATTGGTAATTTAATTGTAACAGCAAATAGTTAATTATAAAAAATTAATATGGATTTAAAGGAAATTACATTATCTTGGTTAACTAAAGTAAAACATTCACCTTTACAAAAAGAATTAGCAGAAAAAAGACTAGCTATTTGTATATCCTGTCCACATAAAAAAGAATTTATAAAAAATAAAACTTGGTTATTAATGTGTGGACATTGTAATTGCCCACTTACTGCTAAAGTATATTCACCAAACTATAATGCGTGTCCAGAAAACAAATGGCAAGACGTAGAATTGGAGTTTTTTACAAAAATTAAAAACGTCAAAAAAACTTTAATATAAATAAATTTGTAATTTTATGTCATTATTAATTAATAATGATTTGATTTGGTTATCAATACCAAAATGTGCAAGTAAATCAATTGAAACCGCATTATTAAATAGTAATTTGAATATTAGTAAACACAAATATTTAATTACTAATTCCAATAAACATATTCATTTAACATTATCTGAACTATATCATGAATTTGGTAAAAAAGAAACAATTTGTATAAAAAGAGATTGGTTTGAGCGTTGGATAAGTGGATTGCAATGGATTTTTACTTTTTTAAATAATAATCTATATTTTAATCCAATTATAGATTTTGAAAATATAGATAATAATTTTATATATAATACATTTGATGATAAATTTATTTATAATTTATATCATGGGAATATTATAGATTGGGAAACCAATTGCAAAAAATTAATGGTTAAAAATAATATTAAATTTAATAATTCAATCAAACCGGATTTTGGATTTATATCGGTTCTTTGCTCACCAAATTATTTCAAAGAAAATGTTGAGTGTACATATGAATTTGATTTAAATAATATTAATGAATTTAAAAATTTTTTAGAAAATAGATTTAATTGTAAATTAAATATTCCACACATACACATAAGCCAATTAAAAAATAATAAAATTATTATAAATGATGAATTAAAAAATTTTATATGGGATAATTTTGAGAAGCCATATGAAAAAATAAATAAACTAATTTAATGGATAGTAAAATAATACATACATTTTCGGAAGAATTTTGTGACAACATAATTAAATCATTAAACAATGAAAATAAAATTATAATACAATATAAAAATAATGTGATTGAAAATGAGTTAAATTTACCAATACAAAAAAACCAACCTACTGATGCGGATGGGTGGGATTTTAGTAAAAATGTAAATATCATTGATGTAATTACAAATAAAGTTGATGAATATGTTAAAAATATTGATGAATATAAATTTGTTGTTCAACGATTAGATGATACCAAACATTCAATCCCACATACAGATTATTTGGATTATACGTTGGTTATGCTATTAAATAATGAATTTGATGGTGGTGAATTAATAATTGAAGATGTACCATCACAATTAAAAAAAGGAAATCTTATTATTTTTGAAGCAAAAAAAATGCATTATGTTAGTAAAATAACAAAAGGTGAAAGATATACATTAGTGGGTTTTATTTCTTTAAAAAAGAAAACAAAAAAAACATTGATATAGCAATTATTTTTTTTTAAAAAAAGAACAAAAAATTAGGTTTATAATAAAAAATTTAGTAAATTATACTTATGTATATATTTGATACGATAAAATTTAGTGATACACTATCTATATTTAAAACTAATATCAATATTATTGATAATACTTTATTATCTAAAGATTTAGAATATAATTGTGAAGTTTTAAAAAATACATCATATCCATCTAAATATAGTCCAGGAATACAATCCGATATTCATCTTATTTCTAAAAATATAAATCTATTAAAGAATATAATAACAGACCAATTAATAAATTTTTTTAATTTAGATGAAAATTATTTATTTTTTAGTGAGGAATGGGTTTATATAAGTGAAAATAAAAATGTGTATAATACATATCACACACATGATGTTGGTCCAAATATTGTTTTAACAAAAGAAAAACCACAATGGACACTGGCGTATTATGTTAGTATGCCAGAAAAATTAATTGAAAATGATGGAAAATTATTTTTTAAAGAAAATGATATTGAATATTCCGTATTACCAAATATAGGCGATTTGATATTATTTCCTGCAAATGTTTTACATAAACCAGAAAACAATATACATTCTAAAAACAAACGAATTGTATATGTTGTAAATATTGCATTACTAAATAGAGATAAAGAATATAATAAAAAAAATTTATCAGTAATATAATTAATAAATGGAAATAGATTTTTGGTATAGTGATATTATATCTAGTTCAGGTATTAGGGATTCACTTGAGAAGTTGGGTATTCTATTTAAAAATATAGATAGTAATTTAGTAGATGAATCCAAAACAAACTTTTTAGTTTTTGTATGGGAAACACAATGGTCATTTCCGACTGCCACATATACTCACTCATATAAATTTGTAAAATTAATACAGGAACTACAAAATAAGAATTTTTATTTTATCGCAGATTATGGAGGAGAATCCCACAATAGACCAGATTCATTAAGTCTATCTTTTTTAGATAAAATTAAATTGAGTGGGGTTGATATAAATCGTTTGATTGTTGCAAATAACAATTCAAATAAAGTTAGTATACATAAGGTAGAGTATGGTTCATATATACTAAATACGTGTTTCTTTCCCAATTTCTTTTTATCAACATATAATCATCTTAAAAATTATATTGGTATCGATAATAATATAACACCAGATAAGAATTTTTTATGTCTAAATAGAAGAATGTATTATCACAAATATCAAATTATTGAAGAATTATTTAATAGAGGATTATTGGATACTACAAGATTTAGTTGGGTAGATAATAAAAACACAAAAAACTTATCAAATAAAAATTTGATTAACCATTTAAACATAGATGTAAATAATTTTAAAGCAATTCAATTAGAAAATGATGTAATGTATGGTAGTGAACTATCTACACATGAAGAATATCTATACACAATAAATCCACATTGGTATTATAAAAGTAAAATTAATATTATAACGGAAACTAATTTTAATGAATCGGAAATTCATATAACTGAAAAAACTTGGAAGGCAATCTATTTGGGTGTGCCATTTGTTATATCGGCATCAAAAGGACATCTTAAAACTTTAAGAGATATGGGGTTCAAAACATTCAATTCAGTAATCAATGAAGAATATGATGAAATGACAGGATATAATAAAATAGTTCAAATCATAAATAGTGCAGAGGCGCTGGTGGATATATATAATAGTAAGGAAGTATTAGAAATATGCAAGTTTAATCAAGAACTATATTTTAATTTGGCACATCGTAAACATATATGTAAAACCCGTTTTTTAAATAATCTTTATAATATTGAAAATATAATAAAATTTAAAAGTTTAATTTAAAATGATAATAACAATTTTAGCAGAGCCTAGAAGTGGTTCAACAAATTTAACTAATTGGTTTTATCCTAATAAAAAATTTACTACTTTATTTATACCAAGTGATCCCAAATCAAAATGGTATAAAAATGTATCACCAAAAGAATACAAATACAATACAGAACATTTGTTAGTAAAAGAAGATTATTATCATTATAAAAATTTTGATGAATTACTTTCTATATCCAATAAAATCGTATTGCTTTACCGAGAAAACATAGAAGAACAAATTGAATCATGGACTAATGCAAAATTAAAAAATAATTGGGAGAATCAATGGGTTTATACTAATATCAAAAATGATAAAGAAACTAATTTTTTTTTACAATTAAAAAATAGCTTTAAAGAAAATTACCTAAATAAAGATTTTTTTAAAATATCATATGAAGAATTATATTATAATAATGGATTTCAAAAAATATTAGATTATTTGGATATGGCTGATTTGCAGAATAAAAACTTTCCGTATGGAGAAAAATATAGAAAAAATGTTAATAAAGGAAAATCACTTATTTAATAGTGAAGAATGTAAAACCATTTTATCACACATCAATTCTAATATTAAATATTGGAATTTAAAAGATAGACAATATAACTCACAAGCAATAAATTATTCATTGGAAACACATTGGTTATTTGATAAATTAAAAACATTTTTTGAAATAGAAACTGGCATCAAAATTATAAAAATAAAAGAACAAATACATTTTCATACATTTAAAAATGGTGATTGGTTTGGAAAACATAATGATACTAGAGATAATAGATTATTTGCAGTTGGTGTTTTATTAAATGATAATTTTGAAGGCGGTGATTTTAAATTATATAATCCAAATGAAATAATATTAAATAAACAAATTGGTAATACCTACATATTCGATGTTACAATAATGCATGAAATAACACCAATTTTAGAAGGTGAAAGATATTCGTTATTATGGTTTTTACATCAAAATAATATAAAAATGAATATAAATAAATTAATATGAATCCTTTAAAATTTTGGAATCCTGATACTTTTGAAATTTCTTCTTTTAAATTTAAATTAGATGAAAGAAAGGGAAAAACATATAGAACATCGGGAACAGATAACACAGGTTTATGTAGATATACATACAATGAATTAGGGTTTAGAGGAGATTCAATAAAACAAGAGGGGTTTAAGGTAATGTCTTTGGGGTGTTCAAATACCGAAGGTGTCGGGGTAAATGATAATGAAACGTGGCCTGATCAATTTTCTAAATTAATACCAAATGCAGTTAATATGAATTTCGGTACGGGTGGTAGAAGTAATGATTTTATTAGTCGTTGCTTACTAACATATTACGATGTTATTAAACCTGATTTAGTATTGATAATGTACCCACCACTATTAAGAAGAGAAATATACACAAAAGATTGTGGTATTGAACCATTCATGCCTACAGCATCTTGGGGTTATTTAAAAGAGACAGATGACGGCATTAAAACACAAGAATATTTAACTTATTTGCAAAATGATAATGAGGACAATATAAATTGGTATAAAAATCATTTATTAATAAAATATTTTTTAGAATCAAAAAAATGTAATTGGATTTGGAATGGTAGAGAATTAAAATCACTTGAATATGATGAACCTAATAGGTTTGATGGGGATTACAGGAAATATTTAGATTTAGGTGTGGATAATAAACATCCAGGTCCAAAACACAATAAAACATATGCACATAAACTACATAATTTCATATCAAAAAAATTCCCAAGTTATATAAATTATTTACCAAAAAATAAACAAAATTTGATTTAATTTTTCATTTATTTTCATTATATTATACTAATGAAAATACTTGCACATACATGTTTTATTGGAGTAACAGGATATGCTAATCATGCAAAGTCCTTTTTTTGTGCTCTGAATAAATACCATACCGTAAAGGTTAGAAACTCAACAATAGGTGGAGGTTGGAAAGGAATGAACAACACCCCACACGATAACGAACCATACATTACCAATGAGATGAAGGATATGTTAATTCTTCAAACACTTATCAATAGTGACGGTAGTAGAACAGATTACCCAATCTACGAATATGACGGTGGTTATAAACCAGACATTAATATTGTTTTGGTGGACACAAACAATCATTATTTCTATGACAATTATGTGGGGTATAATATCGCTTATAATGTTTGGGAATCAACACGTTATCCTGATAATTTCTTTAAAAGATTACATTTCTTTGATGAAGTGTGGGTACCAACTCAATGGCAATTTGATTGTTTGGTAGAACAGGGTTATCCATCACATAAAATATCAATAGTTCCTGAGGGAGTCGATGTGGATACATTTAAACCGTTAATTAAGACACCAAAGAAGGACAAATTTAGGTTCTTACACTTTGGTAGATGGGATTATAGAAAAGGAACCACAGAGGTTTTAAGAGCGTTTAGTGAGACATTTAAAGATAGAGATGATGTAGAGTTGATTGCATCAGTTGAAAACCCATATCCATTTGACGGACTTAAAACAACTGAAGATAGGGTTAAACATCACAACATAGATACAACGAACATCAAATTTATAAAATTCACACCACAGGAAGAATATATAAAATATTTGCAAGAGGGTGATGTGTTTGTGACGTGTGCTCGTAGTGAAGGATGGAACTTACCATTGATTGAGGCTATGGCGTGTGGAACACCATCAATTTATTCAAATTGGGGGGGACAATTACAGTTTGCTGAAGGTAAAGGTATTCCTGTTAAGATAGACGGATTAAGGCCTGCAAATGTGGAACACAAGGATTTTCCTGGTGAGTATTGTGAACCTGATTGGAATAATTTGGGAGAACAAATGTTAAGTGCATTTAACGATTATAAAAAACATAAATCATTTGCTATGGTTGAATCAAAAGAAATACATGAAGAGTTTAATTGGAGTACTGTTGCAAAAGGTGCATCAGATATACTTGAAAATAAATTTGATGACTTTGCGTTTATTACAACTGGTAATATCGGATACATGCCCGTTATTGAAAAGTTAGTTCAATCATTATTAGAATTTTCTAAACGTAAAATTATAGTATATGGTATTGATTGTGAGGTTCCGTTTGATTATCCAAATATTATTAAAAGAACAATAACAACACAAAAGATATCTGAACACGATAAATGGTATTGGAAACAAATGGCATGTATTGAATCTGTTAATGAAGGGTTTGATAACTATGTTTGGATGGACGGAGATGTGGTTGTTAATTACAATGTAGACAATATTAAATCATATTTTAAAGAGATTGAGAACTATCCAATATCGGATGTACATGTTCAAGAAGAATTCTTTGGTTGGTATGATAATGGAACTAAATCACAATTATTCAATGAACAAGTTGCTGGTGATTGGGGAGTTCAAAAACAACAACCTTATATGCACGTTTGTATGTACATATTCAATAAAGAATGTAAATGGTGGTTTGAGGAGATTATAAGTCATTATATGAAAGTAATGGAAGATGGTGGTAAAGATTATAAACGTTTATACTTATGGAACGATGAGGGTATTGATAATGTAATGAGATGGAAATACAACTTTAAAAAACATTTACCACTATCTAATTTTGATACATCATCTTATGATGGTGATGACGGAATGACAAATGAAACACAACATCATTTCTTAAAGTTTTGGAATGAAGAAGGACCACAAAACTTCAATAGAATATTTGGATATCAAGCAATACCAAAAGATAAGAATCAAATTCTTTACTTTCATGGTAATAAGAATGCACAGATGTCTGATTTTATGATGGACTTCATTAAAATGCAACGAGATAATAGTTTTTATAAATCAGAACAATTTTATACATCATTAGATGTTAATACATATAAGTTAGAGAACTTAGGCGATATTAAAGATGTTGAAGGTGGAACCATTGAGATTGCGGATAAATACGGGTGGGCAAGAGCTATCTACCATGAAATTTTTAATTTACATGATTATTATAAAGAAAGAAACATTAAACAAATACACGAAGGAGACATTGTGGTTGACTTAGGTGGTAATATGGGAATCTTTAATAGATGGGCATTTCATCAAGGTGCAAGTAAAGTAATTTCATTTGAACCAGATAGAAGATATTTTAAATTATTATCACTCAATGCCGATCCACGTTCAGTATTGTTTAACGCCGCAGCTGCACACGAAATTGGGGAATTAAATTTATATGAAAGTACTCACTTAGGTGGGTCGAATGTTTTTGGTATTGAAGGTCAAGAAGGTTATAGTGTTAAAACATATACATTAAACTATCTTTTTGAAAGTGGTTTAATTGACCGTATTGATTTTCTAAAAGTTGATATTGAAGGAGCAGAACACGCCGCATTTGCTGGCATCAGCGATGAGAACTTACAAAAAGTAAAAACTATAGCAATGGAATACCATCATAGTCATTTTGATTTTGATGATGACCTAAGAACCAACTTTATTAAAAAAATGAATGGGTTAGGTTTTAATTCATACATATTGTTTATGGGAAATAATAACGCTTTACAAATGATATATTTTTGGAAATGAGTAGTAACATAGAAAAATTAGCAATTAAATACGGTACAGATAAAAGTTCTGAGGTTCATAATTATTGTGAAAAATATGAGAGATATCTACCGCTCCAAAGGTATGACCAAATGAATATTTTGGAAATAGGAGTATTAGATGGTAAATCATTAAAAACATGGAGAGAACATTTCTATCGTTCAAATATTATTGGAATAGATATTAATCCTGATTGTAAACAATATGATGACAGAGATAATAGAATATATGTGGAAATAGGTTCACAAGCCGACCATGTTTTTTTAAATGATGTAATGAGAGAATATGGTCCATTTGATATGATTTTAGACGACGGCTCACATATGAACGAGCATGTAATTTATTCTTTTGAACATTTATTTGAATCTATTAAACCAGGTGGTGTTTATGTAATAGAAGATATTGGAACGTCATATTGGAAAGAGTACGGAGGTGGTTTTAGAGAACCACAAACAAGTATGGAATATTTTAAAAATTTATCTGACGATGTTAATTTTAGGGGAGTTATAAATTTTAATAAACCAAATGTACATGGTAGAAGAGAAGATTGGTGTGAAGAAAATATAAAAAATGAACAACCTGATTGTAGAACTGATATAGAATCAATAACCTTCCTTAATGGAATAATTTTAATAAGAAAAAGATAATGGGATACACACAATTTAATGATGATGTTTTTGTAGTTGACTGCTGGCCTGATAATAAAGATAAAGAAAATGTTTTAAAGAAATTACTTATAAGTTTAAAAGTTTATAATTGTCCCATTATATTATGTGGACATTACCCTGTTTCACCTGAGATACAAGTATTGGCGGATTATTATCTATATGACAGTAATAATGATATATTATTAGAAAAGGATTTTGAAGGATATGGTATTAATAGCGATAGATGGACAGATATGGGTACGTATAAGTTAACCAATAAAATTAATTTTCATCACGATTATGCTATTTGGTTAACGATGAAAAATGCTTTCAACCTTGTTAAACAATTAGGTAAACAATATATTCATTTCTTGGAGTATGATAATTTACCAGATGAAACACAATATCGTCAAGCTTTTATGGAATATATTAGAAGTAATGATGCTGTAGTTTATGAGTATTCAGAAGGTTCAACAAAAGAAAGTAATCCATATAGTTCAGCTTATATCTTTTCAATTAAGACAGATGTTGCATTAAAGATGATTAGTCTTATTAACACTAAAGAAGAATACTTTTTTAATAAACCAGATAGATGGCAGTTAGAGAAACAATTATACCAATCAATTAAAAAAGTAACTGACAGTATATTTGTTAGTAAGTATATTCCTAATGATAATGAACTTAATATATTTGCAGCATGGAATAGGAATGGTATATTAAAAAATGGAGCACGTTTACAAACATACTTAGGTGTGGATGATTCAGGTCAATTATTTATTCATTTTATATCTGGTTTTTCAGAACAACCTGCGAATAAAGATTATTTAATTGAAGTTAATTATGGGACATATAAAAAATTCCATACGATTAAAAAGGGTGAATACAAATTAGAAAGACTTGGTGAATATAAACAAAATGAAGCAGTTGAAGTACGTCATCAAGGATTAGAAATGTTCTCACAGGAACTAAAAGAAGAAATGGATGAGTTTAGAAGAAAGAATAAATTATCAAGAAATAATATAAACACAAATAGAAAGACAAATATTCATTTTGTGGATGGACCAACTGTTGAAATAATAGAAGAAGGAGATTATCTATATAATGTACAATTTATAAATAAATTTAATAATAAAATAGAATTTGAATATAAGTTAAAGAGTAATCATTGGGTAAAATCAGTTAAAAAATATTATATTGATTGGTTAATTAAAATTAAAGGTATTGATAATGACTATTATCATGAATATCACATGAATTTAGAGAATAGTAGGGTTATGATATGTTTTGAATCAAAATCTTTAGGTGATAGTTTAGCGTGGATACCTTATGTTGAGAAATTCAGAGTTAAAAATAACTGTAAAGTGATATGTTCTACTTTCAATAATGATTTATTTAAGAACCAATACCCCGAAATTGAATTTGTTCTACCTGGCAGTAATGTTAATAACATTAATGCACTTTATCGTTTAGGTTTATTTTATGACGATAAACGTCAAATAGACTACACCAAACATCAAACAGATCCTAAGAAAGAACCATTGTTAAAAGTTGGGTCGGATATTTTAGGGTTAGATTATGAAGAAATTAAACCTAAATTACCTAAATTAGGAAAGAAGAAAAAGAAAATGGTATCAATTGCCATTCATTCCACCGCTCAATGTAAATATTGGAATAACCCAACAGGATGGCAGGATGTTGTAGATTATCTTAAAGCTAAGAATTATGAGGTTAGACTTCTTTCAAGAGAAGAGGACGGTTATATGGGTAATAAAAACCCTAAAGGAATTACCGTACAACCTAAAAGCAAACTGACTGATATCATAAAAGTTTTACAAGAGTCTGAATTATTTATAGGTATAAGCAGTGGATTAAGTTGGTTATCTTGGGCTTCAGGTACTCCTACGGTCATAATTTCAGGATTCACTGACGTTGATTTAGAACCTACTGATGGTGTAACAAGAATAATCAATAAAAATGTATGTAATAGTTGTTGGTCCAACCATGAATTTAATCCAGGTAATTGGAATTGGTGTCCTGTTCATGAAAATACAGAAAATCAATTTGAATGTTCAAAAACTATCACGAGTCAAGATGTTATAAAAGAAATTGATAAATTAATATAAAAAAATATAAATTTATTTCCTAAATGTGATTTATAAAGTATTTATTAGGGTATAACAATATAACCTATGAAAATATTTGACGCAAACGTCTCAGGATCGCTAAACGTATCGGGTGCAGCCCATTTCTATAACGATCTTACAGTAGACGGAACACTAAACGCTACAATAAGTGGTACATCCACAAATGCATTATCTTTAAACACAACAGGTTCAGCTCGTTTTGCCACTACAGGTAGTAATTCCTTTAGTGCAAGTCAACAAATATCTGGATCAGTTGCCATTACTGGTAGTTTATTTATAAACGGAACATCATATACTGCAGCAACATCGGGAACATCAGGAACAAGTGGTTCTTCAGGTTCTAGTGGTTCTTCAGGAACTGCAGGTACATCAGGTTCTAGTGGTTCTTCAGGAACTGCAGGCACATCAGGTTCTAGTGGTTCTAATGGATCGTCAGGAACTAGTGGTACTTCAGGTTCTTCAGGAACTAGCGGTACTTCAGGGTCAAGTGGTTCATCAGGTTCGTCAGGAACATCTGGCACTTCAGGTTCGTCAGGAAGTAGTGGAACTTCAGGTTCTTCGGGTTCTAACGGTTCATCAGGAACTAGTGGAACATCGGGTTCTTCGGGTTCTAACGGTTCTTCAGGTTCTAGTGGAACATCAGGTTCATCAGGGTCAAGTGGTTCTTCAGGTACATCAATAACAGTATCGGGTACCGCAAATACAATGGTTAAATTTGCGTCAACCACAACGGTTGGTAACTCATCTGTAACAGATGATGGAACATCTTTAAGATCTACAATACCATTATATGTAACGGGAGCTATTAGAGCAACAG
>Ga0114962_10003455_pt1 | contig 12770 bp, 12 predicted proteins | sample C_130820_MF_Meta_FD_87017 | JGI IMG/M metagenome (GOLD analysis project Ga0114962, IMG submission 87017) | Freshwater microbial communities from Lake Croche, Canada to study carbon cycling - C_130820_MF_MetaG | ecosystem: Environmental > Aquatic > Freshwater > Lake | place: Lake Croche, Canada... | reverse complement strand
TTTGTTTGATCAACAAAATGGCAGTTTCAAATGAAATCTCTCCGCGCATAAAACGAAATAATTCTGTATATCCAACGGTATTGAGTGTTTGTAAATGCGCTAAATGATATACTGATTTAACTTCATCAAGTAATCCAGATGTAAGCATTCTATCCACTCTTTGTTCTATCCGCGCATACAACTTCTCTCTTGGGTGATTTATAATAAAATAGATAGACTCAAAATCACGCTGTTCCTTGGTATTATTTTCCACATAAAAAGTGAAGGTATTACCTGTATTTCGAATGACCTCTAATGCACGAATAACACGTGTAGTATTTGCACAATCAACTTGTGCAAAATAAGTTGGGTCTTTTTGATGTAACTCCAACAATAATGGATCTAGACCATGTTGAAGTAATTCAGCATTAAGTTGATTTCGAATCTCTTGATTGAAAGGAATTTTATCCAAGCCAACGCACAATGCATCAATAAACAAGCCAGAACCTCCGACTAAAATAACGGTTTCTTTCGTTTGGAATATTTTCGTTAGTATCAATAAAGCTTGTTCTGCAAAAACAGATGCAGATACTGGATTTTCTAAAGAATGAGTATCAATAAAATGATGTATTACTCCATCTTGTTCTTCCAAACTTGGTTTTGCAGTACCAATAGCTACCTCCCGATAAAATTGACGTGAATCTGCAGATAAAACGCACGTATCAAAATGTTTCGCTAAACGTATAGCCAATGCAGTTTTTCCACTTGCAGTTGGACCAGCGATAACGACCAATCTTTTTTTACTCATATAAAGACTTCAAGGTTTGATAACGATGGTAAACTTCTTTCACATATGAAGCAACACGTCTTCCTTTTCGTTTACTTAAAACAAGTTCAACGTTATTATCCCAGAGTAAAGGATTTAATCCTTTCTCAACTGCTCTTTTTTGTGCTTTTTGAATGGGTGAATGTCCTGCATTGTAAGTTGCAAAAACAAACTTTATACGCTGATGATAATCTGGAATATTATTCCATAATTTAAAATCCGCGACAATTTTCTGCATACCTCCCTTTATTTGCGAAGCTGGAGATGATTCTGCATGCACGCCATATCGTTTTCCCGTTCCAGGCATAAATTGCATTAAGCCAAATGCTCCCCCTTTTCCTTTGATATATGGTGTGAAATTAGATTCTTGCTGAACTATCGCTCCAATAATATGCCATTCCATATTATATTTCTTCGCTTCCTTTTTGAATATTTTATCGTACGAGGAAAGTTTTCCGCCGCCAGAATTCAAATAATCGGTATAAGTCAAATGGGATAATTCTTTCCCATCAAAGTATTTTTTCTTTAAAAATCTAAAATGAGGCGTTTTTCGGAATGCTTTAATCCAAGTATCCATACTTTCTTTCAATTTAGGATTATTTTTACGAACCCCAAAAGCTATTTGTTGCTTGATACTTAAACGTAAATGATGGTCTAAATGTCTAAATGTAAAAGCATTGGCAACAGCAATATGATTATCAACAACTGTATAATCAATTTCCTTATTTGCTACTTTCGCTAATAATTCCTCTGGTGAATAATTACCATCTAATGCTTGGATTTCAATCGGCTCGCCAATCTCTTGTTCTAAATATTTAATACGGTGGTAATAACTTGAATTTTTCCAAACAGCGATTTTCTTGTGTGCTAATTGCATTGGATCTTTAACGTATTGTGGAGTTGAATCTGCAGGTAAACGTTGAATCAAAACCTGTGCTGAACGTAAATAAGGTAATGTAAAATCAATGGTCTTTTTACGATCTTTACTAATCGTATAACTACACGCAATCACATCCCCTTCTAACCTATTCAACTGTAAATCAATATTATCTAAATTTGAAATAAGTTTGACTTCTAGTTTTACACCGATACTTTTTGCATATTCTTTCAATATTTCATATTCAAATCCCATTTTCACACCTTCTAACTCAACATAAGAAGTTGCACTATTTTCTGCTAAAACAACTAATTTCTTATTGGCAACAATTGCAGATAAATCAGAGTTTTCAGAAGAATTGATGTAAAATGCATATTTCTCTGTATTTCTTTTACACGAAAAAAGAAACAAGATGAATATCATCCAAAAACCACATATTCGTAATTTAAACATACACGATGTATTATGCTCTTAAAGAACAAGTTAAACCTTATTCATAGTATACGAAGAAAATAAAAAAAGGTTACCAATCACAAAATCAACACATTATCTTCAATTCTGAAAATTAATTCAATTTTGTCCATTGATTTTGTATTTTTGCAAATCAATCAGGTAAACAAATGAATAAAGCGCAAATCCTTATCTTTAATTTTTTGGATATTTTCTATCCAATCTTTAAACGATTGATGGACAAGCAAACCTACCATTACCTAGCTTGTGGAGGAGGGAATACTCTTTTTGGATTGGTACTTTTTTTTGTTTGTGAACACTATGTTTTTCATCAAGTTAATGTTGACTTAGGACTTTTTGCTATTAAACCACATATTGCTTCCTTTATTGTTTCATTCAGTATTACGTTCCCAATCGGTTTTTTCTTAAGTAAATATGTTGTTTGGAATGACAGTAATCTACCCGGTAAAAAACAATTTACGCGCCATTTATTTTTTGTAATTTTTAGTGTTTTTCTTAATTACGCCTTACTGAAATTATTTGTAGATTATTTAGATTGGTGGCCGATGCCTAGTCAAGTTTTATCAACTTCTATCATCGTTGTTTTTAGTTATCTAGCTCAAAAATATTTCACCTTTAAATAATTAATCAAAGGTTAATCCTTCTTCGTTCGATTTTGAACTTTGGCTTTCTACACCATAATCCAATCTTTTAGTTGTTACGTACCTTGGTACATAATAAGCGCTTCCATTAAAACGATCGATTGTAATTCCTTTAGATGAAGAGGCATGTATAAATTTAATTCCTTCAGTAGGGCTAACTTCATAAATTATTGCAACATGACCAATCCTACTAGATCCAGAATTACTTCCTTTAAAAAACATTAAATCGCCCGGTTTAGCTTCGGAAAGTTTAACTGTTCTTCCATATTCAGCTAATCCATAACTTGAATGAATCACATCCATACCAAAATTTCCCAAAACATAAGACACAAATCCAGAACAATCAAATCCTGTTGGTGAAGCTCCAGAACTCAAATAAGGTGTGCCTAAAAATGTTTTTGCGAAACCTAACATATTATCAACGTAGGCACTATTATTTTGAGGTAATGAATCCGTATGTACTTTAAAATCTAATTTTGCATTAGATTTAGAACTTGAAATGGAATCTTTTTTTATACTCGTTTGAGCACTTACCTTGAAAGTGAGCAACAAACTCGAAATAAAAAAAAATAAAATATAGATGATTGATGTTTTCATTCGTTTGCAAAAATATCACTATTTTCACAGCGTAAAACCAAAGTCTTGAATAAAGTATCTACAGATAACCTAACTAAATTGTACTACACTATCGGTGAAGTGTCATCCATGTTTAATGTAAACACTTCATTAATAAGGTTTTGGGAAAAGGAATTCCAAGTTATTTCTCCTAAAAAAAACCGAAAAGGCAACCGTTTATTTACTATAAAGGATATAGAAAACATTAACAAAATTTATCATTTAGTTAAAATCAAAGGTTTTACACTGGATGGTGCTAAAAATTCATTGAAAGCCAAAGAGGATTATTCACACGAAGAAAAATTATCAAACAACGAAGCTGTTATTGAACGATTAAAAGCAATTAAAGAGTTGTTACTGACAATGAAAGAAACGAATTAAACCTTTTTATTACTAATCTATTGATTTTTGATCTTGTTGGTATAAACGATTTAAATATTCCAAAGACTCTAGTATTTCTAGTTCTGATATCTCTTGATTAATAACACTTTGACCAATTCCAATTAATAAGACACATAAAATTTTCTGTTGCTCATTCTTTTTATCATTTAGCATTAATTGATAAATTTCATGTACGTTTTCATTCGATAAATCAATACTTTCATAATTAGAAAGTAAAACACGCTCAATTTCATTTAATTCGGAGAGTGTGATGAAATTTTTCTTAAACGAAATAAAAGACTCTGCTAAAATACCCAAAGCTACTGCATATCCATGCGAAATTGGATCCTTCTTTACAAAATGTCCTTCTAATGCATGTCCGATGGTATGTCCGAAATTTAATTTTTTTCGTAATCCACCTTCAAAGGGATCTTCTAAAACAATCCCGTTTTTAATGGATAATGAGGCATAAATATGCTCAATTGTGAGTTCTTTTTCTACTTCTTTCAAGGTAGATAAATCTACCCAATGTTTTGCATTGACAATTAAACCGTGTTTTAACATCTCAGCAAAACCATTATAGACTTCTCCAACCGGTAAAGTTTGTAAAAATGCAGGATCTATATAAACTGCCTTAGGGTCCACAAAAAGTCCTAATTGATTTTTGTATTTACCTAAATCCACACCTGTCTTACCTCCTACTGAAGCATCTACCATTGCTAACAGTGATGTTGGGATATTTATAAAATCTATCCCTCTTTTATAAATAGATGCGGTAAATCCACCTATATCTGAAACGATTCCACCTCCTAAATTTATAACAACATCTTTGCGATCAATCTTATAATCTGTCCAAGTATCCCAAATCTGCGCACACAAATCTAGGACCTTACTACTTTCACCTTCCGGTATTAAAATAACCTCTGCTTCCCTTAAAAAGTCAAAAGAAGTAAGTAAATACTCTAAACAATACTCATTCGTATTTTCATCTACAACAATAATTTTACGCGAGTTTGCATAATTACTTTCCATGAAATCCTGAAAAGTAGAAGTTTCTAAATCATTAATCTCTATTAAGTATCCAGTTGATTTGAGCGAATAAGACATAACTGTAATATTTCAAACAAAATACAATATATTTTTAAAACAGTAAATTTTTCAATTCAAATAATTGAATTTTTACATAAAATGAAAGTATTTTTGTGGTATGATAAGTTTTGAAAATACAGAAATTGCTTTTAAAAGCAAAACCGACAAAGATCTAGTTCGAGCTTTTTGGTTATTTAAAATTATAGGCTATCCTCGAATCGTGAAATTTGGAAAATGGTTTACTGAAATTGCACTTAATTTTAATTTACCAATTGAGGGAATAATAAAAAAAACAATCTTTAAACAATTTTGCGGTGGTATAAATATTCAGGATTGCACATCAAAAATAAAGGAACTAAACGAATATAAGATTGGAACTATTCTCGACTATTCTGTAGAAGGTAAAACAGAAGATATTGACTTTGAAAAAACAACCAAAGAAATAATCGAAACCATTTTAATGGCAAAAGACAATCCTGCTATACCATTTGCTGTATTTAAAATTACTGGGATTGCTACTTTTTCTATTCTTGAAAAAGCAAACGATATAAAAAACGAACTTTCTGAAGCTGAAAAAAAGGCTTATTTAGAAATCATTCATCGCGTGGAACGTATTTGTGAAGAAGCATACAAAAACAATGTTCCAGTATTTATTGATGCGGAAGAAAGTTGGATTCAAGATAGTATTGATCGTATCACTTTGTCAATGATCATGAGATTCAATAAAGAAAAAGCAATTGTATTCAATACTTTACAAATGTATCGCCACGATAGAATTGAATTTTTAAAAAAACTAATCGAAGAGGCGCACAAGGGTAATTACCACTACGGGATAAAACTAGTTAGAGGTGCATATATGGAAAAGGAACGTGAACGTGCAGCAGTTCATGGATACCCCTCTCCTATTCAAAACACAAAAGAAGATTCGGACAAGGATTATAATAAAGCATTAGACTTAATTTGTAATAACTTGGATTATTTGGCGCTTTGTGCTGGAACACACAATGAACAAAGTTCACTCTATTTAACCCAATTAATTGCCCAAAAAGGATTAGATAAAACCTCCGAAAAAATATATTTTGCGCAATTATTAGGGATGAGTGATCACATTTCATATAATCTTGCATCGAATGACTTTAATGTTGCTAAATATGTTCCTTATGGCCCCATTAAAGAAGTTTTACCATACTTACTTCGTCGGGCAGATGAAAACACATCGGTAGCCGGACAAACGAGTAGAGAACTCTCACTCCTTTCGATTGAAAAAACCAGAAGAAAAAAATAAATGTCAATATCACAAGCTAGAAGATCCAAACAAAAAAAGAGAGATTTATTTTACAAATCACTTGCACTTTTTCTATTTTTCATTAGCATTAATGCCATCTGGATTCTGTTTTTCTATGAGGATGACACCTTAAAAATTATCTATGGTATCCTAACACCGTTACTATATTGTTTGTACTATTATCGTATTAAGAAAACGCGCAAACGATTAAAAACTAAAATAAAATCGCATATTTTCATTCCAATTACCTATGTTTTCTTTGGCGTATTTTGGTATCTTATAGTACTAATATTTATGTTTATAAGTGACAAAATAGAAGGGGATAAGGATGAAGTTTACAAAGCTAACATAGAAGCTATTAACGAAGAAAATGTTGATACTGACTTTCAAATAAATGAGTCACAAAACCTATTTGAAAAACTCAATATTCAAACCTATTTTCTGTTCAACCCAAACTTAGCTTATCCTTGCAAGGTTACTGAAGAGATTGAATGGATGTTTACTAAAAAATCAAAAAACACAAAGGTACATCATTCAAAACAGCAAGCAAACATGATTATTACCTTTGTTATACTGTTCCTAATCCAAATTGGAGCAATCTATGTTTCAGAAAATATTATCTATCCTAAAATTAGACCTCGAGTTGTTACACGAAGAAAAAGAATACATACTTTTCTTAAAATCGAAGATGCGTTTATTGATGAAAAAAGAGTAAATGAACCAGTGCAACTTACACCAAAATCAAATCAGTCTGACTTTCCTAAACTTTGATTTTTAGTTTTCTATATTTGGTTCGAATTTTAGTAAATCAATGGTTTCCCCATCAAATACCCCATAGGTAAAATAATGAATCCAATCTCCTAAATTGATATAGGTGGCTGTTTGAACCTGCTGAACAATTGGTAAATGACGATGACCAAAGACAAAGATATCAATGCTTTCTTTAAGTAACTCTTCTTTACAATATTGTACCAACCATTCTTTTTCCTCTCCCAAAAAAACCTCATCTAAATGTCCGGATTTAGCACGACTTCTTTTAGATAGAAAATCTGCTAATCCAATCCCAATGTTCGGATGAATAAATCCAAAAACGGATTGAACCAAACGGTTTTTAAAAATTTTCTTCAAACGTTTATAGCCATAATCACCTGGACCTAATCCATCTCCATGTCCGATATATAGTTTCTTACCATTGATAGTAGCGATTATAGGTTCATTGTGAAGTTCAACGCCGAGTTCCTTCGGTAAATAATCAAAAGCCCACATATCATGATTTCCAGTAAAAAAATGTACTGGAATACCCGCATCCGTAAATTCTGCAATCTTTCCTTGCAAACGCACAAATCCTTTTGGGATTGCAAACTTATATTCAAACCAAAAATCAAAAATATCGCCTACTAAATACAAAGCTTCACAATCTGGTTTTATCTGCTCCAACCATGCACAGATTTGACGCTCCCTAACACGACTTTTTTCATAGGTAGGAGCTCCTAAATGGAAATCAGAGGCAAAATAAACTTTTTTAGATGGTGATAATTGCATAGTTAGAATCCAAATACATTTTTCAAAAGTACTTCTAACTCTTCTCCACGAACATTTGTTTTAATAATTTTACCTTCTTTATCAATCAAGACAGTAAATGGAATACCAGTGACTTTATACAATTGTGCTGCCTCATTCGACCATGCCTTTAAATCACTCACGTGATTTGTCCACGATAAATTATCTCTTTTGATCGCTTCTTGCCAAGCATTTTTATCCTTATCAAGGGAAACACTCATAACCGTAAAACCAGCATCTTTATATTTGTTGTAAATTTTCACAACATTTGGATTTTCTCTTCTACACGGTCCACACCAAGATGCCCAAAAATCAAGCAATACAACCTTCCCTCTTAAATCAGACAAACGCAAAGGCTTACCATCTAACTTAGGTTGCATAAAATCTAACGCTTCTTTACCTGGCATTAAAAAAGCCATCTCATCGTGTTTCGCTTTAAAATTCAAATAATTAGATTTTACAAAATTCACTGTTGGTGCTCCATCAAATCCTTTTACAATTTGATCGACTAGCATTTCATACACCTCAAAATTTTGATTTGGATCAAACAATGATAATAAAGGTAATAAAGCTGGAGAATTTTGATTCGTGTTAAAAAACTCTTGTTTATATGCCTCAAACCCTTGAAATATTGGTGTAAACGACTCATTTACAGCTTTTTCTTGATCCGGATGTTGTTGTAAATAAACATTCGCAGAATCTTTCTTACGGTTATATTCTTCTAAACGAACAATAAATTTATTTAACTGTGTGCTTTCTTCCGATCCAACTAAATTCATAAACTGGATCAAATTTTTACCATCTCCATACACCTGGATCGCTGAATTATCGCGTAAAATAAGATTGATGTGTTGATTTTTAGAAATTCTTAATACGTAGATATCTTTGGAAGGTAAGTTTCCTGTAATTGTAAAATTTCCTTTTTTATCCAACTTGGCTTTTAACAAATCACGATATTCTTGCCCATTATACTGGGATATCCCTACAGAATCCTGTGGTAAATTAAAAATAGTACCACTTACTGTCACTTTTATAGGTGTTTGTGAAAAAGACACCAATGTTAGGAAAACTCCTACAATTACTATTAAATACTTCATCTTTTATAATTTCAATAAGGAAACAATCATTTGCTCTAAAACTTCGCCCTGTAAGTTTTTACCAACTATTACACCGTTTGCATCAATTAATACCGTAAATGGAATAGAATTGAACCCATATTGTTGTACCAAAGGTGTTTCCCATTGCAACAAATCACTTACATGCGTTTTCCAAACTAAACCATCCGATTTTATCGCTTTTTTCCAAGCCTCTTTATCTTTATCCAACGAAACACTAAATATCGTGAAATTTTTATTTTTGTATTTGTTATACAATGCTACTACATGTGGATTTTCTTGCCTACATGGCGCACACCAAGAAGCCCAAAAATCGATTAACACTACTTTTCCACGTAAAGAACTTAAACTTATTTTCTTACCGCTAGGATCTGGTAAATTAATCTCTGGAGCTTGCTGTGTCTGTGATGCTGTATTAGTACCTTTAAATTCCGCATATGCATTTTTAATCTGTTCTATTTGCATTTCCAAAGAACGAGTTATTGGTGAACGCGGATAGGACGACTTATAGGCAGATAATACAGTATTCAAAACTTCCAAATTAGATACATCCCAATTTTCAAATCCCATTGCTGGAGTCATAGAAGTTGTTAATACTATATTTGCTGGATTGGAGGGATTTTTTAACATTTGAGATTTAGCATAAACATCTAATGGCTTTTTTATTTCAAAAAACTGTTTGATCTTATCTTCCTCTTTAATGGATTTATCATTAATTAAAGCCATTTGTTTGTAGGCAAATTCATTGAAAATTTGCATGTATTCTGTAATTGCTGAAGTCCATTTAGCACCTGAAATTTTAGGTAACTGCTCAAATGTTGCATAATTTGCATTCACCCGAATCTTATCTTTCGGACATAAAGTCAAAGGGACACTTTTAATCTGATCTTTACCAACACGTAATTGATACAAACCAAATCCTTTAATATTTCCTTCGATATGAAAAGTACCATCTACTTCCGTTTGAGATTCTGCAATTTTAATCACTCCTCTTGCACTTTGAGCTTCAATAAAAACTTGTTGATTTGCAGCACCTAAAATTTCACCATCGATTTCAAAGTTTTTAGGCAGAATCGGTTTATTTATATCTTTATCTTCAGAATCAGAACAAGATACAAAAAACAAAACCAAGGGTAAACAATATATTAAATTTCGCATTTTCATTAAATTAAGCTATTTCGTCTAACATTTTACGCAACAATGGATTGGCTTGTTTGGGATCAGCCTTGCCTTGAGACGCCTTCATCAATTGCCCCATTAAAAAACCTACTAATTGCTTTTCACCTGCAACATATCGTCGGACTTCCGTAGGATTAGATGCAATCACCTCTTTAATATAATTCGCAATATTACCTTCATCTGAATCTTGAATAACATTCATCAACGTTGCAATCTCTAATACTGATTTATCCGAATTTTCAAATAATGCTGGAAATACTTTATTGGAAGCAATCGAGTAAGAAACTTTACCTGCTTCAATTAAATTTACTAATTCAGCAATTACAGTTGGAGTTATTGGAAATTCATTAATCTCAATTGCTTGTTGATTTAAATAACCTTTCACTTCACCCATCAAAAAATTTGCTGCGGTTTTTATATGTTTGGTATGCAATAGGATCTCTTCAAAATAAAGTGCAATATACTTATTATCAACTAAATTCGTCGCATCATACTCTGACAATCCAAATTTTTCAGTGTACTTCAAATATAAGTCTCTTGGTAAAGCAGGCATTTCACTTTTAACCGAATCTATTTGTGGTTGATCAACATATAACGGTTGTAAATCTGGCTCTGGAAAATAGCGATAATCATTTGCAGCCTCTTTGGAACGCATCGAAATAGTACTTCCTTTCAACGCATCAAACCCGCGTGTTTCTTGCGAAACTTCTCCTCCATTCTCAATTACTTCAATCTGTCGTGTAATTTCAAATTCAATCGCACGCTGTACGTTACGAATTGAATTCATATTTTTCACCTCTACCTTCGTACCAAATTCTTTTGCCCCAAGCAAACGCACCGATATATTAGCATCACAACGAAGCGATCCTTCTTCCATATTTCCATCACAAATATCCAAGTAACGAACTAATTTTCGAACTTCTGTAACATAATTATACGCTTCTTGCGAAGAGCGAATATCTGGCTCTGAAACAATCTCTAATAAAGGAACTCCAGCACGATTTAAGTCTACTAGAGTATCAAATACATCCACATCATGTATGCTTTTTCCAGCATCCTCTTCCATATGAATTCGTGTAATCCCTACATTTTTATAATCTCCTTGATCATCTTTAACAACCAAATAACCTCCTGTGCAAATTGGTGTTTTATCCTGTGTAATTTGATAACCTTTTGGTAAATCTGGATAAAAATAATTTTTACGCGCAAAGTACTGGTTGGACGCGATATCACAATGGCAAGCTAAACCTAACTTTATTGCATTTTCAATAGTTTTTTTATTCATCACTGGCAATGTTCCCGGATGCCCTAATGAAACTACACTCACATTGGTATTTGGATGTGCTCCAAATTCATTTACATCATTCGAATACGCCTTCGTTTTAGTGAGCATTTGAGCATGCACTTCTAACCCGATAACTACCTCATATTTTTCTCTTGTATTTCCCATAAAATTATGAACGTGCAATTAACTCACGTAATATCAATGTCATTTTTGGTTCTTGTCTCGAAGCAACTTCAATTACTTCCGCCAAACTTACTTTTTTAATTTTACCAGGTACACCTAGATCTGTAATAATTGAAATTGCAAAGCACGGAATCTCCATATGTCTTGCAACAATAACTTCAGGAACAGTTGACATACCTACAGCATCAGCACCAATAGTACGAACAAATTTATATTCAGCAGGTGTTTCTAATGTAGGGCCTGTTAATCCTAAATATGTACCTTCTGCAATACGAATGTCATTTTCTTTTGCAATATCTTTTGCTAGTTGAATCATAGTTGGGCAATAAGGCTCACTCATATCCGGGAAACGAGGACCTAATTCATCGAAATTTTTCCCAATTAATGGGTTTCCAGGGAAGAAATTAATATGATCATTTAAAATCATAATTTCACCTACAATAAAATCTGGATTTACTCCACCTGAAGCATTACTAACGAATAATTTTTCAATCCCTAGTAATTTCATCACACGTATTGGATAGGTTACTTGCTTAAAATCATATCCTTCATAATAATGAAAACGACCTTGCATTGCTACAACGGCTTTTCCTCCTAAATTCCCGAAAATCAATTTCCCAGAATGACTTTCCACAGTAGAAACCGGAAAATTTGGAATGTCTGCATATGAAATCTCATCAATTACCTCAATTTCTTTCACTAATCCACCTAATCCTGTTCCTAAAACAATTCCAACACTCGGTTTTACGGATGTTCTACTTAAAATATAATCTACAGATTCTTTAAATTGTGTCAACATAATTTTTTATTTCTTGTACAAATTCAGCTTCTCGATCCAACGAAACACATATAGGAATATAACACCATGGATATCTTTCCAATTGACTTTTCGTAACTATTGATTTTAAACGCATAAAATCTTTTTCAGTGGTTAAAATAATAGCCGTAGAATCTTCTAAAACATCAAATTTAGTATGAATTTTTTGAATATCCGACACACTAAAAGGATGATGGTCTGGAAAAGCTACTAATTCGACTTTTTTCGTTTCTTGAAGATATTGATATAACGGTTTAGGGTTTGCTATACCTGTTACTAATAGTACCTTATCAAATCCAATAACAACCTGATTATCAAAATGAATTACTTTACCGTATTGAATAGACGAAAAATAGATTTGTTTTTCCGAAAAACCAGATTTTATACTTATATTTTTTTTTGCTTCATTCGAAAGATAATTTGGACACTTAGTAACAATTAAACGATCTGCTCTTTTTTTACCAATC
>Ga0114962_10003453_pt1 | contig 12772 bp, 16 predicted proteins | sample C_130820_MF_Meta_FD_87017 | JGI IMG/M metagenome (GOLD analysis project Ga0114962, IMG submission 87017) | Freshwater microbial communities from Lake Croche, Canada to study carbon cycling - C_130820_MF_MetaG | ecosystem: Environmental > Aquatic > Freshwater > Lake | place: Lake Croche, Canada... | reverse complement strand
ATTATGGAAAATAAACATTTGTGGATTCCAGATTTTAAAGATGAGACCATTGCAACTTGTGGATTAAAATCAGCGGCGGACGCCACAGGAACTAATGCAACATATGCTGTTGGGTTGTTTGATATTGTAACTGACAAATGTATTGGGACTATGGGTGTTGATTACAGAGAGAAAAAGAAACTAACACAAACACAAAAAGATTTTTTAATCGAGAGAGGTAGTCGATTAGCAGGATATTTATCAGTATACCTAAAATCAAAATAACACATTATGAAAAAATATATATTCACAGAAAGTCAAATTAAGAAGATTATTGACACACAAATCACTGAAACTAAAAATTTACAAGAACAGGGTGACCCTGAATCTAATTTTAACGCAATTTATAATAACCCGCCAATTTCCCAACAAGTAAAAAAATTCCCAAAAGGTAGATTTGGATTTTCATTAGGAATGATAAAAACTTTAGACCAGGATAAATCCAACAAATTATATGTTGTTAAACCTGGCGACACCATAAGTGGTATAGTTCAAAAATTAGGAGCCAATTCAGATTATAACATTTTATATGATAATGATTTATTAAAGGGTAACCCCAAGGCGTTACAACCTGGTATGATTATTGCATATAGTTTAAGACCTTCTGGAAACTAAGTCGTCAAATATTTTAACTATTTCGTTTAAACACAAATAATCAAAACATTCGGAATATCCTGAGAAAGATTCTAAAATTGGTCTGTATTTTTTTACAGACCTTTTTTTATTAAGTTTTTCTTTAATTTCACTTTCTAAATCTTCAGCATTTGGGGTTTCAATTCTTCTCAAAATTGTCTCAACAACATACCCCTCATATCCATGAGCTTTACTGAAACGTCTCATTATGAATCTTTTAGATGTTATACCAACCTTAACAAAGGTCTTTTCTGTTGATTCTTCTTTAATTAAAACCAAATAAAGACATTTAGGTAGTGAGTCAATCTTTTTTTTTCTCTCTTGTCCCTTTTTAACCAATTTAAGACCAACATAGTCTTTGGCCTTAGAAAGGGATTTAAACTCCTTTACGTCCCTATATGGGTTCGCTATGGTCTTTTTAAACTTAGCAACATAAAGTGTTTTACCGCTATCAACAATAAACACCTCACCTTTTATTGTTTTTTCTGAGAATATTGAATAATATCCAATTTTTGTAATTAATTCTTTACCCATACGAGAAAATTTAACTCACACAAATATTATAATATATTTGGAGATTTATAATAATATACATACTTTTGTATTGTAAATAAATTATATTATGGAAGAAATTAAGAAAAAGAAGTGTTCGGGATGTAAGAGTGAGAAACCATTGGATAACAACCATTTCTATAAAAACAAATTGGTTTTGGATGGTCATAGTAACTATTGTATTGATTGTACGAGGGAAAACTCCAAAAGGTATTTTCAAAGAAAAAAAGAAAAGTTATCTAAAATTGAAAATGATAACCTAATTAAAATGGCCTTTTTAAATAACCATTCTCAAGACAACGGTTTAAATATTTCTGACAATTTGGTTAAAATTCTAATGATTGAAAAAATGATTCAATCAATTTCCCACGAGTTAGGTCATTTAAAAAATAGTTGTATAAAAAATGAAAATGCGTTTTCATAGTTAATTTCGTTTGGTTATTACGGAAACGATATTTATATGATATTTATCTTATTATGAAGATTACAGACTTACTTTTAGAACAACAAGGACCAAGTAAAGCAATTATCAATTCAATATTGGTAAATTCGGGTTTAGAGAATTCACCATCTAAGGACCAAATTGTTAACGATATTACGAATAAGTACTACCCCCGTTTCAAACAAATACAAAATGGACTTAAGCTTGGTATTCCTCAAGTTGATACTTTTTTAAGACATTTCAGCGGTAATCATGACACCATCAAATTTGAAAGTGATTTAAAAGATATCACAAAATATAACGTTCAACAATTAAAATTTTTAGTTGGTGAATACACAACTGACCCTCAGGGTGCTGAAGTTGGAAATGAAGACCGTGAACTTTTAAGTAAAACAAAATTTGACAATGACACTGCCGAAATTTCTAAAAAGCTTTGGTATGACGAATCAACGGCAAAAATAAATCTACCAGGATTTAGAGTTTACCAACCAATGAATCAATCCGATGCGGTAAAATTTGGGTGGTATGAAGAAAGTATGATGAATCAGATTAGACCGCATCATCATGCGTGGTGTATTACATGGAGGTCTGGTAGTAATAGATGGGGTCATTATAGAGAAGAAGGTGGTACTTTCTATTTTGTTATTGATGAGTCTAAATTACAATCGGACGATATTGATGTCAAAAAATATTATTTATGTGCAATACAAGTGTTCCCAAGAGAAAAATATCATCCCACAGGTTATGAGATAACGGATATTAGAAATCCAGGTGAGATTAAAAAGACTTGGGGTGAAATTGTTGAAATATACCCACAATTATCGGAATATAAAGATGTAATTAGTCCGTTGAAATTTAGTCAAGACGAAGTTGAGTCTCAAGATATTGTTGCCAAAATTAATGAAAGAGATGGTGACAAATATGAATTTGCTCGTATGGATAGACAATATAAAAAGCAATACATTGAGGCATTACAAAAACTACAAAAACCACATTCATGGGAATTCATGGACCAAAAGTTACGTGAACTGTATATTGTTTTAACATCAGCCGGTGACTTTAGAAACAGATTTCCAAATTTCGAGATTCTTAGGGCAGTAAAAAAATGTGGTTTAGGTAATTTGTTAAATTCTGAGATGATTAAAAAAGATAAAAATGAAGGTATTAAAAGCCTAAGTGAATATCTAAATAAAGATTTACGTTTACAAGAAGAAAGAGCGGGTATTGTTAATGAATCTATAATTCTATATAAAACATTTGAAAAAAAGTATGGTTTATGGAATAACGCAACAAGTGATTGGTTAGAAAAAAATGGAAATATTTATGACCCATCATATAGTAAAACAGAAGAGGAAGTTATAGAAAACCCAAAAACAAAAGAAAGATTTTACGTTGATAAGTATTCAACTAGTGACAATGATTATTTTATATCTATCACTCCACTATTAGATGTTGACTCTTACTTTTTAAGTAAAACCGCATGGGAAGGAATAAAAGATAAATTCAAATCAGAAGGTACAGAATCAGATGCTGATTCTGCACAAGATATAAATGAAATTAAAAAGGGACTATAAAGTCCCTTTTTTTATTATGATAACAAAGAATAATATTCTTTAAAATGTTTTATACGGTCAGGTAAACCTATTGTCCCGCCATTTACTCTTTTAGTAATCTTAGTAACAACATCATCACTCGCACCACCATCAGCCATTTTATGTAAACCGTTCTTATTAAAGAACCAAGCCGCAGATAATAACGCATAAGATGATGCAACCTTTTCAGGATTTGCAGACATATCTTCATTTATTGATTTACCAAACGCCGTGTAATTTTCTTTACCGGTTAATTGAATATATCCACGACCACAAAATTTTGCACCTTCTCCTGATGATTCAGGTCCGTTACCCATTCTTCCTCCATATACTTTATTTGCAATTTTATCAGGTTTTCTCTCATAAGGAACTGCAGATTCGAGGGTTGGAAAATATTTCTTAAATGTACCATTCAATCCTTTAGCTGAATAGTTTAAATTCTCTTTTGTAAGTCTAAATCCACCACTTTCATGACCACATTGAGCCAAGAAATGTGCAAGTCTTAAAGGTGTGTTAATTTCAAACTTAGAAGCGGTATCAGGAATCTGAGCAATTACCGAATCAGGTATATGACCTTTTAATTTTTCTAATTTTAACCCACCAACACTCTTAACAGGTGATGGTTCTGTGATAACCGTAGGTGCACTAACTTGTTCGGTTATACCCATGATAACACCCCAAGTCTTATCCCCAACAATACCATCTGCGGTTAATCCGTGTTCTGATTGCCAACCTTTTACCGCAGCTTCGGTTTTTGGTCCAAACTTACCTATTGGGTCAACACCTAACTTAATTTGGAGTTTTTTAACGTCCTCTCCTTCAGATCCTAATTTTAATAACATAGTATTTCTATTTAATAGTTTATATAACAATAAATACAAGTTATCTTTTTAAAGTATTTATATGGATATGAAGAAGATAATATTAAACGAAGAACAAGTTAAAAGGATAATAGAACAAGTTATTTCAGAACAAAAAGCAAGTGAAACCTCTGGAGGTACAGATTTAAATAGAATAACTCATGCGTTATTAAGTTCATCTTATGGTTTACCTGATGGGGCAAACCATGAGAACTATTATTATGCAGCTTCAGTTAGTGAAGTTATTCAAATGAGTAAAACTGGAGATAAAACTAAATATTTATCGGTTTTTAAACCTTCGAATGAATATACACCAGGAAACCCTAAAGGTTATATGGATTATATAAAAATCAATAATGATGAGTTAAACGGAAAAGGAAGTAAAACATTTAATTTTAATGGAGGTGCGGTTTACGCAACACATAATGGATTACTTGCACTTGTTAGGGCCATGGATAATATGAGAGGCGTTGCTTCAATCTTAACAATTTCTTTTGGTGAAAATAAAACGGGAGTTGCCGCTTATAATGAAAGATTAGGTGACGGAGTTCAATATAATTCTGATGACGCTATGAATAGAACATCAGCAATAAGTATGTTATCTAGAGTATTTTGTGCATTAGCATGTGAACCAAATAGTAGAAAAAAAGGTAATTTTGAAAGCACATATGTACAAAACGCAACAAATGAACAACTGACAACATACATACAAACATTAATGAATGGTACTGTTATTGGAAGAGGTGGATTTATGGATCAAAGTAAAATAGAAAAATTATTACTTTTATTAAAACCTAAAGGATTTGTTACTGAAGTGAAATTTGATGTGGAATCTATTGCTCAAAAATTATTACCGCTACAAAATAAACCGGATTTTGATAAAAATAAACAAATAGAAATTGAAAATATTGGTAAAACATTTTTAAACAATTTAGCCGATACATTAAAGTCAATATACATGAAAAATCTTGAGATATATGTAAACACTTTATTACCAAAAAACGCTCCAACCATTGTTCCAACAATTAAAAATGTTAATTTTAATGGATACGATTCTTTAGGTACGGTTTACCAAACTATATTTAATAGTAAATCTGGTACGTTAATCCCAATTAATACAAACATCACTAGCAGTGCTAAAAATTACGAATCTGGACGTTAATATTTATTTTTCTAAAGTTAATAGATAAAAATAGTACCTTTTATGGTTTTTTTCTATTAATTCCTTCCAATTTTTTTCATTATCAAATTCGGGATAAACGTGTGTAAGTGAAATAGTCGTGTCTACAGGTATTGGATTTTTAATATCTACCCAATGTATATTTTTTACCAGTTTATGTTTGGTTTGTGAAAACCCACTAAACGCAGAGAAAGTTAATAAAAATAATAATAATATTTGTTTCATAAATTTAGTTTAGAATACAAAAATAAACATTTTTTGAAATATTCCAAATTTATTTATAAAAACACCTAAAATCATATGAGGTTACTTGTATTGTAAAAATTCATAAACAAACGATAATTCAGGATTTTCTTCAACTTGATTATCCATTTCAAAACCAAAAGATAGAAATTTTTCTTGGTTATAAATACAAATATCTTTAACCTCATTTAAAAATTCAATTTTTTCATCCTCACTTTTGTTTGAAAACTTATCAATTTCTTTTTGTATTAATTCCAATCTCAATTCATCATTAAGTTCATTGTCATAGTCCTCATCTATAAATGGGTGAAAAGTTTTAAATTGATATCGTTCTTTAATGTATTGTAATGATTTGGCAGGACCAATCAATATAAAAGGTTGGCAGTGTCCAATCGGTTTCCATATTTTTTCAGATAAGAAACCGCTTGGGAAATTGGAATTAATTAAACCCTTACCTTTTTCCTCAAAAAAAATAGATTCGGTTACTAAACTAATGTAACTATTAAGATACATTTCTTTATTTTCAAAACCATAACCCATCACATTTTTTATATTCTCAACATCTAATACTTTAGATTCTGTTTTTAACATTTCCATAAATTCGATATTATTATCCAATTTTAAAAAATCGTTAACTAATTTTTCATCATAATATCTATTATCCCAAGAAACCAAATTATTATCAATTCCTAATTTTTGTAATTGACTTAAAATCAATAACCTATGTAGTTTCCATCTACCTGTTAAATGTAAAAAATCTTTTTTTGGTTTACCAATACTATCAATAAACTCCTCTTTTGTTGTTATTGTAGGTCTTGCAGATTTCATATTTCTACCAAATTCTAAAGACTTAAAAATTAAATAAAAGTTGTAATCTAAAAAATTATAATTTATACCTAACCTTTGTAAATTATCCTTCAGCTTAAAATCTGAAAATATTAAAAAAACCTTCTCATCTGGTATTTTTTTACTCCTTGTAAATTTTGCAATTTTTTTAAAGTTTTCCTCATTAACACCAATACCACCATCAATCACATAATTAATCAATAAATTACCCATATGATTGACAATTTCATCAATGGCATTATCTGAAATAAAATTTAAAACAAAATCTTTTTGATTTGGGTGATTCCCAAAAAATACATCGAGACCAGCATATGGCTCAACTAAATAATACCAATTATATGGTGTTCCTTCTTTTCTATCATTAATAATGTCATAAATTGATTTTCTTTTTGTTATTTGGTCATAATGATTACCAATAAACACCGGCCAATGAACTCCCCATTTTCCTCTAAAGTATTCTTCAGAATCTCTAAATCTAAACTTTGAAGATTCGTAAATTGTGTTAAAATATTTTGGATTTAACCCATTAGGTAGTTCCCCATTTGATGTTACCACATCATAACCTAAAATAATCTTTGAATAATTCATTAGTAAAATATACAATTAAAAATTGACATCATCAACCCCCTCATTAATAATTAAATATTGTTTTTAACAAATATTTGAGTTATATTTAAGATTATGGGATTTAAGAAATTTAGTACAATTTACACTAACGGCTGTTCACACACCGCTGGTGGAGGTCTTTATGATCAGAGAATTAAAACTCTATATAATGATTTACATGGTATTAAATGGGAAAGTGAACGAGAAGTTACATACCCAAAAAGATTGTCTAATCATTTTAATTGTAAATTGGTTGACGATTCAACCTGTGGTTCAGGAGCACCAAGATTAATAAGAAAAACATACGAATACATAACAAAATATGGTATTGAGAATGCCAAAAAAACATTGTTTATTTTACAAATTAATACGTCGGTAGGTAGATTAGATTATTACTGTAAAAAAATTAATGATTATGTTGTTGTAAATTTTACATATGAAGATGATGGTACATTGCGTCATTTAAATATTGTTGATAATCACTCAACAACGGAACGCAAATATGGTGGTGAATTTTTTAAAGGAGAAATTTATGAAGACATATCTAAACACATTCTCAATCACTATAGTTTTGAAGATTACAACAAACAAATTCAAAACCAACTTTTAGGATTATTCTCGTTTTTTGAAAAAAATAATATTGAATATTATTTTGGATTAGACTCAGGTATGTTTATTAATTACTCAAATAAAAATAGAAGAATTGATATTGAAGGATTTGACACAATTAACAAATATACCGAAGCAAAAAATTTAATAATTTCTGAAGAATTAGATAAGTCATTTATTGAGGGTCATCCAGGTTATTTTGGGCATAAGAAATTTTCAGAAGAACTTATTAATTTTATAGAAGAAAAACAAAAACCAACTTTATGGGTTTTTGGTGATTCATATTCAGCTAAGTCTAATCCAGAAATTGACCCAAGTAGTTATTTATATACTGAAGATTTTAGAATGAAATATTTTAAACATAAAGGATATTTCCCAAAATCATATCCAGAGATACTTGCTGAAAATTATAAGGTTAATTTAGTAAATCTGGCAACCCCAAGTTACTCAAACGAAAATATATTTCAAAGCTTTAGTGAAGTGTCTAATCAAATTAAACCAAATGATATTTTAATATTTGGGTGGACCTATAACTCAAGATTTAACTTAGCTACCGAAAAAAATGAATTATCAAACATTAATGTAATGGTTACCGATGAACATTTTATTGATGTTAACATTTGTCCTCAAACAATTAATGAATTATTACACAATAGGGAAAGTTATAGTATATATTATAAATGGTTAAGTAATAATTTAAAATTGATTAATCACATGTTTAATAAAAATCTAATTATACATCTTGATTTTTCAAATGCAGGTAACGTAGATGATTATACAACAGAGTTTTTAAAATTAATTACACCATTTAAATCTAAATACCAAACCATAAAAAATGAAACAAATGACGAAAGTTTTAACGGTCATTTTTCCGAAATGGGTCACCAAGATTTAGCTAAAGATATTATTAAAATTATAAATGAAAAATTTCAACACAATTTACTCTAATGGTTCTTCATTAACTGCCGGTGGTGGTTTAGGTGAAAGTACGGTTAAAAAAATATATAAAGACTTACATGGTATTGAATGGGACAATCAAAAAGATGTTACATACCCACAATATGTTGCCAACCATTTTGAATGTGAATTAGTTCATGATGCACAATCTGGTTCTGGTGTACCAAGATTAATAAGAAGAACATATGAATATATTGAGTCCGTTGGTTTAGAACAAGCAAAAAAAACATTATTTCTATTTGAAATAACCGACCCAATACATAGAATTGATATGTATTGTAATGAAATTCAAGATTATATGATTGTTAATGTTGGGTACAAATCTGATGGTTCATATGAATTTGTACACTCAATGGAGCCAACATATACTAACGGTAAAAAACATAATCCTGATATTTTTACAGGTAAGATGATTGAAGAAATAAAATCTCACTTAGAAAAATACCACGACCCTATTGTCTTTACGGATAAATTTAGGGGAGATTTAATTGGTTTATTTAGTTTTCTAAATGAAAACAATATTGAATATTTTTATATGTTTAATGACTCAACATTAAAGTTACATTATGAAAAAATATATGATAGTTTAGATAAAAAAAGAAATCTTATTGTTGATGGATTTATGTCAATTAATCAATTCTGTACATTTCAAAACCATAACATAAGGTCAGAAACAAATAATTATACAGACGATGGTCACCCTGGTTATTTTGGTCATAAATTGTATTCTGAAAAATTAATTAAGATTATTGAAGAGAGAATAAAACCTAAGTTATGGGTATTTGGTGATTCATATACACAAACTTTTGAATCTCATTTTAAAACTAATAATGATTGGTCAAGAAAATATAAGGAATATAAAATAAAAGATAATTTATTAGGATTTACACCACCTAAAAATTATAGTGAAATTCTTGCGAAAACATTGGATGCAGATTTAGAAAACCACGGTATTGGGGGATGTTCAAACCAAACCATTTTTGATACTTTTTTACGTTGTGCAAGTCAAATAAAACCAAATGATTATGTCATTTTTAATTGGACCGACCCTGGTAGATTTAGAATTGCAACTGAAGCTAATTTTTTTAGAGACATATCCGGTGTTCTAATTCACCCACCACAAAATGACGATGTGTCAAATCAATCAACATCTGAAATTGCTATTAATCGTCATACATATTCAGTTTATTGGACTGAAATAGATAACTACGTTAAAATAATTAAAATGATGATAACTAACAAAGTTTATCATTGGACATGGGTTAGTCCCGAAGAAATATTACCAAATAGAATTTGGTCTAACCGATACTCAATGTTTAATATTGTTTTATACGTTAAAGGTAATTGGGATGAAGCTTCGGACGAACAAAAAAATCTAATAAAGAAAGATTCCGATTTTATTTATAATGTGTTTGAAATTTTAGATATCAATGAAATAAAAACAAATTTTGATTTGAATAAAAAAATTGTTTTAGTTAATGTTGAAAAATTAAAAATGGAGGACCAAAAAATGTTAGGTCAACTGTTTCACTTTGAGTATTATCACGCAATTAATTATAAAAAAATATGTTATAATAATTTCATTTCATGGAAACGGTATCAAACAATTAGTGAAGAAACAAATGGTGTAATCGATGATTTACATTATTCTGAAAATGGACATATAGATTTAGCCAATGATTTATTAAATGAAATAAATAAAAGTTTAAAGCCCCCAACTAAAAAACCAAATTCTTTTGTTAATTAAAAAACCCTCCGTTTGGAGGGTTTCTTTTATAAAAATCTATTAAATTCAAATTTTATCTTTTCAACTGATTCGTTAATACCGTAATTTATTTCATCTTGACGTTCTTCATCGTACCCTGGTTCAGCGCCTAAACCCTGACGTATTTTATCACAAAGACCATTAACCATATCATCGTCAATTCCTTGTATTGCTTTCTCTTTGTATTGTCTAATAAAACTATCAGCCATTCTTTCTAATTCATCATTAGAATTGTTCATATCACTCACACCATCATGTTCTACCGACGGTAATTCCTCTGGTTGTATTTGTGTATCAAAATCGTCAAATCCTTGATTTTCCATACTTTGTTCTTTTAAGACCATTAGTCTTTTTAATTGTTCTTCGGTGATTTTAAGTTTCTTTCCCATTTTGTTTTTTTTAATTACCAACTTACCATGTATGTTGGGTAAGTACCCATATCGGTATACTTTTTAGTTATTCTATACCCTTGTGCAATAAATGAACCTGTCATTGAATCTAACACATATTGACCATCAATATGAATTGAATACAACCCGTTTCCTGCCGCTGCCGATAGTAAACCGTTAATATAGGTAAAACTACCTGTTGCGGTATCGGTTGTTCCTTTTGTACTTGCTGCTGAAGTTAGTGCCATTTTAAAATAATATCTTTTTTGTGATTATTATATAAATATACGTAAAACAATTAAAATGTGTTTATTTCATATAATGTACCCATAATCATTTGTATAATAAAAAACCCTTCTATTGAAGGGTTTTATTTATTTAAAAAATTTTATCTTATTGAGCAAATATTAGACTGTTTACTGGGCCAATATTAGATTATTTTTAACCACATGATATGGTACTAATTCAAATCCTTCCTCATTATCCGTTTTCATTTTTAACATTAGAGTTCCATCTTCTTCTTTATACATCCCAATAAACCCAAATCCTTCACAGGCGAATTTACTATGAAAACCTGGCATTAATCGACCAGATTCTATTTTAACATGAAAATCAACTTCAACATCTGCATTGGTGATATCAACATATTCTTGGCAGTACGGCATATTCTTTTTTTTTAATTTAAATTTATTTTTTATTAAAGTCAATCTTTTTGAGATTTTATCCAGTATTTATCTAGTATACTAGCACTAGAAGCAAATCTAGATATTTTTTAATATTATATTAATACTAGTAAATACCGGACGATTTATTCATGTCCACCCAAATCAAATTCATCTTCCCATTCTTTTGTTGTTTTGGGTTTTCTCTTTCTTGTTTTTACAAAAGGTTCTTCGGTTTTAATTCCGTTAAATTGTTTTGGGTTAGGTTTTTTATGTTCATTCGCGTAATCTGTTTGAGTTTTTGGTTTACTACCTAATGTACCCATATTAGGTAATTTGTTTATTTGTTTAAACATACTGATAGCACCAAAAATAGAGAATACCGCAAAAATTACAAATCCTAAAATAATTAACATTTCCATAGTACAATATAGTAAATTTTTTTGATAACTAAAAATTTTTAAACAAAAAAATCCCTCAAATCGTGTTATGAGGGATTATTTAATTATATACGCTAGTTAATTACATGTCTGTTGGTAAAACAACATATTTAGATCCGTCGGTACCTGGTTTTTCAGGATTACCTTCTTCATAATAAATTTGATTAGCTAACAACCAAACTCCTATTTCATTTGGAAATGTAATTTCTTCAGTTCCAGCGACTTGTGTATTTGTACCCGCTAAACAAATTTTGAATGTATCTGCCATTTTATTTTATTTTTATTTTAAATTATTACTTCATGTCTGAAGGTAAAACAACATACTTACTTCCACCATTTTCAGGTTTTTCAGGATGTCCTTCTTCGTAATATACTTGGTGTTCGTTTAACCACATGTTTATTTCTTCCATAGTAGTTAAATGCTCAGTACCTTCTACAGGTGTAGATGATGGTCCGGCCAATGTGATTTTAAATGTTTCTGCCATTTTGTTTGTGTTTTTATATAAATATCATAGTTTATTGAAAAGTATATCACATTCTAACGTCACCTAAGTAATCATTAAGAATTTCATTAAAATAATTTTCATTTACATCAGGAGTCCACCTATCATCTATCCTAAAATTGGGTTTATCGTAGTAATCACCCATCAATTCGTCAAATACACATTCGTACTTATCATCACACCTTTCAAAATAATCATCCAAATCGTCCTCATTTACACCATGATTCTCAATTACTTTTTGTAAATCAATTCTTATTATTGCACCTTCATCATTTAATTGGGTAACTTCCCCATATTCTTCCAATGCGTTCTGAAGTGTCTTTTTAAAATATTCATAATACGAATCACTTTCAGCTGAAGACAATGCATTACCCAACGCGTTTCTAATTTCATGATTGTTATCAAATTCGTTAATAACATCATTTAATGACATACCCTCAATTTCCTCAGGGTT
>Ga0114962_10003452_pt1 | contig 12774 bp, 9 predicted proteins | sample C_130820_MF_Meta_FD_87017 | JGI IMG/M metagenome (GOLD analysis project Ga0114962, IMG submission 87017) | Freshwater microbial communities from Lake Croche, Canada to study carbon cycling - C_130820_MF_MetaG | ecosystem: Environmental > Aquatic > Freshwater > Lake | place: Lake Croche, Canada... | reverse complement strand
GTTGGGTGCATTACAAACAACTTTAAGTGCATAAGGATTTCCAAAAAACAAAGTCACCGTATTCTTCTGCTGCTGCAATTGATTCAAAAGATAGGTAGTGGCACTATTCAATCCATAATTGTTGGCAGGATAGCGGCTGTAATTATGCACGCCAATTACAATAGCATCATAATGCTGCTCTTTTAATTGACCAATCAGTTTATCTGCCCCATCATTCGTGCCGGTGCTATCTGCTACAAAGAAATAATTATCCGTATTCAAGTCCTTTTTCAATCTTTTTCCCAATGGCGTTCCTTTTGTAATGCCAACACCTACGTAAGCAATCTTTTTCTCTGCTTTCAGAGGTAAAACAGTGCCATTATCCTTTAGTACGGTAATCGCTTCTTGGGCAATCAATGGTTTGAGGTAGTTAATAGTTTCTACATTCAAATCAAAAACAAGGTGAGCAGTATCAACGGGTTCAAAATTGTTCAGCCCCATATTATACTTTACTAACAACACCTTTTTTACGCTCCTTTCTATTTGTTTCCAGCTAAGTTTATGGTTGGCAATGGCTTGTTTTACCTTATTGATGGCACCCTCAATGTTGGTAGGCAACAAAAGCATATCGTTGCCGGCAATCAGGGCTTGGGCTGACGCTTCATCGTCGGGGAAGAACTTACTGATACCCTTCATTTCTAAGCCATCGGTAATGGAAAGGCCTTTAAAGCCTAGTTCTTCTTTCAATAATCCTTTCACTGCTTTAGGAGATAAGGACGTTGCGAGATGAGCGGTCGTATCAATGCTTGGGATGGACAAATGTGCCGTCATAATACTGCCAACACCGGCTTTAATCAACTCACGGAAAGGGTATAATTCCAACGAATCTAGTTCTGCACGGCTTTTATTGATAACGGGCAAATCTAGGTGACTATCCACGGTAACATCGCCATGGCCGGGGAAGTGTTTGGCACAAGCAAGCACGTTTTCTGCTTGAATGCCGCGCATATATTGCACCCCAAACTGCGCCACTTTCTCCTTGTTCTCTCCAAAGCTTCTATCGTTGATGACCGGGTTGTTAGGGTTGTTGTTTACATCAACCACAGGGGCAAAGTCTACATTCACGCCCACTCTTTTGCACTGAAAACCAGCCGCATTACCCACCTGATATACAGCGGTAGGGTTGCTGGTGGCACCCAACATCATTTCGTGCGGGAGGTTGATGATGCTATCTAACCGCATTCCCAATCCCCATTCGGCATCCTGGCAAATCATCAAAGGGGTTTTGGCAATGGATTGATAGTAATTAGTCAATCCCACTTGCCTGATGGGGCCACCCTGAAAGAAGCACAAGCCACCTACATTATATTTTTTAATCAGGTCGGTTACTTGCTGCACATGGTCTGCCCCAAGGTTAGAATGAGCTCGGATAATGATGAGTTGTGCAATCTTTTCATCTTCGGAAAGTTTTCTATATTGTTGCCTAACCCATTTTCTGGCGGCGTGGTTTTGTTTATAAAAGTCCTGCGCATGAATGGTTTGATTCGTAAGCACTATCAAAAAGCAAGCAATAAGTATCTTCTTAATCATAAATTAATTTGAAAAACAAAAATATAGCAAATGATAGTGATGAAAAAAGAAATGCGCGGAAACGATACCATTACCTATCTCCCTTTACTCCACTAAAACCCGCATCTTCTGCGAGCTTTTCCCCTCATAATCCAAGGACAATAAATATTGTCCTTTTTGGAAGGTTAGTTTTATTCCATAGCCATATTCATACTTATTTCTGAATGAGTCTTCTTTTAAAACTGACAGCGTTGCATTGTTTTCAAGGGCTACGGATTGCCCGTCTACCATCACAAAAAGTCTATTCTTTGCCAGTGGCTTGTTGGTTGTAATCTTAAAGTTGGCAGCAAGCGTTTCGCCATCAGCAATATGAAATTTTGCACTATCCACCAACCCATTTACGTCATTTACAGGTGCTTGCCACTTTATCAGTGTACAAAAAACATCGCTACCTGTTTGCATTGCTTTGGTGGATTCCTCTTTATAATTATAAAGTGGCTGATAGTAATTTTTTGCTGTTTTAATGGCAGAATCATAATCTGCAAGGGCTTCTTTGTATAGCTTTTTCTGGAAGTAAGCATATCCTCTTGCGTTGTATTCCCAAGGGTCAGGCTTGTTATCATCTATTTTTATGGCCGTATTAAAATCAGCAATCGCTGCATCCAAGCTATCCATTAAAATATATAGTTCGCCACGGCTATCATATCTTGAATTTGTAGTAGTATCCACTTCAATTGTTTTATTATAATACCCAAGTGCCTCCTTGTATTTGCCCTTTTTTTTGCTGACATTGCCTTTGCACATATAGGCATACCCACTTTTAGGGTCGATGGCAATAGCAGAATCGAGGTATTGATCAGACACGTCAAATTGCATAGTATCGAAGGGGATATAAGACCTATAAATAAGTTGTGTGTAAGATGGAATTGGAAAAAACCTTTCGTAATTTAAGTAAAGCGAAGCTTCTTTATACTTTCCAAGCAAAATATTTATATACCCTTTTCTTGTATAAGCATCTACAAAGCACTTCATTTGTTTTAAGAAACAAGTATCATTAATTAGTATATCCTTCTTTTTTAAAAGGGCTAGTGCATTTTCATTTTTTAGGTGAGCTGCAAAAGATAACTGTTTGGGATCTGCCTTAATACTTTTATCCAATTCCTGAAGGGCACTATCATATTTTCCTTGACTAATATAAATATCAGCTTTATTGTTATAGACAAATTTGTGGGTATAAAATTCTTCCAAAATGCTACTGTCATAGTCCTTTAAGGCCTCATTATATTTACAAAGTTTACTTTCAACATTTCCTCTTTCATTGTAAGAACAAGCCTTTCTATAATTGTTTTGTATACTTTTACTGTAGTCTGCAATTGCCTCCTGATAACGTGAGAGGTTATTATAAATTTCTGCTCTGTTGAATCTTGCAAACCCATTTTTTGGATTAAAAAAAATAGCAGAATCAAAGTTTGTTAGCGCAGAGTCGTATTTTCCTAAAACTTTATAGGCAGCAGCTATTTCCCCAAACGCCCAAGCATTTTTTGGGTCACATTCCAGTGCTTTATGGCACATGGAGATAACTCCAGAATAATCTTTGTTTTTAAATCTTTTATAAGCTTCATTATTATAATTACGAGCCATATCATTTTGATGAACACTACTGCAAGCAGCAAATAGAAGAATACAAAGTAGTAATGTGCCAGTAAAGGATTTTGATGAATTCATCGTTTTGAGTAAGTTTTTAAAAGGGTGAAAGTAATAAATCAACTTCATTCATCCATAAAATAGTACCCTCCCTCAAATACCCCCCTTACTATACGCCATTTACTCAACAACTTGCATATTCTGATAACCTCTGTTATCATAATCCAAGGACAATAAATATTGTCCTTTTATAAGGGTTAATTTTATCCTATGGCTGTATTCCTATTTATTTTAAGTGGCATCAACTTTTATAATGGATAGGAATGCCTTGTTTTCAACGACCAATTCTGGTTTCACCGTATAAACTTAAAAACCCTCAAAGCAATTGCTTCAAGGGCTTTTTATATGAAATAGGTATAGATTATACAAAAGAATAGGCTATGCCAAGGAAAGAGAGTCGTGGGGATGATGGTAATACCCTGATTGTGGTGTATGATTTACTTTGTGTTGTTCTAACCCTTTCTCAATTACTATATCTACAATTTCTTGGGTAGATTGATGAAGTACCAACGGAACTGCATTGGGTTCGGTAAGCCATTGTTGAATTGATAAACTAAAATTAGCATCTATTTTATCAATAATTTTCACATTAAAGCGTTCAAGCGCAGCTGCATTGCACAATTGCTCATATTGCCCTCTTATAGGAAGACACAACAGCTTTTTGCCCAAAAACAAAGCTTCGGCTGGCGTCTCAAATCCAGCTCCAGTAATAACGCCGGCAGAAGCAATCATACTTTTATTAAAACCTTCATTGCTAATAGGAAGAAGCGTAACGTTACCTCGTAGCTCTTTGGTCTTTACCTTTTTGGAGAATACATGAAAAGGTATATCCTTACATTTACTTAATGCATCTACTACTACACTATCGCTATAATGAGACAAATAAACCGAAACATGCCCTTCATTTGTAGGTGTAGCAGCAAGAATAGAGTCTTTTATAATGGGAGAAAAAATAAAGTCGTCATACGAATCAAAGTGCAATCCAACATAAGTACTAGAAGTGGCATAATGTTTCAATATCCATTCGCCAATAAAATCTCGCTTCTTAGGTTTTGGCGTCTTAGCAGAAATAAAGCTTGCCTGATGCCCAAATCCAATGCTAGGAACTTTTTTTAGCTTACAAGCAATTGAGGTAATGCTTTCGAAATCATTAATTACCAGATCATATTTTTCTACAGGTAATTCTTTTGCTTCTTTCCAGATGCGGCTGATGTTGAGCTCTTTCCACATTTTTAGGTAATCCAAACCACCTCTGTTGCCATAAAACAAACTCAAACCCTTGCTTCTATATTTTACAGGCAAGGCTGCATCCAGATTACTATTGCTGCCACTTAAAAAAACATCTACTTCTCCATACTGTTCCAAATAAGGCAATAGTTGCATAGCCCTTGCTATGTGTCCATTGCCAGTTGCCTGAACCGCATAAAGAATCTTTAATTTTTTATTTATATAAAACATAATTGTATGTTTATAAAGATACTTGTAAGAATTTTAAAGCGATGCCAATGATTTAAAAAACAACACATCATCTGGAACTACATTCAATTTAGGAAGTTTCTTTTCCATAGAAACTACTGGTGCCGTTGGAGTTACAAAGTCTTTACTATCGTATTGAAAAATAGTCCATTCGTTTTTATTGTACTCCAATGAGGTCAGATTCTCTATCCAATCGCCGCTATTCAAATAGGTAACACTTCCTTTGTCTGTAGTAATTACTCTTTTTTGTGGTTGGTGAATGTGCCCACAAATAACATAATCATATTTCTTTTCTATGGCTAATTCAGCGGCAGTCTGTTCGAAATCACCAATCCAAGAAACCGCTTTCTTTACCCCATTTTTTACTTTCTTGCTAAAACTCATCTTTTCTTTACCCATCAGGTTCAGACACCAATTAATGAAACTGTTTATCATTATCAATAAATCGTAGCCTTGTCCGCCGAGCTTTGCCAATAGTTTCGCACTTCCTTTGGTGGTTGCATCAAAAACGTCTCCATGAAAAACCCATGTCATCTTGCCATTTATCTCCATTACCAGTTTGTCTGTCAACTGAAAATCGCCTATTTGCAAGTCGGAGTAACGGCGCATCATTTCGTCGTGGTTTCCGGTTATGTATATTACCCTGGTTCCTTTGCTCAACAAATTCATTACTTCCTTTATTACCTGCATGTGAGCCACAGGGAAATAACTCTTTTTAAACTGCCATCCGTCAATAATGTCGCCGTTGAGAATAAGTATTTGGGGGGAGATACTTTTTAGATAGTTGACTATTTCTTTTGCATTGCATCCGTAGGTTCCTAAGTGCAAATCACTCATTACTACTACTTCAACTTGTCTTCTTTCCATTATTAAAGTTTGTCAAAATTCCGTACCGTATATTAACCTAGTGTTAAATTAACAATACCAAATTGTTAACATATACGTTGGAATTTATAAATTTACAATAGAATACTTACTAGCAAAGGGTTTGGTGGAAACAAGTAAGGATGAACGTACAAATAAAAATAATGAGTGAAACCTTTACAACCCTTTAGATGTTAACCTTAAAGTAACAAATAATACAATGACAGTACAACAATCCCTACTAAAGTTTCTCTACCCCTTCATCATGTTATTAGACAAGTGGATGCCTGCAAAAGATGCTTCTCTTGTAAATAATCATCATACATTACCAGTAATTCCAATTTATAGTATAGAAGTGATGGCTAATAACAACACACCATTTTCGCTGGAACAGTATAAAGGGAAGAAGATAATGCTGGTGAACACGGCAAGTAACTGTGGTTTTACAGCACAATATGATGAACTTGAGGCATTGTACAAACAGTACCGAGACAAATTGGTGATTGTTGCTTTTCCCTCAAATGATTTTAGAGGACAAGAGCCTCAAGATGATACCACTATCAATACTTTCTGCAAAATTAATTATGGGATTACTTTCCCTTTAATGAAAAAGTCGGATGTAGTAAAAGGTAAAAATCAGAATGAAATATATCAATGGTTAACCAATCCTGCCAAAAATGGATGGTGTAACCAACAACCTTCCTGGAACTTTTGTAAATACCTGATTGATGAAAAAGGAACGCTTACCCACGTCTTCAAACAAAGTATTTCGCCAAGGGATAAACGTGTGATTGATGCTATCAAAGAGTAAATTGTTTTGAGGTTGCGAAATTGATTGACTATTGGGAATTATATAAACATAATTCCCTTCTTTTGTAAGCTAACCACAGTATATAATGATAAAACTAAGAAGGGCGGTAAAAGAAGATTGTAAAAGACTATTAGAATTAGTACAAGAGCTAGCCCTATATGAAAAAGCTCCCCAAGAGGTAACGGTTTCTTTAGACCATTTCGAAGAAAGTGGCTTTGGAACTAACCCTGTTTGGTGGGCTTATGTAGCAACAACAACAACCCAAATGGGCGAAGAATATATAGTAGGAATGTCGTTATACTATATAAGATATAGTACCTGGAAGGGGCAATCATTGTATCTGGAAGATTTAATTGTGACAGAAACCATGCGTGGAAAGGGAATAGGAAAGTTACTTTTTGAAGTAATGATAGAAGAATGTAAGCTAAAAGGCTTTAAGCGTATGTGCTGGCAAGTATTAGACTGGAATGAACCTGCCATAAATTTCTATAAAAAATACAATGCCACTTTTGATGGGGAATGGCTGAATGGGGTGATAGACATTTTATAAGACTTGCTTATTTAATATTCCATCTTCTTGCAAATCTATAAATATCAGGCGTAGGAGAGGCGTAACTTACTAATCCAATTTTCTTTGCATAATAAACATCATTTGGAAGAATGGCACTAGTTTGATCCTGCCCATTGAGAATTAATGTAACTGCCTGTTTTAAATGGATTACGCTATCAATTGTTTGATTATTAAACCTGTAAGAAACATTCTTTTCCATAACGGTTGTTGTAATGCTAACACTCACCGGAGCTCCTCCGAATGTACCACTATATGTTTTTGTTTGCCAGGAGTCCCCAACTTTCTTCGTATCATCCAAAAACAAAAACTCAAATCTAGGTATAGAAAATCCCGAGAAGATATCTGTGTTCTCATAATAATGCCCTTTATAGTCTTTATAATAGTATTTGGTATCACTCATTTTGGAAGAGGAAAACAATGTGTAGGGTGTACCATTTACTAATTGTTTATTGGACGTTACAGTATAAAGAACAGTATCTTTTGAACTTGCATTTAAAAGGGTATCATACCTCCAAGAACTTCCTAGAGACATAGGAAAATAGTCTTTTTCGGATTTGGACAAATGATTGGTTATTACGCTAAACGAACAAAATGAATTAAGATAAAACACATTAAAATAGGAAGTACCCAATGTTGTAGGGGTGCCATTTCCTTTAAGGTTAACTGTTTTTATGCCTGTATTGTAAGTTGTAGCGGAATCCATAGAGAACCAACAACCATTTACAGTATCGGTATATAATTTATACTTTCCTGTTTTTGTAAAATTTATAGTGACTGTAATAAAGTTTTGGGTAGTTAATGCCGAATCTTGTGTATAGACACCATTTACTGTAATTGCATAACAGTTACCCGATTCATCCTGAAGACTTCCTTTTGAAGGGGTACTGATTGTAGGGAAAACAGTAAGTGTTTGGTTGGTTTCGACACTATAATCTTTTTGACAGCCCATAGCCATAAATAATCCTATACAAAAAACAACACCAAAAACTTTGTTCATATTATTTCCTTCGAGTGAAATTTTAGATGTTATTTAGCCAAGCAGTGCTGCTTGTTTACAATAACATCCTTCAAAAGTAACAGATTTGCTTTGTATAGGTAGTCTATAATTATGTTATTATTATTTTAACATCAGATTGACCGAAATAAAACAGCGGACATACTAGTGCCAAATTGTCTATTACATGACACCTTTTGGGGGATTAAGGCGAAACCCGACTATTTATACTTATAGTTAAAGCAAGTATTTATAAAAAAACTATAAACATTTACATTCGGAAACGCCTATCGCAAAAAAGCTTGTTAAGACACCAAAATGGGTACAAATGGTGCCTATTTTGCCCAAAAACGTCCATTTTAGACATATAAGGTATGTTATCGAACGCCACCACGTACCTAAATTATATATTAGGTACGTTATCGAACGCCACCTCGTACCTAAATTATATATTAGGTATGTTATCGAACGCCACCACGTACCTAAATTATATATTAGGTACGTTATCGAATGCCACCTCGTACCTAAATTATTATTTAGGTACGTTATCGAATGCCACCACGTACCTAAATTATTATTTAGGTACGTTATCGAACGCCACCACGTACCTAAATTATTATTTAGGTAGTTTATCGAACGCCACCGCGTACCTAAATTATTATTTAGGTACGTTATTGAACGCCACCACGTACCTAATATGTTTTAGTTAGGCCAGATTACAGTCTTTATTTAGACCAATAAACTATTCTGATGTCCTATTTCTGAATTTAAGGTACCTAGTAGAAAGAATGGATGAGGGGTGGCATCCTATTTGACGGGCAGGCGAAATCATTATCAAATAAATCCTGCATAGTTAAATTGCATTAATGTATTTTGAACCGATTTAGAAATTTATCTATAATTCCCGATTATTTAGATCAAATTAAAAGGATATTTAATACTGCAACTATTCTTATTGCTTTTAAAAAATAATGATCCATCCATCTTCCTTTCATATATTCGATTTTTAATTACAATTATGGATTCCACTTTACAATTACACAACCTAAAAAAGTATTACGCTACCCAAAAAGCTGTCGACGACATTAGTTTCGATATAAAACAAGGAGACATCTTTGGGTTATTAGGACCAAATGGTGCGGGCAAAACCACTTTGTTGCGGATGATAACGGGCATCTTCTACCCCGACAGTGGTAGTATTACATTTGATGGTAGAAACTTTGACCCCGAAAATGATATTATCAAAATTGGGTATATGCCCGAAGAACGAGGCCTGTATAAAAAAATGAAGATTGGCGAACAAGCTTTATACCTGGCACAACTAAAAGGTTTAAGTAAGGCTGATGCGATGCAAAAGATAAAATTCTGGTTTAAAAGACTGGAGATGGAAAGTTGGTGGAACAAAAAGGTCGAAGACCTAAGCAAAGGGATGAGCCAGAAACTGCAATTTGTAACGACCGTTTTGCACGAACCCAAACTAATAATACTAGATGAACCCTTTAGCGGGCTAGATCCGGTGAATGCCAACCTGATAAAAGATGAAATTTATGGTTTGGCAAAACGCGGCAGTACCGTCATCTTTAGTACACACCGGATGGAACAAGTGGAGGAAATTTGTGACCATATTGTCTTGGTAAACCTGGGTAAAAAGATACTTGATGGAACAGTTGCCGATGTGAAACAACAGTTTAAAGAAAATAAATTTAGTATCAAATTGGTTGGAACCCCCACTAACATAGAAGATGCTGCTTACGAGGTTCTTAACCAGAAAGAAAATGAATTTATAATGAAAATTAATGAAGGATATCGCAGTAATGATGTGCTGTTGCATTTCATTAATCAAGGAATAAACATAGAGTCTTTTAATGAGATGCTGCCATCTCTCAACGATATCTTTATTCAATTGGTTGATGGAACAAAATCGGTAACAAGGGCTTTTCAAAATCTTTCTTAGTGTTGTCGTAGTACTTACGACTTATTACTTACCACCTACGACTTGAGACTTATGAATAAAATTTGGATAATAGCACAACGCGAATTTTTGAGCAGGGTACAAAAGAAAACTTTTCTATTGACTACAATCCTGCTACCCATTGTTATTTTCGGTTTGTATGGACTGATTATTTATTTCTCTGTAAAATCGTCAGAGAATTATACGGTTGCTATCGCTGATAATGCAAATGTATTTGGAGGGAAAATTGACAGTAAAGACGATATAAAATTTGTTTTTGTAAAGGATGAATCCCTTTCATTACTAAAGGAAAAAATTGCTAAGAAAGAATTGGATGGTTATGTATGGGTTCCCGAAGGCTTTAAACCTGCAAAAGGCGATACTATCTCGGTTGTTTCTGGCAAAACAGTAGGATTGATGAATAGGGAGGAGATTCAGAAACGCATTAATGATGCCTTAGAAAACCAACGATTGCTGTCCTCTCTACAAATAACCAAAAAACAATTGGATAGCCTTCAAAAGGGGAATGAAATAAAATTCTCTACTACAGAAGGTAAAGAGGAGAATGATACCAAAGTAGGGATCAGTTATGGTGTAGGATATGCCTCTGGCTTTATGATTTATATTATTCTTTTCATATACGGAACTATGGTAATGCGGGGTGTAATGGAAGAAAAAACAAACAGAATAGCCGAGGTAATCATTAGTAGTGTAAAACCATTTCAATTGATGATGGGCAAGATTACTGGCATAGGCGCTGTTGGCTTGGTTCAGTTTATAATATGGGTGGCACTTACCGTTACACTCCGATTTATACTTCCACTATTTGTGCCTAGTATGCGTGAGACTGCCAATGTTATGAACCATGGGGCTACAGAAGCCCTGCAAACAGTAAAACAAAGTGGGGCTTTAAATAATCTGATGACTGGTTTATCGGAAATTAATTTCCCATTAATCATTGGCTGCTTTATTTTCTATTTCTTAGGGGGATATCTATTGTATTCTTCCTTGTTTGCTGCCGTTGGTAGTGCCGTAAACGAAGATCCGCAAGATGCACAAAGTCTTACGTTGCCTATTACCATGCCTATTATTTTTGGTATCGTAATAATGTCTAGTGCCATCAACAATCCTACAAGTAATCTAGCCATATTTGGCAGTTTATTTCCCTTAACATCTCCCATCGTAATGATGGCTCGTATACCATTTGGTGTACCGAATACAGTACCCTACTGGCAATTAATATTAAGTATGTTATTGTTGATTGGTGGATTTATTAGCACCACATGGATAAGTGCCAAAATTTACAGGGTAGCGATACTTATGTATGGAAAGAAACCCACCTGGAAAGAAATGTGGAAATGGGCATGGAGGAAAAACTAGAAAACGATTAGTGATTAACGTTTAATGATTACTCAAAACAATTCCGTAAAATATTAATCATTAAACGTTAATCACTAAAAACTATCCGAAGTCTATCTCGGTATTGTCGCCAATGTTCAGGCTTCTACTCAATCCTTTTACAGAGGCATCGCTACCAATAAGCGAATTGTCGAGCACTACCTCATATAAATTGGTATAAGATCCAATAATGCTATCCCTAACAATCGAATGTTTGATGGTGGTATTGGCGCCAATTGCCACATGAGGCCCAATGATGGAGTGAGATATTTGGCACCCATCGGCTATACTTACTGGTTGGATAATGATACAATCTTTATAGCTATGCTCTGCGGGCACATTCCCTCCGGTTTTCTTAAGCATAGTAGCATTACTTTCTAGTAATGTTTCTTTTTTACCACAATCAAACCAATTCTTTACTTTAAAAGATTTCATCTTCACGCCCTTCTTCACCATACAATCTAAGGCATCGGTGAGGTTATAATCAGTATTAGGTTTTAGTTGATGAGAAAACATTTCGTGCAGACACTCATACAAAAGCATGCCTTCCTTTATTTTGTAGATGCCCACCAAAGCCATATTGCTTTTTGGTATAGAGGGTTTTTCTACTAGCTGCTCAATAAAGCCTTCTTCATTAATAGTAGCCACCCCAAAATTGCCCGGGTTATCAACTTTCTTTACGCCCAGCATTGAGCATGGACTATCCATCACCTCTTTAATGTCATATTCACAAATTGTATCGCCAAGGGCAATAAACACTTCATCGTCCCCAACAATATTTTTTGTCAATTCTATAGCATGACCTGTACCTTGTCTTTCATTTTGAAAAACAAAATGAGTGGTCAAGTCAGGATAGGTCTGTAAAACATATTCCTTAATCTTTTCCCCCAGATAGCCAACAATAAAAACAAATTCATTAATGCCAGCTTCATGCAACTGGTCTACAATAAAACTTAGTATTGTTTTTCCTGCAATAGGAATGAGTGCTTTGGGTTGAGTGTATGTATGAGGTCGAAGCTTGGCGCCAGCACCAGCTACGGGTATAATTGCTTTCATTTATTAATGTTTATTATATTCAAATACTTTCCAAAAACTATTTAGGCGTATTTGATAAGTCTCTTTCGAGGCGTGAAAGTAAGAAAATCTTTCTTCAAGTAGCACTTTCGTTTATGTAGTAGTAACTTGAAGTAATTATGATGTAAGAAAAACTTGTGAGGAACAGGTAAGAATTGATAGTTTAAATAGAAAGAAAGAGATGTAAAAACACTTTGTTTTATGAAGCATCATTAAGGTTAATCTCCATGTATTCTTATGTTTATTTATCTACTTAAAAAGAGTAGGGATTGAAACATTTCTTCAATCCCTAATCTTTTTTTATGTTATATACTATTTATTTCTTATTATCTATTACCTACTGCTTAACCTTAATTCTCGAAAGTACTATAGAAGTAAGGCGT
>Ga0114962_10003451_pt1 | contig 12776 bp, 19 predicted proteins | sample C_130820_MF_Meta_FD_87017 | JGI IMG/M metagenome (GOLD analysis project Ga0114962, IMG submission 87017) | Freshwater microbial communities from Lake Croche, Canada to study carbon cycling - C_130820_MF_MetaG | ecosystem: Environmental > Aquatic > Freshwater > Lake | place: Lake Croche, Canada... | reverse complement strand
CATTATGATTAGTAAATTAAAAGATAGTGCAATGAGTATAGTATTTTATGGTTCATGGGCTATGTTGTTTGCCTTTATAATTTATACTGCAAACAAAACAGAATTAGATTCGTTAATTGATTTTAAAGGTGGTATACAGAATCATTTAGTATGGTCAGTCAAAGGTGAATGTCACTTTGTTAGGCCTGTAGGTAAAACAACCGTGACATTAGTTAGAGTAGAAGATTGTGATAAAAAATGACCAATAAAGATTTTAAACTAAGTAAAGAATCAAAACGTATGCTCGCTGGCCTACATGGTGAGAAGTATACACAATGGAAAAGAATGATGATTGATGCTGAAGAAGCCGAGAAGAAGGCAAAACTGGCAAAATACAAAGAGCGTAGTACAACCAACCAAGGAGAAGCAACATGAGTTTATTCATTGAAGTAGAATCAGTAGAAAAAGGATGTAATGTGATTGTAAATCTGGAAACAATTATTGAAATTGCTCCTTTACTTGAAGGTGGTTGTGCATTGTTTTATTCTGATGCTTCTGCTGTTGGTGGTAAAAGCCCAATGAAAGTCAAAAATAGTTACACACACTTTCAACAATTAGCAATGCAGATGGTTTCGTCTGAAGATATTGCCAAGAAAGTTAAAGCGCTAAAATCTGTTGCTATGGAGATACCAAAATTATGAAATTTAAGTTTACCGGTGAGTATGAACCTATGCCGTTTCAAGATGCAATAGCATCCAAGAGAAAGATAGAATTCGAAGCAGAATCTTTAGGTAGTATATTAGAACAGTTTGAAATGTTCCTCAGAGGTTGTGGTTATGTTTTTGAAGGTCAAATAGATATTGTGAATGACTTTGCTAAACAGGATGATGATTGTGATTTAGATGATGTTGACCAATTTTTTGATAGAGCTAAAGAAACATCTAAACAATTAGATACAGGTTATGCTTTGAATGATTTTAATCGTACCCGTCCAATTATCTGGCCGTTTCCTGATTCTAAAGAAACATATGAACAAGGCGGAGACCCAGCACATCCACCATCATATCAACCCGGTGCATCTAAAAAATTAGATGAGGAAAAATTTGGTGATTTTAATGCCGATGATCCTCGTAATAAAACATGGGAAAACAAAATTGAATGATTTGTTTCTAAACACATTTGAGTGGATTAAAAATGATTGGTATAGTAATCGTTTCCGTTTTATTGTTGAGTTGCTTGCTTGGGCTATTAGTATTGGTTGCGCAATCACGATGGCCATTACTGTACCCAATCCTCCGCTTCTGGTCTTATATCCTATTTGGATACTTGGCTGTGTTATGTATGCTTGGGCTTCTTTTACTCGCAAATCGTTTGGAATGTTGGCTAACTATCTTTTGTTAGTTACTATTGATACCTTTGGACTATTGAGAATGTTATGAATATATTTTACCTAGATAAAGACCCTAAAGTTTGTGCTCAAATGCACGTTGATAAACATTGTATAAAAATGATCCTTGAATATGCTCAACTTCTTTCTACTGCTCACCGTTTTCTTGATGGTACTGTGTCTATTGGCCTCGGTAAAACTGGTCGTAAACAAACTAGATATGTTCTTCCTGATGACCGTGAGTCTGTGTTGTATTCTGCTACTCACCTTAATCATCCTTCGGCAGTTTGGTGTCGCCAATCTGCTATGAATTACCATTGGTTGTATACTTTACTTGTTGAATGTTGTAAAGAATATACATACCGTTATGGTAAGGTACATAAGTGTGAGAGTAGTGGCTTGGTGAATAGATTACAAACTACACCAACCAATATTAATGGTACTAAAGATTTCACCGAACCAACACCAGCTATGCCTGATGAATGTAAATTGGCAGGAGATTCTATTAATTCTTATCGTAGATACTATGTAATGAATAAAGAACACCTGTGGTCATGGTCTGGCAAGATAAATAGTAGAGAACGACCACAATGGTTGACTGATATGTTAAAACAAGCGAAAGAGTCCTGTTATGCCATCATATGATTTTCTGAATACTGAGACAAATGAAATTGAAGAACACAAAATGTCCCACACAATTCTCCGTTCTTTTAAAGAGAAGAATCCGCATCTACAACAACACTTTATGGCCAAAAATCTGCCTGTATTCTCTGATGCTGGTCGTATGTCTGTTCCAGGTACTATGACTGCTGATAAGGCCTTTGAACAAGGTGTTATTCAGCGGATGAAAGATACTATTCCAGGTAATACCTTACACAAAAGCCACAAAACCAAGATGCCAAGGGAGTGGTAAATTATTTCTAACTAACTTAAGGAGTTCCATGAGCCAAAAGCGAATAATGACAAAAAGAGAGCGCCTATATCATGAATACAACAACAAAGAAAAAGTTAAAGAAGAATTAATAGAATTATCAAGAAACGTCAGGGAATATGAGGAGAAAGTAACTACCTCATCATTCGATCCACATAGAACATCATATTACAACTAGCATAAATATAAGTTTAACAATAAAAATAATAAAACACTATGACACTACCAGCTTCAGGTGCATTGTCACTCTCACAAATACAAACTGAAATGGGTGGATCCAATCCAATCTCTTTAAGTGAATACTATCGTAATGGAGGAATTGTTCGTAGCACTTATCCAGATGGAACTGGATCCATCAACAGTAATGTGCCGACATCAGGTGCAATATCTATGTCTAATTTTTACAATGGACAAGGAGTATTTGTCGCAAGTTTCGCCATTCTAAGTAACTATGGTGACTTTAATTTAGGTACTGTTTTGACTAATTCATATGGGTGGAACGGAGTAACGCCTGTCCTTTGTAGTGTAACTGTCAATCCAAACATTACCGTTTATGGTAGTACCGGCGCTACTGCGTTTACAATAGGATCATTTCCTGCTGGGTCTCTTATAAATGTTTATAATGATGGAATCATCGCTGGAGGTGGAGGCTATGGTGCTGCTCTTGGAGGTGCTGGAGGTCCTGGTGCAGCAGCTATGAGTATTTCTACTAGAACTAATATATACAATAATGGTGCTATTATAGGCGGCGGTGGAGGAGGAGGTGGCGGTGGGTATAGAACTGGATACTATACAGCAGCTGCTGGTGGTGATGGTGGACCTGCTGCAGCCGCAATTTATCAATATGCAAATATAACAATAACGAATACTGGAACTAATGGTAATGCATTAATAGCTGGAGGCGGTGGCGGTGGCGGTGGCGGCGCAGCTAGAATAAGTGATTCTGCTACATTTGAAACTGGCGGCGGCGGTAGTGGTGGAAGGTCAGGAACTCAAATTAGTCCAGCGTTTGGTGGTGCATCAACTTCATATTATACAAGATACATTGGTTATACTTTATACAATGAGCCAGAATCTGGCCGGTATGGTCCAACGACTGGACCTGGACGTACCTTATTTCAATCTATTGGTAATGATAATTTGGGTCCGTTTGGATCAGGAACTCCATATTATTTTGGACGAGGTGGAAGTGTTAATGAACTTGTACCTCCATACTCAGGTTATGATGACGTAACTGCCGGTTCGGGAAATTATGGTGGTGGTATTTACGATGATGGTTCCGGTAATATTTGGGCAGTAGCCGGATATCCTGGACTAACAGGTAGTAGTAACAATTATGCTGGTAACAACCCTTATACACCAGGCGCTGGTGGTGCCGCTGGTGCTGCAATTGTTCAAGTTTCTGGTACACTTTCATGGGCAGGTGGAACACCGGCCGGGGTTGTTTATGGTGCTTATCCTTAACATTAGAAAGAAAAATAACAATGATTATTGAACATTCAGATAGACAGGAACGTATTAGCTGTCCAAATTGTTTTTATGATATATCTCAAAAAGAAATTGATGTTTTGCATTGCAATAATTGTAATGAAGATATAGTTATAAGTTATCTGTGCATAGGAACTGTTCTTCCAGCTCCTGATCCAGTTCCTGATTCTGCGAATACATCAAATATTTAAGTATTTACAGCTTGACTATATAATAGTTTTATGATAGGATTACATTATGTTTACATATTGCCCACCAAAACCTCTGCAAGACCTTCAATCAACCACATTCCCTGATGGTAAGAGATACTACTCTTTACCTGATGGAACTAGATTGCCATCTGTCACCACCGTTCTAGGTGCACAAAAGAAAGAAGCCATCATGGCATGGCGTAAGAGAGTTGGTGAAGAAGTTGCCAATAAAATCTCAAAGAAGGCCACAGGTCGTGGCACCAATGTTCATACTCTATGTGAGAGGTACTTAAACAATAAAGGTACAGGTGATATGATGCCTGATGCCAAAGAAATGTTTGTTGCTCTTAAACCAGAACTTAATCGTATTAACAATATACACTATCAAGAACAGGCTCTATGGTCAACCCAATTAGGCATGGCAGGCCGTGTAGATTGTATTGCTGAGTTTGATGGTGAATTGGCGTCTATTGATTTTAAAACATCAGCAAAAATAAAAGTAAGAGAAAACATTTTAGATTATTTTTGGCAGACAACTGCATATGCTTTGATGTATGAAGAACTCATTGGTACACCTATAAATAAACTAGTTGTAATCATGGCAGTTGAAGATAACCCACCTCTTATCTTTATAGAGAAAACGGAAGACCACATTGATGGTCTAGTTGAGGCGATTAAATTTTACCGAGAACAAAAATGAAAAAGTTATTATTCGTATTACTATTACCATTTGCTGTATTTGCACAGATTAACCAACAATGTCCACAGTTTACAGTTAATGGTACACCACAATATGAACCACAAGCAGGTGACCAAGAAATATGCCATACAAATTATGCTGTGATTCACCGTTGTTCTGTTAAGGCACCCGTAGCAGTATTCGAACATTTAACAGTTGCTGCAATGACTGGTCCAGCAAAACGTAAAGATAACTTTAGACCTGATCCATTGGTGACACCACAATGTTCCGCTAGTCTTGCTGACTATGCTATTGTAGGTAAAACACATGACCGTGGTCACATGGCACCTGCAGGTAACAACACACAGAATGATGCTATCATGAGTGAGAGTTTTTATTTAAGTAATATGGTCGCACAGTTAGCAAACAACAATCGTGGTATTTGGAAACAATTAGAAACATGGGAACGCCAATGGGCTTCGGCACCTAATACAGATTTCTATATTATATCTGGTGGTATATTTGACCAAGGTCATCCTGTGATTGGCAATGGATTAGGAATGCCAACACGATTATATAAAATCATCATAGAGAAAAATAGTAAACAGGTTCAAGCATATATGATGCCTAATGCGGCCTTGCCTGTGGCAGATTTACCAAAATATCAAGTAAATATGACAGATATTGAGCAGGCAACTGGTATGAAATTCAATTTAGGTCAATAAATACCACTTTACTGATTGACTTTTCATAAATATTAGTGTATAATAGGACTATTATGAAAGTTAAAAAGTTACTTAAAAAATTGTATGAAGCTTGTGTTTATCATAATACTGATTTAGAGAAAAAAATCTATTTGAAGTTGATGCAAAAATCTTTGAAGAAAAAAGAAGAAGCTAAAACAAAAGCCGTACAATAAAGAATTCGTAGAAGTTATTAAAAAGTTTGGCAAGACGGGAGTGCGAATCTCCCCATCTCCACCGAAGCATATTAAAATCTGTAAAACGATTAGGGCTGGTATCCCAGAGTCACTCAGAGAAACTCTAAAGTGCCATAGTATGTTTCGTTGGGGATGAATAGAATCGATTGCCTGATTAGTATAATAATGGAGAATCGCCAGAGAAGGCGTAATAACTAAATTAAGTAACCGCAAACGATGAAAAGTATGCACTTGCTGCCTAAAAGGTAAGCGGAGTTTCGATGGATGAACTTAGCAACAGAATCATCCATCATTTTTTTAACAACAACGGAGTAACAATGAAGAAATCTCTATTAATTTTGGCATTATTAAGTGCTGGTCTAGTACAAGCTCAAGTAACAACAAACTTGGGTGCAACTAGTGATTACCGGTTTCGTGGAATTAGTCAAACTCAAAACGCACCTGCAATTCAAGGTGGTATTGATTATGCTCACAAAAGTGGTGTTTATATTGGTAACTGGAATTCATCCGTCAGTTCACAATTATACACTAACGGATCGGGTGTAGAAAGCGACTTATATGCTGGATATAAGAAAGAAGTTTTAGGAGTAACACTAGATGTTGGTTCTTATAACTATTTCTATCCACGGGCTTCTGTAGCTAAAACAAACTACGACACTAAAGAAGTTTATGCTGGCGTAGCAAAAGGTCCTGTTTCAGTTAAAGTAAGTCAATCACTAGGTGATTATTTTGCTACTAGTAATAGTAGAGGCACAAGATATTTCCAAGCTGATGTAACATATCCAGTTGCTGGTACAAAAGTTAGTGTTCTTGCTCACGCAGGTAAAACTGATGTTGCAAACAACACAGCTTCGGATTACACAGACTACAACTTTGGTCTAGGTTATAATATTGCTGGCTTCGATGTAACTGCCAAGTATTATGCCAATACAAACAAAACTTCAACATTTCAAACAGCCAACACCTTAAACGGTCAGAAGTTGTATAAGAATGCTGCAGTATTGTCCGTATCAAAGACATTCTAATTAATAGAGTTTTACTGTTCTCTCCAAAAACAGTTTCTAAAACCCCCATCTAAAAATCAGAAGTTCTTGGGTCCAAGGTCAGAGCACCGACTGTAAACAAAAGGAGATATGATGTTCTCATCAAAATCACTAAAACACATAGCAATATTTTTAATCGCAACCATTCTTGCCTATACAATTCCTACATTGGCACAGGATATGATTGCCAACCAGATACAGGAAGAGGTATCAAAAGATTTCAAAAAGCAAATGGAATGCTTAGCTAGAAATATCTACCATGAGGCCGCATCGGAGTCATTTGAAGGTAAACTAGCCGTAGCACAGGTCGTATTGAACCGTGCTAATGATCCTAAATTTCCTAAAACAATTTGTGAGGTTGTCTACCAAAGAACATACTCGGCAAATAACCTATTAATATGCCAGTTCTCATGGACTTGCGTAAAGAATCTGGTAGTTCAAAACAGGTATCAATGGCAAGAATCAGAAATAGTTGCGAGGATGGCCTTGACAGAACCATCGGTTCATGATAAAATAGCAAGGACAAATTCAATGTATTATCATGCCAGTTATGTAAACCCTGGATGGAATTTGAAGAAGGTTACCAAGATTGGTCAACACATATTTTATAAGAATTGATATGCCCACAAAAGATGAAATTTCAGAATTTAGTATGATGATTAAAGAATTGGCAGTAAACAAAAAGATTGGATTGATGGATGCTATTTGCCATCATTGTAAAGAGACTGGTTTGGAAGTTGAGGTGGCGGCCACTCTCATTTCTTCTGCCTTAAAGTCGGAGATTAGAGAAGAAGCACAGTCACTCAACTTAATTAAAAAGACCTCCAAGCTGCCTATATGAACGAGGGAACAGGTTTTGCAGCCTTTGCATTGTATAATGCTTTGAAGCTGCACTTTACATCAAAATCCTACGATTACTTTAAGTATAATGGTAAGACTAATGTAACCAAAACTACATTTTCTTCCCGTAAGGACAAGTATTCATTCTATAAACTCAGCCGCAAATACTCTTTGGATGAATTAAAGCAATTCTATATTGCCAATTTCTTAGAAGGTGATAAGTGGGTTGGTGAAATGACCAATGCTGAAGGTGAAGATGCCTACAAGAAGTGGATGAAAAGACAACAGAGCTTGACTTATATCTTTGAGAATGATATCCTATACCTTGTGGATCATTTTGAGAATGATAAAGAGTCCATCATTAAAGTGTATAACGGTGAGCATCCAAATTTGTTAAGCTTATTGATGCGAGATAAAGTATCAATAGAGACCGTTGTTATAATGAATGATATACTAAATTTTTGGCCGATGTGGACAGAAAAGATTAAAGAAGATATTATTTGGCCAATATGGCAGATACAGATTGAAAAGTATACGCCATTTGTTCAATACGATAAAGCAGTTTTTAAAAATATATTAGTAAAGAATTTTAGATGAAAAACATTTACCTTGATATGGATGGTGTGATTGCTGACTTTGGTAAAAGATATCAAGAGTTATTTAAGATGACCACCAAAGAAGCCGAAAAAGACAAAAAATGGGGGCAATCCTTTGATAAGTTTGTTCAAGACAGGCATTTTGCCACATTGGATTTAATGCCAGAAGCCATAGAATTGATAGACTATTTAAAAGGTACTGGTATACCAATTACCATTCTTAGTTCTACTGCTAGTGATAAGAGAGACCCATTAATCAGGCCACAGAAAATGGAGTGGTTGAGTAAGCATAAGATAGACTTCCCTGTTATCCTAGTGCCAGGTGCGCACCTAAAGAAGGACTACGCAACTCCAAACTGTATTCTAATAGATGATACAGCAAAGAATATTGATGGCTGGAGGCGAGAAGGTGGTATTGGTATACTTCATGAAAGTTTCTTACATACACGCATAATTATGTCTATGTATGCTTGACAAACGCCTAAATAAATGATATACTATATTTTGTAGTTGATTATGAGTAGTTTTTGAAAGCAGTTATATTCCGTTTATACACCGTTAATAAGGAGCATTAATATGAGTTTTGCAAATCTCAAACGCCAATCAGGCAATCTGGATAAACTATCCAAAGCAATCGAAGCATTAAATACACCAACAGAAGGTTCAGAGAAGTCAGATAATTTCTGGCGACCAGAAGTAGACAAAGCAGGTAATGGCATGGCCGTTATTCGTTTTCTACCTGCCGCAGAAGCTGATGGTGATGATGCCTTACCGTGGGTTAAAGTATTTTCACATGGATTCCAAGGTCCTGGTGGTTGGTTAATTGATAATTGTTTAACGACAATGAATCAACAATGTCCAGTATGTGAGCATAATTCTGGATTATGGAATTCAGGTATCGAAGCAAACAAAGAAGTAGTCCGTAAGCAGAAGCGTAAGTTGAATTATATCGCCAATGTCTATATCATTTCGGATCCAAAGCATCCAGAGAATGAAGGCAAAGTGAAGTTGTTTAAGTTCGGTAAGAAAATCTTTGATAAGATTACCGAAGCAATGAATCCTGCTTTTGAGGATGAGACAGCAATCAATCCATTTGACTTATGGAAAGGTGCCAACTTCAAGTTAAAGATTCGTAAGGTTGAAGGCTATCAGAATTATGATAAGTCCGAATTCGAATCAGCATCACCATTGTTAAACGATGATGAAGCAATGGAAGCAGTTTGGAAAAAAGAGTTTGCCTTATCAGATATGACTAAGGCAAGTGAGTTTAAATCTTATGAGGTTCTGAAGCAGAGACTAGATAAGGTACTTGGTCTAAATGGTGAAGTAGTGAAGCCAAAGACTACAGTAGAACAACTCAAAGAAGCACCTAAGAAAGTCCCAGCATTAGCCGAAGGCGATGATGATGATATTTCTTATTTCTCTAAGTTGGCTGAAGAAAACTAAAATCCCATGCAAGTATGAAACCCCGCTTCGGCGGGGTTTTTTATTATACCATGTGTAGGTTCTGCCTTGCTATTTTTTTGAATGTGGATTCTTCTAGTCTTACACCAGTTAATTGTTCTACCGTTAAACCATCAGTATTTTGATTTATGACAGTAATCTTTTTAGAATTATCTGCCACAATAGAACCACCATTTGTAGTTTCGGATGTTAAATTTTGATTTACAATACTACCAGCACTTAATTTATTTCCCGTATCAGGTGACTGAGAATTATCAATAGACATTTTTTGTTTGTTATACTGTTGTTCTATATCAGGTGAGTATGAATTACCCATAGACTTACCCGCATCAACCGCATCCATTTGAAGTTTACTTAATGGTTTGCCTGGAATTAAAGGTTCACCAGCAAGGCTATAACTATAGGTAGTTGTGCTCGTATTTTTTGGTTCTCCTGTATTCGCAACAGCAGCCATCTCTGGTGCTTTTACTTCAGTAACAGTTGGAGGAGTAAGTGCACTATCTTCAGTATTCGCATCTGAAACTGTCACGGGATTGGCTATAGGAGCAATCTCACCACCTTCGTCTACAGCAGCTTTTTTATCCAGTGTAGCTGTTGGTTTTTCGGATGATGGTTTTGGTAAAACAGCCTCTGCTGGTACTTCAGCTGCCTGCGTAGGTAAAACTACAGGTGTGGCTGGTTTTTCGGATGATTGTTTTGGTAAAACAGCTTCTGCTGGTACTGCAGCTGCCTGCGTAGGTAAAACTGCAGGTGCGGCTGGTTTTTCATATGCACCAGGATCCAATTCAGGTGAATTACCTGCCTCAGCAGTTTTTTCTACATTTTGTTTTAATAACTTCTCTACAACTTCCATTATTGCAGACATTCGGTTATTAAATTCTGGATCTTTTTCTGGATCTATTTGATAAAGTTCTTTATAAATGTCTCTAGCAGCTAGTGTAACATCTACGGCTGCACTAGCTGCTGTACCGGCAACAGGTATTGTTCCTGCAGCTCCTGATATAAGTTCGCCTGTTGCACCAACAATATCTCCACCAAACAATCTTTTGGCCGCAAAACCTAAACCTGCAACAAGTCCAATTAAAGGTATTTTTGTGGCAATCATTTTAAATGCGCTTTTTGCCAATACCTTCTTAGCAGCCGTTTCAATTGCTTCTTTACTTGCTACTTTAGCAATTGTTGCAACACCTTTAACTGCGGCCACAGTTCCTTTAACTGCTGCACTTGTTGCTTTTAATGCTCCTTTAACTCCCGAAACTGAAGTGGGTAACATCGATAATAGACCAGAATCACCACCAGCATTACTAACTGTCTCAGTAATTTCTTTTAATTTTTCTAATAGAATTTTTCTGAATGAATCAAACTCTTTGAGAGTTAATTTAGATACATCATTCTGTGGATTACCAGTAATTGTTTTAATTAATTCTTTGTTCCAAGCATCTTTTTGTTTTTTTAGTTTTTCGCCATTATCTTTTTTTGTTAAATCTAAATCGTAAGTATTTTTTAAAGCACCATAAATTTTATCTAACATCTTTGCTAATTCACTATCACTACCACCTTTTTGTTTTGCTTCTGGTGTTGCTGTAGATTTTTCTAATGATGGTATTTTACCAACTTTTTTGTTTTTTACGGAAGAAATTCTACCAGTTCTATCATCTTCTACATCTTCTTCATTTTTCCCATAACCAGTAAATTTTTGAATATCTGATTCTTTTCTACCCATGGCACGACCAAGTATGGCACCAATTTTATCACCGTATATTTTTGTGATAATATTCATTGGATCAAATTTGTCTTTAAAACTGGCCACCTTTGCTTTAGCCTTTTCTGAGAGAGCTTCTTCTAAAGCATTCCGTATTGTTTTACCATCATTAAATAATTTTTGAAATATAATTTCTTTTAGTGGTCCTGTTCTGAAATCTTGTCTACCAGCTAATTTTCTTTTTTTACGATAAGTTCTTCTTCTACTACCTTGAACCAATTGTGGACTATCCATAAAAGAAGAAACGTCTGGTGATTCAGGAGTTGTTTCTGCTTTTGGAGGTGCACCTAATTTTATCCTTTCAGCACTACTTGCTGGTCGACCATATGCACCAGTTGTACCTAAGATATACCAATATCCTTTATTTTGAAATGCAGTTGGGTCCCAAACAAAGATTTCATCTTTGAGTCTTTTAGTTATTGGTAATTTTTTTGCCATTACTCTATCCTCTTAATTCATATTGGCGTTCGGTATATTCATTTGTAATTCCAATAAATGTAGGATAATCAGGTAAATCTTCAGCTTTCAAAGTTCTTGGATTCCCTTTTTTACCTATCTCAGCTGTGGTTGTAGAATTATCAATATATGAAGGTGGTTTTTTATTTGCTTCTAATTCTTTTTTCTCACTAGTAACTTCTGCTAATTTTGTGGCAGGCGTGTTTGCAGATTGTGTTCCTAAAATACTAACTGTTCCTTCTCGTTTTTTATTAGGTTCTGGTACTGTAGTTGGTGCTACTGGTACTTTAGCTGGTGTTGTAGCTGGAGTTGCGGTTGTTGATGGAGTAGATGGTGTAGTTTCACCAGCAGAGTGTGGAGTTAATTTGCCTTTTTTCTCTAATCGACCTTGTAATTCTTTTTCAAAATCTTTTGCTTTTAATTTATGTAATTCTGGATTGTTACCTACAGCATATTTTTTAGTGGCCATTACTTCAGCCACAGTCATATCACTATCACGATTTTGATAAACAGCGGCCGCACCACCTGCGCCGAGATAGTGTGCCATATATTGATAACCTGGCGTTAGTGGTACTCCTAATTTTTTTAATGCTGCCATATCATCTGCTCTCAAACGACTATTTAATCTGTCTTGTATTTCTGAAGTAAATTTTTCATCCATACTAAGGCCTTCTCTTTGAACAAGTCCTGGAAGAAATTTACCTTCTTTATTAATTCTTCCAAATAAAGTTGTTGGCATCATTTGGTATTTACCAACAGCACCAGCCCCTTGACCATTTTCAGACCTTTTTATTCCAAATTCTCTTACTTCAGATAAGGTCATCTCAGTTAATTTTTTGGGTGGTGCAACATAAGTTTTACTAGGAACTACGTTACCTTTTTTATCCAATTTATCACCATAAGTTATATCATAATTTCCACCAGACTCGGCAGCTCCAATGGCTTGGTCAATTACAGCTGTTGCACCAGCCGCAACACCAACTTTGGCTGCTGTTGAACCTGGACTAGATGTTGGTGCTG
>Ga0114962_10003450_pt1 | contig 12779 bp, 12 predicted proteins | sample C_130820_MF_Meta_FD_87017 | JGI IMG/M metagenome (GOLD analysis project Ga0114962, IMG submission 87017) | Freshwater microbial communities from Lake Croche, Canada to study carbon cycling - C_130820_MF_MetaG | ecosystem: Environmental > Aquatic > Freshwater > Lake | place: Lake Croche, Canada... | reverse complement strand
AGGGAACTATTTTTTTCAATAAACAAACCTACAAAAAAGGGTTTATGAAAATAAATGTCATTTGCCTCATTTTCTCACAACCAACTCATATTAAAATTTAATATTAAAATATTACCTTCCCCTGACGCTGCCGGTGGGAGGGTGGAATTTATCCACCATAAAAAGGGATTGCAGACCTTACCATTTCCACTCAGCAACCCTGCTTTTTTTGTTTAAAAGTTATTACAGTCGTAACCCCTTAAGCTACAAGGAATACTCAAACTCTAGTACCTTATCCCCTACTTTAAAATAATTCTTTGTTTTTTCCCTTCCTTTATTTTTAATACTTGAATAATTTCCAAAGAAGCTGACCTTTTCTTTAATACCATATTTATTAGCAGCAATGTGCAGAACATTATAACCTTTTCAATAATTTCCTTCAAAGTATCGCAGTTGAACGATTGAAATATGAAAAAGTGGGCTCCCTATTATTCTATTTACAAATATTTGCTAGTCCTTTTGTTGCTATCAGCCTTCATTGATACGCCACCCTGACTTTTTAAAAAACTCTTTGTCTGGAAGTCCTTTCAATGTGTCTAGAATGGCTTTAATTATATCGAAAAGTCCTTTCAATATATCGATATTAGGTATAACGATAGTAATATTTTAAAGTCAGGTATCGTATTACAGTAATATTCCTTATTTTTCGGCTTTAAATAATACAACTATGTTAAAATTAAACAGAAATAAGGTTGTCATTATCGTTTTGATGATGGCTTTTACCGTTGGTAGTATTGCTTTTATCGCTCCAGAGACAGAGCATCCCCCTTTCAAGAACCTAAAAGTATATCCTAAAGATATAAAATATGACAGCCTCGATCATTTGATGGATTATTACAAAGTAGCCCTAAATGTGAAGTGCCGTTATTGCCACGCAGGCTCCGAAGCCAACCCCAAAAAGTTGGATATGGTTAGCGATGCGAACCCGATAAAGGATATTACCCGCAAAATGATTTTGATGACCAACGAGATGAATGAGAAATATATGCATACCATTAATCATCCCACTACAGATTCTACTACTGTGCAAATAGTTACCTGCAATACCTGTCATCGTGGGAAAGTAAAACCAGAGGATGTAGTTCTAAAATAGACCTTTATATCAAAACAAAAAATCACTAAAAATATTTCGAAAGTTCTGTACGTGATAGGTGTAGATCGTCCAGCAAATTTGGGTTAAGTATCATTTGTTACAAGCTGCTTAAGAATATGCGTATACAAATTATTCCATCTGAGCAAATAGTTACAGCAAAATGGGATAGTTGTGTGGCTGAAGCGTCAAATGGATTAATTTATGCTACCTCCGATTACCTAAATGCGATGGCCGACAATTGGAGCGGATTGGTTGTAGACGATTATGCCACAATAATGCCGTTACCTTGGCGAAAAAAGTGGGGGATACGCTATTTATATACGCCCCCTTTTACCCAACAATTAGGCTTAATTGGTAGTCAGGTTATAACCACCGAAGCATTAACCAGGCAGTTAGATGGCTTTGCCAAATTTGGCGATTACTTGTTTAATGAAGGCAATACCAAAATAGCAAACAAGCTAAAATGTACCCCATGCAACAACTTCCTACTGGATTTGAAGAGAGATTATGATCAGATAAAAGCTTCTTACAAAAAGTCTTTTCAAAAGAATGTAAACCGAGCTAGTCACCAAGCATTAGTCTATACCATTTCCTCCGATATAAATGAGGCAACTAACGTTTTTTTTGAATATAACAAATATAAGATTGGTCATGTAGCACCAAAAGACCTTGCTAACTTCAGCAAACTTTGTAAGCAATGGCAGATACAGAAAAGAGTAGTCATCCGAAGGGTTACAAATGCCGAGAATGTGTTGATGAGTATGTTGTTGTTGTTGCAAGATGATAAGCGATTGTACAACATCATCAATTACACCTCAGAATTGGGTAGACAATGCGAAGCCAATTACTTTTTGTATGATCATCTTTTTAGAGAATTGGCAGGAAGCAATAAACATTTTGATTTTGAAGGGAGCGATTTGCCTGGCGTGAAAGCTTTCTACGAATCGATGGGTGGTATTGCTCAACTGTATAGTCATTGGCACTTTAATAAACTTCCGTGGCTGTTAAAATTGATTAAAAAGTAAACGGTCTTTTGTTCCTGAATAACCGCTTGATATCGTAATAAGAAAGTAATTAACGCAAGTTGAATAGTTTTTATTTTTATTATTGATTCTACCAATAGATTTGCCTTCCCAAAAAGAAAAACAATGAGTAAAAAAGACATAGAGAAAGTACACCTTTTGATTATAGGCAGTGGCCCGGCTGGTTATACGGCTGCTATATATGCTGCAAGGGCAAATATGAAACCAGTTTTATACCAGGGTATTCAGCCCGGAGGGCAACTTACCATTACAACCGAAGTAGAAAATTATCCAGGCTATCCGGATGGCATTCAAGGCCCCGAAATGATGATAAACTTCGAGAAGCAAGCAGTGAGAATGGGTGCCGACATACGCTATGGGATGGCAACCAAAGTAGATTTCAGCGTGCAGCCTTATAGAGTGGAGATTGATGAGGAAAACTGGATAGAAGCCGATGCAGTAATTATTTCAACGGGCGCTTCGGCGAAGTGGTTGGGGATAGAAAGCGAACAACGCTTGAATGGTTTTGGCGTGAGTGCTTGTGCCGTTTGTGATGGTTTCTTTTTTAGGGGTAAGGAAGTTGCAATTGTTGGAGCGGGAGATACTGCAGCCGAAGAAGCACTTTACCTATCTAAACTTTGCACACATGTTCACATGATAGTTCGTAGAGATGCGATGCGTGCCAGCAAGGTAATGCAAGACAGGGTATTGAATGCCGCAAACATCACTGTTTATTGGAACAGCGAAACAGATGAAATATTAGGGGAACACAAAGTGGAAGGGGTACGGATAAAAAATTCCAAAGACAATACAACCCAAGAGATACCTATTGGTGGTTTCTTTGTTGCGATTGGTCATAAACCCAACAGCGACATCTTTAAGGAATACCTAGATATGGATGAAACTGGCTATATTAAAACCATTGCAGGTACTTCAAAAACAAACTTAGAAGGGGTATTTGCTGCGGGAGATGTGCAGGACAAAAACTATCGCCAGGCAGTTACAGCTGCGGGTAGTGGCTGTATGGCAGCGTTAGATGCAGAGCGATACCTTAGCACAAAGGCGTAGGTAACGATGGTGGTTAATGAATTATAATGGGGGTACTATTGGATTTGTTCGAGGAAAGAATCAATAATGCTCGCTTTATATAGGTGAGATTGAGCATATTTAATAGCATTTTGCTTTAATTGTTCTCTTAAATCACTGTTATCACACAAAGTTTGGACAGCTTTGCATAACTCATCAACATTAGATGGTGGAATTACAAGCCCGCAATTGTTACTAATAATTATTTTATAAAGTGACGTCGTTTCAGATGCAGTAACTATCACACAACCACCCACCCCCAATATATTAGACAATTTGGAGGGTAGAAACAAGTCTCCCCCCGTATCTTTTTGCAGCACTAAATGTAAAAAAGTCGCATTCAACAACTTATTAAATGAGTTAATTGGTAAGAGATCTAAGAAAAGAACATTTTTTACTTTTTTTTCGGCTGCTAAATCCTCCAAATGTTGACGATAAGGCCCCTCCCCTGAAATAACAAATAAAAACTCCTCATTTTTACGAAAGTATTTAGCGGTTTCAATCACTAATTCTAATCCCTGCTTTTCACCTATTGCACCTGAGTAGAGAATTATTTTCTTATTTTCCAATTCAGGCACATTAATGTCTTCGAGCGTCACTTTTTTTGTAATAGGATAGATATTATTGCTGTCAATCCAATTAGGGAATATCAAACATTCCTTTAGATTGGAGTTTTTAGACATAATCTTATTTATCATTCCTTGTGAAATAGTTGAAACAATATCAACATTAGCAAGTATAAACCGCTCTATACTAAAAAGTAACTTGATAAAGATATTGTTCCTAATCATTCCAAGCTTTTCCGCCGCATCTATTTGTAAGTCTTGAACGTGATAAATAACTTTAGTTTTCCAAAAGAACAGCCTGTAGTAAATCCCTAAAAGTCCAATTGAAAAGGGAGGAATAGGAATGAATACAATATCAACTCGTTTCCTCTTTAAGATTAGGCCTGTTACATAAAAAAAGGCACTAGCAAAAAACAACAAGTCCTGTATGAGTCTTCTAAGTCCTGTAGGCTTCTTAGGTATGTACAGAGGGCAACGACATACCTTTACACCAGCAATGTTCTCAACATAAAAACCATTCTTATATCCACTATAAATCTTCCATTGAGGATAATAAGGAACGCCTGTTATTACATTTACTTGATAGTTTCTGTTATTAGCCAAATAATTGGCCAACTCAGAGGTGTATTTGCCAATCCCCGTTATTTCAGGCGCATAATTAATTCCAATAATTAAAATTGACTTAGACAATATTTATTTTTTAAAATAAGGGCAGGCAAACAAAAATAAACAGAAAATTGAAACGGAATCGTTTCTAACTATTCTTTTCCACTATTTTACAATAGACTTGGGTAAAATAGCTCATTTTTAAGATTGCAAAAGCAAGCCCTCTACTACCATCCTTAAATCCGCCCATAAAAATGTAACTTCCTAAAAAATAAACAGGTCCAACAAAAGGACTATTTAACAAATAGTATTTAAGTTTCTGTTTCCAAGTCCAAGAAGCTCTTTTGACTTCATCATTATTATCATTCAAATATCTCTCAGCTTCCCAAGAGGCATACTCTTGGTGTTTGGTAAAGTAATAATCAACAGCCCTAAAATCGCGGTGATCTATTTTGCTCTTAATTTCTCCTGTTTTTCCAGCTAATATAGGATGTTCGTGAATTTCCATATCCAACTTGCTCCATCTTGCTTCATCAATACGTTCATATTCCCCTGCTCCAACTTTAAAAAGTGCTAGCTTCTTCAATGGGTACCCCCCCTTCAGTTTCTTACCCAAAAAGTAAATCGAATAGTTAAGCCAATAGCCTACTTTATCTGAATTATCCTTTATTTTTTTTTCTAATTCAACCTTGAAATCATTAGTCAAGTATTCATCAGCATCTAAAAAAAGAATCCATTCAGTATCTGGTTTATGATTTCTAAGATACCAGTTTCTTTTCTTGGGAAAATGCCCATCCCAAACAAAATCAATCACATCGATACCTAATTTAGAAGCTATCTGTTTAGTCTCATCTTCACTTTGAGAATCTACTAGTACAACTTTCTTTGCAAAGTCATTACCAATAGATTCAATGCACCCCAGAAGGTTTCTCGATTCATTTTTTGTGGGTATAACAACTGTAAGGTTGAGCATCATCAGATTTTTTAAGCTAAGATTCGCTCCTTTATCGGTTTACATGGATGACCTGAACAGACCATCCAAGCTGGCATATTTTTATTTATTACAGATCTGGCACCGATCACAGCTCCATTCCCTATTGATATTCCAGGATGAATAAATACATCAGAGGCTACCCATACATCCGCTCCGATATAAATAGGTTTTGTAATAAGTGGAAACCCCTTTTTGGTGTAATCATGGGTTCCTGTGCACAATTGTACACCTTGAGAGATGACTGTTTTTTTACCAATATGAATTTTACCCTGAGAATATATATTTGCCCCATCACCAATTCCACAATAGTCATCCAATTCTATGTTCCAAGGTGCCCATATCACAACTTTAGGGTAAACATGTACACCTATTCCAACCTTTGCACCAAAACACCGCAAAACAAACCTTCTCCAACCATGTAAAGGTCTTGGCGAATACTTAAATAACAATAGGTAAACAAATTGCCAGATGACCCTACTAATTCTGTTCATTAATGAAAAGGAAGCGCCTGTATGTGTATCCACATTAATCATTACTTTTCAATTAATTATTAGTTATTAATAGGCTATGCATAGTCTCATAGGTTCTTTTAGCTGCACTTTCAACATTAAAATGATTCTCATAACAAGAAAACGCAGCTAAAGACATTTCTTTCTTTTTAGACTCTGAAAGTTCTATCCAAGTTTGAAGCAATTGAAGAGTTCCAGAAACTGTATCGGATTGAATTAAACCAGCATTGCTATTTTCAATTTCTCTCCAGATATTTACTTTATCTGAAATTAATACAGGCTTACCAAATGACAACGCCTCAACGACTGCAATTCCAAAGTTTTCTTGATGGCTAGGTAAAATAAATACCTCGCAACCTTGAAATATTTTCCATTTTTCCTCTCCTGTCAACATTCCTTTAAATTTTATTTTATCTTTTATAAGGACATTTTGTTGAACACTTTTAAAAATTGAATTCCCAAAGTCTTCGTCAATTCCAGGACCTACAACCACTAAATCTGGTATGAACTTAAGATTATTTGTAATTAGCAATTTGTGGTAGGCTTCAATTAACATATCAACTCCCTTTTTTGGATGAATCCTACTTAGAAATAAGAAATATGGTCGAATGTTCGATCCAACCAACATATTTTCATCTTCTATCGACAAAAAAGGTTTAGGAATTCCATATCCAATATTTATCTCCCGCTTGGGATGATAAGGAGTAAATGTATTTCTTGCTAAATTTAACTCCTCCTCACAAGTAAAAAGAACTCCATAAGAACCATTTATTATCTTCGATTCAATAAATTTCCAATAAACATTGTTTCTTAGAGCTTTTATTTTACGTGCTTCACTTTTTTGAAAATATGGGTCTAGCATCCCATGTGGCATAACAAAATATGGAATTTGATTTGTCAATTCCTTTAATACTTTTCTTACCGCATAACCATGATATAACCACAATCCATGAATAACAATTGCATCGTATTTTTCAATATTTTCTCTTAACCAATCAACAAGTCGATTATTGTATTGCCAAGGTCCCACAGATTTTCCAATTGCATGAATTACAAAAGATTCCTGTTTTAAATAAAGAGAGTCAGGGGAATCCATACAAACAACTTCATTTTGAATTCCTAACTTTATGAGTTCTGGAGCCAAATTCCTTATCCCTTGGCATGGCCCCCCCGAAGATGGGTTCATGGTAGAAATTACCCGTAATAGTTTTGTCAATTATTTTTCTTAAATTGGTAAATAATGTATAAAATAAAGGCAATTAGGAAAGTGTACTCTTTTTTTCTTGTAAGGATGCCATTACCAATCCTCCTAAAACAACTGTAAATCCAAGTGAAGAAGGCTGTCCCAACTGATTCTGTAAAATTGCAATAAATGTCCAACTCATTAACATCCAGGGCAAAAGATTTTTTTGAGCGATTGCTTTATAAGAACTACTTAAGATTTCAATTCCAAAAAAAGTTCTAACAATTATAATCATAATACCAAGCACAAAACCCATCTCTCCAATCAAACGCCCCCATTCAGCTTCTGCAACAATAAACCCAACTTTTCCAGTAGTTAACATAGCACCTACATTTGTACCTAAACCAATTCCATAACCAAAATAAGGAATTGGGTTTTCATTAAAAAATAGGGCAGTCAGCATTCCACCAAGAGCTCTATCAATTAAAACGCCTTTTACTCCACCTTCAGATTTATTCCCTGTTTCAAACCTTGATGAAAATGCCTCAAAAGCCGTTTGAAAGAAGGAAGTATTTTGTAGTAATGCGAAAAGAACTGCAATACTAAAAAAGGCAATAACAAGCTTATAAAAAATTTTACCATTGTTTGAAATTGCTATTAGGCTAAACAAAGCTGTTAATGCTGATTGAAAATATAGTGATCGACTAATGCACATAGGAAATGCTAGGATATATGCAATTGTGTAACATATTAGCAGTGTTTTGTTTATAATCTTTTGCTCAGACAACCAAAAGAAAAATAAAAAACAAATTACAATACAATAGTAGGTTACATTTCCGCTAGTAAAAGAAAATAAACCAGGTGGTCTAGAGTATCCTAATGCTCCTCCAAAACCAGCTCCATTTTCATCCCCACCTACTCCTCTATTTACAAAAGCTGACTGGGGACTATAAAATTGCAGGGAGATTATGATTGTTGTTGGTATAACTAATGCCAACAATCTCTTGCCAACTTTTATAACATCTTCAAAGTTAAAAAAAGTACCAATAATAAATATCAACGGAAAATGAAACAAAAATATCCTTGCACCATAGATTGCAACAAACACATTTCCATGTCCAAAAAAAACCGCAATAGGAATACCAATAATAGAAACTAACCATGAGATTACTATATACATATTAACTCTTAGTAATTTTGTACTTAGCGATTTAAATAAAATAAATATGGCAATAGGATCTCGAATAACCAACAGAGGCGTCGCCAAGAAGGGGAAAACCCATTTCCTTAAAGCCCCTTCAAAAAGTAGTAGCCAGAAGTACAACCAGATGCAATTCTTTATCAGTATGACATCCTTTTGTGTTTTATTTTTTAATCCTTCTTTTACAAATTGCAATGTAATTTCTTTTAATTTAAAATACCCGAAACAATTGTTTCGGTGTACTTCTCCCATGTATAATCTTCCGAATGCTTCTGAGCAAAATTAGACATTTCAGGAAGTTGGCTTCTGTTATCTATAAACCACTCAAGCTTTTTAGCAATGCTTTCAGGGCTTCTTATAGGAACTAAAAAACCTGTTTTACCCTCAATTATTAAATCCTCACCACCAGTATTTTTTGTAATTATAAGAGGTAATCCTTCACTCATTGCTTCTTGCATTACTAAAGCACGCCCCTCTACGATTGACGGCAAACAAAAAACATCACAACTTCTCATCAAAGCTAGTACTTCTGAGTGTGGCCTTGGTGGTTCATATATGAAATTATTTATTTGACTTTCATAAAATTTCATTGGAGCCAACATAGACCCCATTACTACCAATTGTATATTAGGACTATTCAAAAGTTTAACAGCCGAAAATAAATCACCCAAACCTTTACGTTGCCCCATAGAACCTGCAAACAAAACTCTTAAAGGTTTATTAGAATCTTTTTTAAATGATACTAATTTATTTATTTTTGGAGATCCAAAAGGTGAAAAAATTATTTTTTTGGAATAGGAATTAGATGGTAAAGAGTCTTTTACAAATTGAGATGCTACTACTATCGTATCTGCTAGAGCTAATTCCTCAGTTTTCCTATCCAACTTACTTTGACTATCTTTTACCCCCCCCGCAAGTGTTATTGCCCATTCGGGAAGACGTTCTGATTCTTCTAACAACAACTTCCTACTAGTTTCCCAATAGGCAATTGGAAGATCATAAATACATTTTACACCCATTCTCTTAGCTTGCTTAAACAATAAGAGTGCGCCATCTTCGTACGCATACACCCCCCCCAAATCTTTATGATTACATAACACTTTTGAGGCAGTTTGGCTTGAATATTTATAAACAGAATCAACAGAAAAAATTCCTTTTTCATGTTCTATTAAGGATCCAATATTAAGTTTTGAGGAAATGATTCTTCCCAACTCTTTTGCTGGAAAACTATGTGTATAGGGTCTTATTTCCGAATCAAACTTTCTTCTTTTAATTTCATTAAAAAAACTAATGTTTCCCAATAACTCAAGAATACTATTGGGAAAACAGGCTATTGAAGTACAAAAGGAATCAAGCATACCCTCTTTTACTAAGCCTTTAAGAACTGATCTTACATTTGCATTTCCAGTAGGATGCGACAAAAGCACTTTCATTAGGAAGTTAAAGTTAATATTTTTTTTACCACTATTTTTAATAAATTAGTTGTTCCACGTAAAGGTCTAAGAAAAAAATAGAATTTACTTTTGTACGCCCAAATAAAAAACAATACAATTGAAGAAGTCGAGAGCTTTAATAAAGAATTTTCAATATCTTGTTTTTCCTTTTCTGTGTAACTCTTCCAAGAAAGACAATTTGCATGATTACATGCAAATCGGCTTTTCTGCCGAATTAGAATACTTAAATCAATATTATTTTTTTTAAATTGAGGTTCTAGTATATCTTGAAAAACCCTTAAAATACCTTCAATTTCTATTATCTTACGTTTTGCTCTAACATTGCCACTATCAGCCCAAACGCGATAATAAGAAAGCTTACATTTTGAAAATACATTTCCCCAACCATGAGCAGCCAAATCCGCAGAGAGATGAAAATCCTCACCAAAATTTGAAGGTCTGTTAGATAAATAATTAACTGATTTTAAAGCTTCAACTCTAAACATAAGGATATTAGCTGCAAACTGCGCTCCCTTAACACTTGCTTTTAGAGCCTCAATCGAATCTACAAATACTTTCTTCCTAAATAAAGTTCTTTCACGTTTAATATTTCCAAATTTATCTATTTCGTTAACATTAGCATGTGCATATCCAGCTTTAGGGAAATCATTTAACAAGTTAGATAATACTTCACAATATTCCGGAGCCAAATAATCATCAGAGTCTAGTTTTACAATATAATCCCCTTTAGCTTCCCTCATACAAAAATCCATATTAGCACACATCCCCAAATTTACTGGCTGATTAAATACTTTTAGGTTGGGAATTAAACATGCCAAATCATTTAGTACTACTTCTGTATCATCTGAACTACAATCATTTGAAACAATTATCTCAAAGGGCTTAATAGTCTGATTAATTACACTTTCAATACAAATTTTTAAATATTGTGCTTGGTTGTAGGTTGGTATACAAACAGAAATCTCCATAGTTAATTAACCTTAATTGAACTTAATGTAATTATTTTATTGAATATATACTCTATTCTATTTCGCCATTCCTTTACTTTCCATTCAGTATATCTAGCGATAAAATAAACAGATAATCCAACAAGAATAATTAGAAAAAAAATGTGAAAATTATTAAATCTATTGAAAGGTAAAATTGTAGCATACAAAAAAAGTAATGGGGTATGAAAAAGGTATAATGTATAAGTACAATTGCCTATCATAATTGAGTTTTTATATAAATTACGAAACCAAGAACTATTGCCTATTTTATAATTAATCCACTCAGAAACCTGAAAGAAGCTATACATATTTATGAACACAATGAATCCAAATAAGTAATCAGCCCTAAAATTCCATGAAAAAAACAAGTGAAAGGAAAATAAAATATTATCAGATGTATTCCTTTGGAAAGGCATTGCAGAAGACATAAATAGGTATAATAACAGAGATAGTGAACTAACAAGAAATAAAAAGATCGATAATGTTTTCTTTATTTTAATTTTTCGCTCAAAGAAAAATAAAAAACTTCCCATTAACCAAATAGGCAACAAAAGAAGTATTTTAATCCATGAGATAAAGAGAAGCACCATTAATATCAAATATTTGCATCTATTTTTCATTAAAACAAAAACTCCAAAAAGTAAATAGTAAATAAACTCATACTGAACAGACCAAAATACTTCGTTAAATGGCGGAGTACTACATAAAGTAAACGCTTGCCCTAAGAATGAAAGATTTAAAAGTAACCTAGGAATTGGAAATGATAAATTTTTAATATCAATTCCAATATCATAATTTGAATATTTAAAAAAATAAGCAACAAGAAAAGAAAAGAACATTGCTGGAATTAGTACAGAATATAGGCGTCCAAGTCTATTTGTAATAAAGAGTTTAAACGACATATTAGGTTTTGAAGCCGAAATTGTAATTAAATATCCAGAGAGTACAAAAAAAATCATCACAAAACAATGAGCAGTTGCATACTTCAACCCTAGGGTACATACAAATTTTTTGTTAGATAAATACTGCTGATTCTCTACCCTTTCAGAACCAATATGATAAATAAAAACATAAAAAGCAGCAATAATTCTTAAACACTCTAAGTAAAAGGACTTTACAGGATTCATTGATTAATGTATTAATTTTAAAACTTCCCCCGTATATTTAGTAATATTCCAATTTAAACACTCTCTATACCCAGCATCACACAAAGGATGGATTTTCCTAGCTTTATGTAAGCAAGGATGGCAAGGCGCTAATGAATTTACTACTCCTCCATTAAATGAAGGTGAAATTATCCTTGACTTAAGTACTTCAGTCAATAAAATGGTTGTCGTTTTGCTTGAATACTGAAGCAAATGTGAAGGAAAACTATCCGTTGTTATTGTCCATTTGGCATTTTTGGATAAGAATATTATATCACCGGGCTCATTGTAAAAAAAAATTATTTTCAATCCTACTTTTATAAACTCATCTGCATCTTTGTCTTTATAGTAAAACGCATAATAAGCATCTGGCAAATATTTTAACGCCCACCAAACTGGTATAAATTGCCTACTAGTACCTGTAGGAAATACTAAATTAGAACTAATAAGATCTGATGGCACTAATAAATCAGGAGATATTGGTATTTTTGAACTTAGCTTTTTTAAAAGTAAATCTGAGTCAGCTTTTAGTTGCTTTTCAAACAATTTATAGTCAATTCTATTTATCTTTTCAATTGCAACTATGTCTAAAAATCCTTGATAAAATGGTATCCACTTCAATTCAGGTACTAGCACTCTACCAAAATACCCTGCAATCTTAAATAAAATAATGTTAATATAGTCCTTAATCTTTTTTGTTTTTTTATCAAAAATTACTGCTCTTTGATAGGGTGAAATAAACTTACGACCTTTCAAAATTGGTTTTATCAAATCTTTCATACCTAAATTGGTATAAATTAGTGTCCCTTTTGAGTAACCATTTCCTGTAAGAATGGTCAATCTATCCCCAAAAACAATTTCTGATATAGACTTAAAAATGGGAGGAACTATT
>Ga0114962_10003448_pt1 | contig 12782 bp, 10 predicted proteins | sample C_130820_MF_Meta_FD_87017 | JGI IMG/M metagenome (GOLD analysis project Ga0114962, IMG submission 87017) | Freshwater microbial communities from Lake Croche, Canada to study carbon cycling - C_130820_MF_MetaG | ecosystem: Environmental > Aquatic > Freshwater > Lake | place: Lake Croche, Canada... | reverse complement strand
GCCTGCTCGCGCAAGTTCGTGTACTGGCCGCCGGGCATCTCGTGCTCGTAAACTTCCGCCGTGCCCGAGCGCGGTGCCGAATCAAATGGCTGATAGAATTCTAATACCTGCTCCCAGTAGTCGGAGATCTCGTTGAGCGAATCGAAATCGAGCCCTGGGTCACGCTCGGTATTGGCGAGCGCGGAGGCGACTGAATTGAGATTCGGCTGCGAGGTCGAGCCCGACATCGATGCGATCGCGAGGTCCACGACATCGACACCCGCCTTGGATGCAGCGAGCACCGAAGCCGCGTTGATTCCCGAGGTGTCATGGGTGTGGAAGTGCACTGGAATGCCGATTTCCTCTTTTAGCGCGGTGACCAGCTTGTAGGCCGCATGCGGTTTGCAAAGCCCCGCCATGTCCTTGATGCACAGCATATGGGCACCCATGCGCTCGAGCTCCTTGGCTTTTTCCACATAGTATTTCAGCGAATACTTATCTCTATTAGAATCGGTGATGTCTCCAGTGTAGCAAATGGCCGCCTCGCAAATCGACTTGCCATGATCGCGCACCGCCTCCATCGCCACCTGCATGTTCGGCAAGTAGTTGAGCGAGTCAAAAATCCGGAAAATATCCATGCCGGAGTCCGCCGCGTGTTTGACGAAGCCAGCAACGACGTTGTCCGGATAGTTTGAATAGCCGACCGCGTTTGATCCACGGAACAACATTTGGAAACAGATGTTAGGGATCTTTTCACGCAGACGACGCAGGCGTTCCCATGGGCACTCGCTGAGGAAGCGCATCGCAGTGTCGAAGGTCGCGCCGCCCCACATTTCAAGCGAGAAGATCTCTGGCACACGGTGGGAGATCGCCTCCGCCACACGGAGCATGTCGAAGCTGCGCATGCGGGTGGCGATCAATGACTGGTGAGCATCACGCAGGGTGGTGTCGGTGACCAAGAGGCGTTTCTCGGCCACAATCCACTCGGCAAATTTCTCGGGTCCCAGCTCGAGGAGCACGTCGCGGCTGCCCTTGGGAAATTTCCCGTGGTGTTCGATCGCATGGGAATTCGGCACCACCGCCTTCGGAATCACCGCCCCGGGTTTCCATCCTTTGGTGGTTGGGTTGCCGTTCAACGTGATGTCGGACAAGTAAGAAAGCGTGCGGGTGGCACGGTCGCGACGGCGTTTGAATTGGAACAACTCCGGTTTGGTATCGATCAACTTGGTGTGAGCCTGTCCACTGCGGAACGTCTCATCTGCGATCACATTTTCGAGAAACGGAATGTTGGTCTTCACCCCACGGATGCGGAATTCACGAAGCGCGCGATCCATCCGTTGGCACGCCATCGGGAAGTCGCGGCCCATCGCGGTGACCTTTACCAACATCGAGTCATAGTAGGGTGTCACCACGGATCCCGCATCGCCCGAGGCGGCATCAAGGCGGATGCCGAAGCCCGCCGCCGAGCGGTAATTAAGAATGCGGCCGTAGTCAGGCGAAAAGTTTTTCTCTGGATCCTCGGTGGTGACGCGGCACTGAATGGCGAAGCCATTGCATGGGATCTCTGCTTGTGGCGGGATCGCCAACTCCTCGCCGAAGAGCTTGTGTCCCGCAGCCACTAGAATTTGCGAGCGCACCAAATCGATGCCCGTGACACACTCGGTCACCGTGTGCTCCACTTGAATGCGTGGGTTCATCTCGATGAAGAACCAGTCGCACTTGTCCATGTCGTAGAGGAACTCAACCGTGCCCGCATTGTCGTAGCCAATCCCCTTGGCCAAGACGACCGCCGCATCGCAAAGCTCCTTGCGAATCTTCGGGTCAAGATGCATCGCGGGTGCTACCTCGACGACCTTTTGATAGCGCCGCTGCACCGAGCAATCGCGTTCGTGAAGATGGACGACGTTGCCATGTTGGTCACCGAGGATCTGAACCTCGATGTGCTTGGCTCGGGAAATATAGCGCTCAAGGAAAACCGCAGAATTCCCAAAGGCATTGAGCGCCTCGTTTTGAGCCTCGGCTAACAGACCCGGCAACTGCGATGGTTTCTCGACCACGCGCATGCCTCGCCCACCCCCACCGAATGCCGCCTTGATGATCAGCGGAAACCCGATGTCATGCGCCACCGTGAGAGCCTGATCTGAGTCCGTGATGGGATCCTCGGTTCCGGGAAGCGTCGGCACATTGAAACGATGGGCAAGCGCCCGGGCCGCCGTCTTGTCCCCCATGTTTTCCAACAAATCCGGAGAAGGCCCGATGAAAGTGATTCCCTCACGCGCACAAGCCCGAGCGAACGCAGCGTTTTCTGATAGAAATCCATAGCCAGGGTGAATCATCGTCACGCCTTTTTGCTTCGCCAAGGTGACAATGCCCTCGACATCCAGATAGGCTCCGACGGGGCCTTTCGATGAATCCAGCTGATAGGCCTCATCCGCCTTGAACCGGTGGATTGAAAACCGGTCTTCTTCTGCGAAGATCGAGACGGTGGTTAAGCCCAACTCGTTTGCCGCACGAAAAATGCGAATCGCAATTTCGCCGCGATTGGCGGCCATCAGTTTTCCAGTGAATCGTTGAAAGTCAGGCATGTCGGGAAGTTTTCTACGCTCCGCAACGCCGTGCGTGAAGCAGAAATTCGATGCGCATGACAGAAATCCCGCTCACCACGCCGCACTTTCAGCAACTTGCAAGAGACCTAAATTCCCTAGTGCATCGAGCGGGCATCACACCTTCATCAGATCGGCCTCCTTCGCAGTGGCGAGATCGTCGATTTTTTTGGCAAACTTATTCGTGAAGTCTTGGACTTCTTTTTCGAAGACCTTTTGTCCGTCTTCGGTGATGATATTTTCGGCCTTCATTTTTTTGGCAGCGTCCATGCCATCCTTGCGAGCCGCACGGAGCCGGACCTTCGCCTCTTCCGCAAGTTGTTTGATCATCTTGACCATGTCCTTCCGGCGTTCCTCGGAAAGCTCGGGAATGGGAACTCGGATCGAGCGGTCGGCAGCAGCGGGATTTAGCCCGAGCTTGCACTCGCGAATGGCCCGCTCGATGTCGCGCGTGGTCGATGGATCAAACGGCTGCACCACCAACATCCGTGGCTCAGGCGAGCTGATGACCGCAATGCTCTTGAGCTTGGAGATGGCACCGTATGCGTGCACGTGCACGTCGAGGTTCTCGATGAGCGCCGGACTTGCCTTGCCCGTCCGCACGCCGGAGAACTCGTGAACGAGGTACTCGGTGCACTTGGTCATCGCTTCTTCAACTTCGAAAATTGCTTCTTCGGGATCCATGGGAAATCGGGTGGTTGAGAGTTCGAGTGGCGGCATTATTCACCGTGCACCAGCGTGCCGATCGGCAAGCCACGCAGAGCGTGAGAAAGATTTCCGGGAGGTGCTAAATCAAACACGATGATCGGCACGTGGTTGTCCATGCAAAGGCTGAAGGCCGTGGCGTCCATCACATTGAGGCGGTCGGAAAGGCAGCGCTGGAAGGTCACCGTCTCAAACCGAGTGGCATCCGGATTGTGGCGCGGATCCGAGTCATAAACCCCATCGACTTGAGTCGCTTTTAGAATCACATCTGCCCCCATTTCGCTGGCCCGCAGCGCGGCGGTCGTGTCGGTCGAAAAAAATGGATTGCCCGTGCCCGCTGCGAAAATTACCACTTTCCCTTCGTCGAGCTGCTTCTCCGCCTTGCGCCGGATGAAGGGCTCCGCGACGTTTTTCATCTCGATGGCCGACTGGACGACGCAGGAAACGCCGTGGTGCTCGAGCGCGCCCTCAAGCGCCAAGGCATTCATCACGGTGGCAAGCATGCCGACATAATCTGCCGTTGCGCGATCCATCCCGCGGGCTGAAGCGCTCGCGCCACGCCAAAAATTGCCACCCCCCACCACTACGCCGAGTTGGAGTCCGCCCTCCACTGCCTCGCGGATCTCAAGGGCGATGCGGTCGACAATCTCAGGAGAAATGTTGTCTCGGGAGCCAGCTCCGCGAAGAGCCTCGCCGCTGAGTTTGAGAATGGCGCGTTTGAATGGGCGTGGATCGTTGGGGCTTTGGTTCATGCGGGATGGTTGCTGACAGATCAAAGAGGATGATGCGATGGGTTGGAAAGGCAAAAACCGATGGAAATCGTAACGCGCCTAGCCGTTGAGTTTTTCGAGCGCCTTCACGGTGAAAATGCCGTTCTTGCGGATCAGCTTACCGTCGAAGTAAATCTCACCGCCACCCCAGTCCTTGCGCTGGATGCTGACCATGTCCCAATGCACTTGCGAGCGGTTACCGTTGTCCGCCTCTTCGTAGGCTTGTCCGGGCGTGAAATGGAATGACCCACAAATTTTCTCGTCGAACAGGATGTCGCGCATCGGCTGGAGAATAAATGGATGAAATCCGAGCGCAAACTCCCCGATGTAGCGGGCTCCCTCGTCGCTATCCAAAATTTTGTTAAGCTCCTTGGTCTTGGAACCCGCCTCGGCCTTGACGATTTTCCCTTTCGAGAACTCAAGGCGGATGGCATCAAATGGGATCCCCTGATAGATGGTCGGCGCGTTGTAGGTGATGTAGCCCTCGACCGAGTCACGCACGGGCGAAGTGAAAACCTCACCATCGGGCACGTTGTAATTGCCGCCGGACGCGATCGCGTTGATGCCTTTGATCGAAAATCGAAGATCGGTGCCAGGGCCCTTGATGTGGACGTCCTCGGTCTTGTCCATGAGCTTCTTGAGCGCGTTCATCGCAGGAATCAGCGCCTTGTAATCGAGGAGGCAAACCTTGAAATAGAAGTCCTCAAACGCTTCAGTGCTCATGCCCGCTTGCTGGGCCATCGACGGACTCGGCCAACGCAGCACGCACCACTTGGTCTTCTTCACCCGGTGATCGAGCACCGGACGCATGTGCTTCATCGCCAATCGCATGCGCTCGGCTGGCACATCGGAATTCTCAGCAATGTTACCGCCCCCGCGGAGGGCGATGTAGGCATCCATGTCTTTCATCTCGGCGAGAAGGTGCTTGGCGATAATTTCGTATTGCCCGTCCTCCGCGCCTTTCATCATTTCACGGCTCAAGCGCGACTGATGCACTCTAACAAATGGCAAAGCACCTCTCGCGCGGACCTCGCGGATTAGGGCAACCCCGATCGCATCAGGCACATCGTGCAGGTCGATGAGGATTTTCTCACCTTTCTTCAGAGCGGTGGAGTAACGGACCAATTGGCGAGCAAGCGCGTCGATGCGTGAGTCGTGCATGCATCAGGGGATAAGCGTTGGAGCCTGAGTTTCCAAGCGCGAACTCCCATTCCCGTGAATTCGTGAATTTCGACGTTTCTGAAAATTGGGGCTTGGCAGCTCCGGCGAGTCGCCTAAACCAAGCGCATGATGGTGTTGGGTGTTCTTGGTTCTGGGTCGGGTTCAAACATGCAGGCGATCCTCGATGCGATCGATGCAGGGGCACTTGACGCCCGAATCGCACTGGTGCTGTCGGATCGCCCAGAGGCCTTCATCCTCGAGCGGGCTCGGGTGCGGGGCATCCCCACGGGCGTGATCGATTGCGGGGGATTTCAAACCAAATTTCCCGAGGAGTCACAGGCCGAAACCGCGCGGCAACTCAAGGATGCCGGGGTCGAGTTGGTGTGCCTCGCGGGATTCCTGCGCCTGGTGAAGCGCCCGCTGTTGGATGCCTTCCCAGGGCGAATCCTCAACATCCACCCATCCTTACTGCCAGCATTCCCAGGCCTGGAGTCATGGAAACAAGCACTCAACGCCGGTGCTAAAGAGGCCGGCTGCACGGTGCATTTGGTCGATGATGGAATGGATACCGGCCCGATCATCCTGCAGGAAGCCGTGCCGATTTTACCCGATGACACGGCGGAATCGTTGCACGCGAGAATTCAAATCGTCGAGCATCGACTCTATCCAGCCGCCATCACCCAGATCGCGAGTTGTTCGGACAGATGCTGACGGAAAAGGTTGGCCGAAATGCCCGCCGACATTCCGGTGGATCGGCGTTGACGCAGGAAAACCCGCAGGCAAGCTAGACGGCGATGATTGCGAGACTGCGTGGCAAGGTGATCGAGGCTTATCCCAACCGCTTGGTGGTGGATGTGCATGGTGTTGGCTACGAAGTCTTCATCCCGCACTCGACTTTCGACCGCCTTCACGCCGCCGAGGGGCTGGAGGTCGACCTGCGGACCCACCTGCATTTTAGCCAGTTGGGCCAAAAATTGTTCGGCTTCGCCAGCGAAGAAGAACGCGACGTCTTTCTGCTATTGATCGACCGGGTCAGTGGGGTGGGTCCGACGATGGCGATCTCGGTCTTGAGCGGCATGGACGTGACTCGCTTCAAACAGGCGGTGGTGGCCGGAGATGTTGCCGGACTTTCCAAACTGAAAGGCGTGGGCAAAAAGACCGCCGAGCGCATCGTGCTCGAACTCAAAGACAAGGTCGGCGTCACGGAAACTTGGCAAGACGCAGCCGCAGGCCAAGTGAGCGCGGCGGTGGCCGATGCCGAATTGGCCTTGATCGCGCTGGGCTACAAGCAGGTCGATGCACGGAAAGCGGTGCGAAAAGTGCTGGATTCTGACCCTGCAGCGGCCACCGAAGCACTTGTGCGTGGCGCCCTCCGCGCGCTCCAAGGCTGACGCGGTGGATGCCCCCGTGTCGGATGGAGTGTTAGGCCGCATTTTGATTCTTGCCAGTGGGGATTCACCCCAACAACCTTTCGTCACATCTTGATCCATGGGACTCAGGGTGAGTCCATTCATTACAAACCCTATGACTGCATCATCCGCTACTCCGTCACGTTACCGCTGGTTCGTCTGCGCTTTGATTTTCTTCGCGACCACCATCAATTACATCGACCGGCAAATCCTCTCGTTGCTCAAGCCCATGCTCGATCACGACATCGGCTGGACCAACATCCAATACGGCTGGGTGAATTCATTTTTCCAAGGTGCTTACGCGATCGGTTTGCTGTGGTTCGGTCGTTACATCGACCGAGTGGGAGTGAAAAAAGGCTATCAAATGTCGATCATCGCATGGAGCATCGCGGCAATCCTCCACGCCCCGATCATTTTTCTCATCGGCAAGCAAATGAAGTTGCCCTCGGCGTTTGGGTGGTTGGCCGGTGATTCCGCGACACTCATCGTACCGAGCGCTTTTGTTGCATTCCTCGCAGCGCGGGTGCTGCTCGGATTGGCAGAAGGCGGAAATTTCCCTGCCGCCATTAAGGGGGTCACCCTGTGGTTCCCACGCCGCGAACGCGCCTTGGCCACAAGCATCTTCAACGCCGGAACCAATGCAGGTGCGATCTTTGCGCCCTTGATGGTTCCATTTCTCGCAGGAGCGTTAGGCTGGGAATCCACCTTCGTCATCGCCGGTGTGGCTGGATTTTTCTGGTTGATCCTCTGGATCCCGAAATATGGAAATCCCGAGAATCGCCCCGAGGTCAATGCAGCCGAACTTACGCTCATCCAAAGCGATCCAGCAGAAGCCGTCGGCGCGCCGCTGCCATGGTTGAGTGTCCTGAAATACCGCCAAGCGTGGTCATTCATCACCAGCAAGTTCCTCACCGACCCCGTTTGGTGGTTCTTCCTCAGCTGGCTTCCCGACTTCTTCAAGAAGACCCGCCACCTCGATATCAAAAACAGCTGGGTTCACTTGGTGACAATCTATGTGATCGTGACGATCCTCAGCATCGCAGGCGGCTGGTTAACAGGATACATGATCCGGAGTGGATGGTCCGTTTCGCGGGCTCGCAAAACCGGCATGTTCGCATTCGCGGTCTTGGTCGTGCCTATCATCTTCGTCACGAAGCTCGGCGACTGGTCCGCAGTCTTGCTCATCGGCCTTGCAGGTTCCGCACACCAAGCGTGGTCAGCAACGGTTTACACCACCGTTTCCGACATGTTCCCCAAGCGGGCAGTCGCATCGCTCATCGGCATCGGAGGAATGGTGGGTGCAATCGGCGGGATGGGCTTCCAAGTGTTTGTGGGGTGGTTGCTCGACAAATTTGAGAAGACCAACAACTCGAGCGCTGGCTACGGCATCCTGTTCGGGATCTGTGGCGCCGCTTACCTCATCGCGTTCGTCATCAACCACTTGCTCGCTCCCAAATTCGAGCCAGTCACGATGAAGGAGATCTGATCTCAGCACCACCGCCGAGAATCACTGTTCCCCGAGCCGCGCTCCGATCTGCCCGACCGCCCAAGCCGCGTGCTCGGCGATCAATGGATCGGGGTCTGCGGCCGCTCGCTCGAGTGCGGGAAGGTCATCCGCTGTTCCCGTGTTGCCCAATGCCACGCAGACATTGCGCAGAAAACGCGGACGCTTGATCCGCTTGATCGGTGACTTGGCGAACAATACACGGAAGCCATCATCATCGAGCTCGAGGAAATCGGTTAGCCTATTTCCAAACACCGACTCCCGCGCGTGAAAGGTGATTTCCCGCGACTCATGGGCGAAGCGGTTCCACGGGCAGGCATCGAGGCAGTCGTCGCAACCATAGATCCGGTCACCCATGGCCACTCGGAACTCCTCGGGGATCGGGCCCTTGTGCTCGATCGTGAGGTAGGAGATGCAGCGCCGCGCATCCAACCGCCGAGGCGCCGTGATCGCCTGCGTGGGGCAAGCGGTGATGCAGGCGGTGCATTTCCCACAGTGATCCGTGGACGGCGCATCCGGCGATAGATCAAGCGTGGTGAGCAACTCGGCGAGAAAAAACCATGCTCCGAGCCGACGGTGAATCTGAACCGTAGATTTTCCATTCCACCCGAGGCCCGCATCACTTGCAAAGTCACGCTCTAACACCGGACCCGTATCGACGTAAAATCGTTGCACGCCACCCAGCGCCTGCAACTTCACATCGAACTCCTTCAACCGCTTTTCGATGAGATCGTGATAATCTTCATTCCACGCGTAGCGAGCAATCCGATAGCCGCCATCATGCCCAGCGGCAAACGGACTACGGCCCGGATAGTAGTTCAGCGCCAAGCAAATGACCGACCGGCACCCAGGCAACACCTCGCGTGGATCACAGCGCCGCTGCGGATTCCGCTCCATCCATGCCATTTCCCCATGCTTCCCCTCGCCGATCCAATCATGGAAAAGCGCAGCATGCGTCGCCTCCTTGGCCGACGCGATCCTGCAATCGTCAAACCCCAGTTCCGCCGCCCACGCCTTGATTTGATCCACCGAACTCATCACCAATGGCCGCTGAAAAAATACCGTGCACTCTCGAGAATCCCCGTTGCCAACTCGCCCGCATCCAAGCCCGCAGTGTCCACCTGCAAGTGCGCAGCCTCCGCGTAAAGCGGCTTCCGCAACGCCAACAACGCCTCAACTCGAGCCACGGGATCCTCCGTGTGAAGCAAGGGCCTATCCCGATTTCTGCCCGTCCGATCCAAGATCACCGCAAGAGGCGCATGCAACCAAACGACATACCCAAGCTGGCGCAGAAGTTCACGATTTCGCTCTCGGCCAATCACACCGCCTCCCGTCGAAATGATCCGACGCGGCGCATCCACTTCTTTGAGAACCTCTAACATCAGCTCTTCCAGCACTTCTGTCTCCATGTCACGGAAAGCCTCTTCACCCTCCGCTGCAAAAATCGCGGCAATCGACTTGCCCGCCCGTCGCTCGATGACCTGATCCATGTCCACCAGCGAATAGCCCAGCCGTTGGTGCAGCTCTCGCCCGACGGTCGATTTCCCACTCCCCATGAAGCCGATCAGCACAATGTTCTTCGGCGGTGGTTGTGATTCGTTCATGTCGACATCCTAGGCGTTCAAGAACAGAAGAGGGAAATGCAAAAATAAACCTGCTTGCCCGAAATTGCAACTCGCGACAAACGCGCCACAAATCTCCTTGCTTCGCAGCTCATCTCAGCATGGATTTGTAAATTATGAATTCCCCTTCCTTCATCAACGTTCTTTCCGCGTTCGCGCTTCTCAGCCTCCCGCTGCAAGCCGAATACCGTAACTGGTCAAACACCGAGGGAGTCACCCTCGAGGCAGAACTAGTCAAGGTGGAGGGCTCCAATGTGACCCTTCGGTTGCGCAGCGGAAAACTCACCACCTTCGCGGTGTCGAAGCTATCCCCCGCTGACCGCGAGTTCGCGAAATCCAACACCGCTAAACCCCAAGAAGAGCCGAAATTCAGCTTGCCTGCCAACCGCAAAGCAAAGTGGCTCACTCGGATGGAAAAAGCGCAAGAGGAAGCCAAGGCCACCGGGCTGCCGATCCTCATCCTTTTCACCGGGACCTCATGGTGCCCCTACTGCATCAAACTGGAAAAAGAAGTCTTCTCCGAAAAAGCCTTCAAGTCGTTTGCAGATGAAAATCTCGTCCTGCTCATCGCGGATTTCGAGCCAGGCGGTGAAACCAAAAACCGCGAGCTCAAGAAACTCTCCGAAGAGTATGGGGTCAAAGGGTTTCCCGCCTATTTCCTCATCGATGCCGCTGGAACTCGTCTCGCCAAGGGCGGTTATCACGACGGCATCAATCCAGAATCCTTTGCCGAATGGGTCAAGAAATCTGCACCCAAATCGAAGGATGCCCCAGCCTCAGCCGCCGAATAGCTCCCGCGCGCCGAAGGCTCGGTTTTTCTTGTTGCAAATCAGTCTCAATTGGCGATGTTGACGGCGGATGTCTCACTTCCTTGCCACCGATTTAGAAATCGATAGCGCCATGACCTTGAACCAGGTTCAGGTGGGCTGTGACGTGCAAATCCGCGTTTTGAGCGGCCCGGGCTGCGAACGCCTCCGCGATCTTGGCTTCTGCGAACAACTGCAAGTCCGCAAACTGGCCGGCGGTAGAAATCTGATCTGCTCGATCTGCGGAACCCGCATGGCAATCAGCCGCGAACTGGCGGAGCAGGTGTTGGTTTCCCCGATCGGCTGATGCCTTCCGCGCACTGGCCATGAACCACGCATCCGCCCCCCCATCGACGATCGCTCTGATCGGCAACCCGAACGCTGGCAAAACCACACTTTTTAACGCCCTCACCGGCGCAAACCAGCGGGTTGGTAACTACGCTGGGGTCACCGTTGATATCAAATCCGGCGAGACTTACACGCCACACGGCCACAAACTCCGCGTGTGGGATCTCCCAGGTTGCTACTCGCTGCGGGCAAATTCTCCCGATGAAAAGATCGCTCTCGACGCTCTGACAGGAGCCATCCCCGGCGAATCCAAACCCGATCTCGTGGTCTGCGTGGTCGATGCCTCCAACCTCGAGCGACACCTCCAACTGACACTCCAAGTGCTGGAACTCGGGGTCCCATGCATCCTCGCGCTCAACATGGTGGACGTTGCCGAACGCACAGGATTGCGCCTCGACCCCGCGAAACTCTCCGAAGAACTCGGCATCCCAGTCGTACCCATGCAGGCCAATGCCAAGCGCGGCATCATCGAGCTCAAGCAAGCACTCCGCTTCCCATTTCCCACCGCTGCGGAGCCCCGATGGATCGACTCTTCTGAGAATCCAGAGGCATCAAGACGCGCATTCATCGCCCGGCTTTGCGATCTAGCAGCCCGCCGTCCCGACTCCCACCAACAAACTCGCTCCGACCAGGTCGATGCGATTTTACTCCACCCGATCTACGGCTTGATCGCTCTATTAGGGATTTTCTTCACGCTATTCTGGGCAATTTTTTCGTTCGCTCAAATTCCGATGGGCTGGATCGAGTCGGGCCAAAGTTCTTGCGCCGCGTGGATCAACACCACGATGAGCGAGGGCGACTTCCGCTCGCTCGTGGTCGATGGAGTCATCGGCGGCGTCGGTGGGGTGCTGACATTCCTGCCACAAATCGGGTTGCTGTTTTTCTTCATAGGCCTATTAGAAAGTTCGGGGTACATGGCGCGCGCCGCGTATCTCATGGACAACGTCATGGCGAAGGTCGGCCTCAGCGGCAAAGCATTTCTTCCGCTGTTCAGCTCATATGCCTGCGCGATTCCTGGCATCATGGCCACACGATCGATCGACTCCGCCAAGGAACGACTCGTCACGATTTTCATTGCCCCATGGATGAGCTGCTCGGCACGATTGCCCGTGTACTTTCTCATCGTTCCGCTGCTGCTGCATGAACATGAGGGCACTTGGAAACAGGCGCTCGTCCTCTTCGGGATCTACGCACTCGGCACCTCAGCCGCGTTTTTCGTCGCAAAACTGCTACGCAGCCGACTCGGCAAAGATCTGAACCCAGGGCATTTTCTATTAGAACTTCCACCCTATCGCAAACCTCAGTGGAGTTATATCTTTCGCCACGTGTTTGATCGCTCGTTTTCCTTCGTTAAAAAGGCAGGAACGCTCATCCTTGGCTTGTCAATTTTGCTTTGGGCACTCAGCACCTACCCCAAGTCAACCACTGGCGACGCCGCAGATGCCTTGACTCACAGCGCGATGGGACGCATCGGAGCGATCATCGAGCCCGCCGTCAAACCCCTCGGATTCGATGGTCGCATCGGCACGGCCATTCTTACCTCGTTTGCCGCGCGCGAGGTGTTTGTTTCATCCATGGCCATTCTCTATCGGGTCGAGGAAACTCCCGATCCAGCGGCAACACGCAAGCTGCTGCGTGAGCGGCTCGCAAGCGCCAGTTGGCCAGATGGACGCCGAATCTTCACGCCGCTTTCACTGATTTCATTGCTTGTGTTTTTTATCTACGCGATGCAATGCCTACCCACCACCGCAGTCGTCGCGCGTGAGTCTGGCCCATGGAAATGGGCGCTCGGACAATTCCTCTCCATGACGGGCTCCGCTTATGCGGCCGCACTCTTCATTTTCCAGGTTGGCAGACTCATCGGATTCTACCATG
>Ga0114962_10003445_pt1 | contig 12788 bp, 9 predicted proteins | sample C_130820_MF_Meta_FD_87017 | JGI IMG/M metagenome (GOLD analysis project Ga0114962, IMG submission 87017) | Freshwater microbial communities from Lake Croche, Canada to study carbon cycling - C_130820_MF_MetaG | ecosystem: Environmental > Aquatic > Freshwater > Lake | place: Lake Croche, Canada... | reverse complement strand
TCCCCATTTTCATTCGCTGAAAAATAGGTGATTTTAGATTTAGTGTGATTGCCAACTAATTTATATTCCCTGTCGCGCGTAATCGAAGTGACCTTAAATCTTTTTACATATGTAATTCCTGTTTTCCCATCTGCATAGCAAATATTAAAAACTTTTCGATCATCATTTTTCTTAAATACGCAACAATACAGAATTTCTTTTCCCACAAAAACCTTTTCTTGAACTTTTGTTACAATACAAGTTCCATCTAATCTTATTACTATTACATCATCAATGTCAGAACAATCCATCACATACACGTCTTTTTTAAGCCCATATCCGATGAAACCATCTACCATGTTAACATACAGTTTTTGATTTGCCGCGGCTACTACAGTTGCAGAAATAGTATTAAAATTTGTTATCTCCGTTTTACGTTCTTTCCCTTTCCCATATTTCTGTAATAAATTTTTAAAATAATCGATTGCATATCTGATGATATTGGCGAGATTTTCTTCTACCTCTTTGAGCTCCTCTTCTAGTCTACGCATCGATTCATCCGCTTTGAAACTATCAAATTTTGAGATTCTCTTAATTCGAATTTCTAATAATCTTAAAATATCTTCCTCAGTAATTTCTCGATAAAAATCTTTTTTAAATGGATCTAAACCTTCGTCTACAGTAGAAATCACTAACTCAAAAGTTTCACACTCTTCTATTTTACGGTAAATACGATTTTCAATAAATATCTTTTCCAATGAACTAAATAGAAGTTTTTCCATTAATTCACTTTTTCTTATTTCTAACTCTTCTTTTAAAAGTTCAACTGTTTGATTTGTGCTAACTCTTAAAATTTCTGCGATACCTACAAAATGTGGTTTATCTTGAATAATTACACAGGCATTTGGCGAAACCGATATTTCACAATCTGTGAACGCATACAAAGCGTCAATGGTAACATCCGGAGATATTCCTGGGGCCAATTGCACTTGAATTTCTACATCTTTAGCGGTGTTATCGATTACCTTTTTAATTTTAATTTTTCCCGAATCATTTGCTTTGATAATAGAATCAATTAATGAAGTGGTTGTGGTACTAAATGGAATTTCCTTAATGAGTAGCGTTTTTTTATCAAATTCCTCTATTCTAGCTCTTATTCTAATTTTCCCACCTCTTAAACCATCATTATAGGAACTAGCGTCCATCATTCCCCCAGTTAAAAAATCAGGATATAAATCGACTTTTTTATTTGAAAGTAAATCAATCGATGCTTGCAATAACTCACAGAAATTATGCGGCATTATTTTAGTAGCAAGCCCTACCGCAATGCCTTCAACACCTTGTGCTAATAAAAGTGGAAATTTGATGGGTAAAGTGATGGGTTCCTTCTTACGACCATCATATGATAATTGCCAATGAGTAGTCTGATTGTTAAATACAACATCGTTGGCAAATTTAGATAAACGCACTTCAATATATCTTGCAGCAGCTGCACTATCTCCCGTTCTTACATCACCCCAGTTTCCTTGGCAATCAAAGAGTAATTCTTTTTGTCCTAAATTTACGATAGCATCATTTATGGAAGCATCTCCATGCGGATGATACTGCATGGTCTGCCCAATTACATTGGCTACCTTATTGTAACGACCATCATCCATTTCATTTAACGCATGTAAAATTCGTCTTTGAACTGGTTTTAATCCATCCTCGATCGCAGGTACAGCTCTCTCTAAAATCACATAAGAAGCATATTCCAAGAACCAATTTTCATACATCCCCGCAACCGCAATTTGATCCTGCAAAGCACCTTCTAATGAATTATCCATATTTTAATCCAAATTTATTTTAGTATAACTCCTTATAAACAACTGATATAATATAATGGCAGTTGCCCCCCATATTTCTTTCCCATTTTTCAAATATTTAGGTGAAATAACTTTTTGATCTAATATTGTTAACTCATGAAAGGTTAAAATATTCGAATCGCTAAAAGAAGATATTGGTATTTCAAAAATACAATTTATTTCTCTTTTATTTAAAGTAAAAATTGGCTTTTCATTAACTATAGTATAAAAAGGTTGAACCCAATGGTTTGAAACATGAATCCACTGTGGAGTTAGTGGCAATAATTGATCTACAGTTAATATAATTCCAATTTCCTCAAAAACTTCTCGTATGGCAGTTTCATATAAATTAGCATCAATTTTATCCATTTTACCTCCCGGTAATGCCATTTGACCACTGTGATGGCCATTATAAGTATTTCTCTCAATTAAATAAATAATACTTTCATCATAATCACTTTTATAAATAATAGCAACTACCGCAGCTGGAATGGCATTATTTTTAATAATTGAATTCTTTGAGATCTCGTCAACAAGATAAAATAAGCGTTCTAATTCTTTGTGCATGTATTATTTTAATTTGTTAGCAATAGCCAATGCACAATTAATTCCATCTAAAGCAGCTGACATTATTCCACCAGCAAAACCAGCACCCTCACCACATGGATATAAATTTTCAATTTCAACATGTTCTAAAGTATCTTGGTTTCTGGGTATTTTAACAGGAGATGATGTTCTACTTTCAATGCCGATTAATTGGCCTATCTGACTAGAAAAACCTGGTATTTTTCTATTAAATTCTTGAAGACCCATCGATAATGAGCCCGTTATGAAATCAGGTAATGCTTCATGTAGGTCACCTGGAATTAAACCTGGTATATATGAAGTATTTAATGATTCTTTACTAGTTATTCCTTTTAAAAAATCACTGGTTAGTTGGGATACCGCTTTTTGAGTTCCACCTGATAATGCATGAGCTTTATTTTCTAATTCTTCTTGGAAATGCATTCCAGCTAATGCTCCATATTTTGAATATGAAGTAAGATCAGATGGTAATATACTTACCACAATTCCTGAATTGGCATATTTTGAATCACGTCTAGAGGGTGACATTCCGTTAACGACCACTTGATTTTGATTGGTGGCCGAAGGAACTATAAAACCGCCAGGACACATGCAAAAAGAAAATACACCCCTTTCATTTCCTTTATAAATGGTCTTTGAAACTAAACTAAATGATGCTGGAGGTAAATAAGAAGGTCTTTCATTAAATTTATATTGGCTTTTATCAATAAAACTTTGTTGATGTTCAATTCGAACACCAAGTGCAAATGATTTAGATTCAATGTGAATATTTTTGGTTTGTAAAAGGGTAAAAATATCTCTAGCTGAATGACCAGTGGCTAATAAAGTAGCTTCCCCTAAAAAGTTATTTTCGTAATTGGTTTGACACCCTTTGATTTCTTTATTTTGAATAATTAAATCAGTCACTCGGTTTTCAAAATGAAATTCGCCTCCCGCTTCTAAAATGGCATTTCTCATGGAAGAAATAATCAGGGGTAATTTATTTGTACCTATGTGTGGGTGCGATTCATACAATATATTTTTATCGGCCCCATAACTCACAAATTTCTTAAGAACATAATGAATATCGCCTCTTTTTTTACTTCGCGTATATAATTTCCCATCTGAATATGTGCCAGCTCCACCCTCTCCAAAACAGTAATTACTATCGGAATCCACCAAATTAAATCTATTGATTGCTGCAATATCACGTCTACGATCTCGGACATTTTTACCACGCTCAATGACAATTGGTTTGAAGCCTAGTTCTATTAATTTTATCGAGGCAAATATACCAGCGGGGCCACTTCCAATAACAACAACTCTTTTACTATTCTTTTTTAATTTTGGTAAAATGGCCTCTAGCTCTGAGGCGAAATCGTGATCTTTATGATAAAACCCAATTTTCACTAATGCCTTAATATTTTTGTTTCTTGCATCTAGCGAAATTTTTTCAATTCGATATTGACTATTATTCAATAGATTTGCACCTAGCTCCGACAATAAAAAAGCATGTAGAAGTTCTGATGAATAAGCAACATCGGGACTAATAACAAAATTTCTACTTTCTAACATAATTAAAATTTGTTCAAAAATACAAATACATTTTTATACTAATGAATAAACTGAAAAATGAAGTAAGTACTTACTTATTACAGCATAAAGACAATCCTGTCTACTGGGAGGCTTGGAGCAACGATTCATTAAATAGATCATTAACGGAAGACAAACCCATTATTATTAGTATAGGTTATGCTGCTTGTCATTGGTGCCATGTAATGGAACATGAATCCTTTGAGGATCCAGAGGTAGCTGACTTGATGAATACTCATTTTATCAATATTAAAATTGACCGAGAAGAACGTCCAGATCTCGATATGATCTATATGGAGGCTGTTCAAATTATGGGTATCAGAGGTGGTTGGCCTTTAAATGTTTTTTTACTACCCAATAAAAAACCATTTTATGGAGGAACTTATTTTCCTAAAAAAAACTGGATATCTATCCTAAATTCAATTCACGAAGCCTTTATAAATAATAAATCTGAATTAGAAAATTCTGCCGATGGATTTTATACTAGTATAAATGCATTTAATTTTCCTAAAGTAAAATTTCAATTAGACAACAATCTAAATCTTATAAACAAAACATTCTCAATAATTAAATTATCAATGGATCCCATTTTTGGGGGCATAAAAAAGGCTCCCAAATTTCCATTACCCTGTTTAATTGATTTTTTAATCAATCTGCCTACTAGTGAATATCTTAAATTAGGTGCCAACGAACTTTATAATGTACAATTACAAAAAATGGCACAAGGGGGGATATATGATCAAATTGAAAGTGGATTTTCTCGATATTCAGTAGATTCGGAATGGTTCTGTCCACACTTTGAAAAAATGCTTTATGATAATGCCCAATTACTTAAAACATATTCATTGGCTTATTTGAAAACTAATTTCAATTTATATGAGGAAGTCATAAATGACCTCATCGATTTTTTAAATAAGCAATTAAAAGGAGATAATGGATTGTATTATTCGTCTATTGACGCTGATTCTGAAGGGGAAGAAGGAAAATATTATGTTTGGGAATTTGATGAGGTAAATTCAATAATACCTTTTAAAAATAACCAAGATTTTTATCATCACTTTTCAATCACTTCAAACGGTAACTGGGAGAACAATCGGAATATTCTTTATAAGAATGCGCCGATTACTAACCATGCCTATTGTAAGCAAATTGAGGTCTTAAAAACGGAAAAAGCGAATCGAATTAAACCTAATACGGATACTAAGCAAGTATTATCTTGGAATTCAAATTTAGTTTCGTCTTTGGTTAAAGCATCCGAAGCAGTTAATAATGATGATTATTTGGAGTTAGCTAAATCGATCATAGAAAAAATAGAAAATAATTTTATTGTTAACGACGTTTATTTACATCAAGTTAAATATTCAAATGAACCAATTTTGGCTTTTTTGGATGATATGGCTCTGTTAACAATGGCCTTTGTAGATTTATATGAGGTAAGTGGTCAAATAGACTATTTAGATAAAGCAAGCGCTTGTTTGAATGAAATACTTGATCATTTTAATTCAGACAATGACAAGTCTGTATATTATAATTATTATTCAAATAAATCCGAAAAACTTATTGCTGAGAAATTTGAATTAAACGATTCAGTTATGCCATCATCTAATTCAATTTTATGCGAATGTTTATTTAAAGTAGGATTCATTATGCAAATACCTGAATTTACAGTAAAGGCTAAGCGAATGCTTGAAAATATGATGGAATTAGCTGTAAATAACCCTTTATATTATGCTAATTGGTTGCGTTTATATTGTAATCATGTTGAATATCCAAAGGCATTAATTAAATATAATATTAATTTTATAAAATTGGAAAACGTAAGAAATATCGATTTTCCAATAGACAAAACCATGATTCATTATTTTCCGGTTTCTAGTGAAGATAGATTTAATTTTTATTTATGCATTGGTGAAACTTGTTATCCTCCAGTGATAACTATTGATGAATTAATTAATCAAATAAAAATCATTATTTAATTCTCAATGGATTTTCACTGACAAAAGCGCTCCAGCCTTTTTTTGTCCCTTTGATGGTAGAAGTGAGATTGTTATTATGAAAATGATGGCAAATAGCAATACCCAATGCATCCGTTGCATCAAATAGTTTTGCATCTAATTTTATATTGCCTATTACTTCTACCATTTTAGCTACTTGTTCTTTCGATGAATTACCATTTCCTGTTACCGACTGTTTTATTTTTTTAGGTTCGTATTCGGAGACAGAAATATTTTTAGAAAAAGCTAATGACATAACCATTCCTTGAACTCTACCTAATTTTAACATTGATTGAACATTTTTTCCAAAAAAAGGAGATTCTATGGCTATTTCATCAGGTAAGAATTCTTCAATAATACCAAGTACCCTTTCGTGAATTTTCAGAAATTTAGTTCCCTGTGTGGTATATTTTGTCAAATTCAATATACCATATTGCAGAATTGTTATTTTCTCTTTGTTTATTTTAATAAGTCCATATCCAAGAAATCTAGTTCCGGGATCAATACCCAAAATTATTTTTTCTGAAATGGAACTAGTAATTTGCGACATATAATCTTATTTCATGTTGATTAATAAACTCTCAAAAGTTTTAAAGTTTTTCTTTCCAAAACTTATTTGGAAAAATAATCATTTAGGATCTGAAAAAATAATTTACTTGACTTTTGATGATGGCCCTACCCCTGAAGTTACCCAATATGTATTGGAACTACTAAAAAAATATAAAGCCCAAGCAACTTTTTTCTGTATTGGAAAGAATATAGAATCTAATCAAAATTTAGCAAAACTAATTTTATTAGAAGGGCATAAAATTGGGAACCATACAATGAATCATGTTAATTCTTGGCATGTTAGTTCTCAAGAATATTTCAATGAATATCTAGCTTGTGAAAATGTCATTAACATGTTAGGTACTAATTCTGTAGGATTTAGACCCCCATATGGTAGAATTAGCTACTTTATGTATCATAAACTCGTTGATTATACCAATATTTTTATGTGGACCTTTATCTCTGGTGATTACAATAAAAATAATAAACCAGACCAAATTATTAATTCCGCGAAGAAAAGTATCCGAGACGGTTCAATTCTCGTTTTTCATGATAGTCATAAAGCATATTCAATTTTAAGTAATATATTAGAACCTATCTTAAAATATGGTGCTCAAAACAACTTCATTTTTAAAACCTTATGATTGATACACATGCTCATCTTTATGATGATATTTTTACTTCAGATATTGAATATAATATTCAATTAATCAAAGAAGCAGGCATTAATGAAGTATGGCTACCTAACTGTGATGTTCAAACGCTAGACTCCCTTCAACAATTATCATCATTATATCCTGAAATATGTAAGCCAATGATTGGTTTACATCCTACCTATGTTAAAGAAGATTATTTAGAACAATTAAATGTTCTAAAACTTATTTTAGATGACACTAAATTTTTAGCAGTAGGGGAAATAGGCTTAGATTATTATTGGGACGTAACCTATAAAAGCGAACAAATAGATGCATTTAAAACACAATGTCATTGGGCATTGGAAAAAAATATTTGGGTTGATATACATTGCAGAAAGGCTTATGCAGATTTAATTTCCATTCTTTCCACTAAGGATTTTAATCAATTAACAGGGATAATTCATTGCTTTTCGGGAGATGCTTCCGAGGCAACGCGATTGACTAACTTGGGTTTTGCACTTGGTATAGGCGGGGTTATTACCTACAAAAACACTAACTTATTTGAAAGTATTAAACACATTGATTTAAAGTATATTCTTTTAGAAACAGATTCACCCTACCTAACACCTGTCCCATTTAGAGGAAAGCCTAATCATCCTTCCCATTTAAAACTGGTGGCACAAAAACTTGCTGATTTATATGATGTAGAAGTAGATGAAATTATCAAAATTACAACGGCTAATGCCATGGAATTTAAAGCTTTTTCAAATTTTCAATAATTAATTGGTTAGAATTGTGCCATTGAAATAGAGCATTTTTTAATTTAATAACCTTTTTATTTTTGCTAATTAGCATTTTTTTAATATTTCCGTTTAAAATTATTTTTCCTTGATTTATAATTCCAATCGAATCGCTAAGTTTTAAAACATCAGACAAATCATGACTAATTAGCAGGCATGGGATATTTTTTAACGCTATTATCTCTTTGATTATTTTTGAAAATTCCAACTTCTGTTCAGTATCTAATTGACTAAATGGTTCATCAAGAACTAAATACTCGACTGGTTCACTAATCGCAATTAAAATCCCTAATTTTTGTTTTTCTCCTCCAGACAAATGGGTTACTTGCGTATTTAATATAGTTTGTAAATGAAATATTTTAACATATCGATTGATTTCAAATTCAGGTGAAATAGATTTTTGAAAAATGATTTTCAAAAAATCTAGTACCGTATGAAATGGTTTTAAATGTAAGTTCTGTGGTAAATAACCAGCTTTTGTAAATTGAGGAAATAACCTCTCGCTCTGGTCATTTAATTCTACTTCATTTATTTTTATACTAGATGATTCATTTTTAATTAAACCTACTGTAATTTTAGCTAAGGTGCTTTTTCCGCATCCACTTTTTCCTATTAAAGCAAAAATTTCTTTCGGTAAAACATTTATTCTTATATTAGATAATTGAAATTGGGCATTTACCCAATGTTGATTTATTCTAATTTTTAACATTTCTATTTATGCTTTTATGTGGTATTGATGTTGGCACATCTTCTATAAAATTAAGTGTAGTAAATGCATCTACAAAATCTATTGTATATACTTGTTCTTATCCAGAAACTGAAAACGAAATCATTTCTGTCGCCCCAGGTTTTGCGGAACAAAATCCCGAACATTGGTGGTATTGTGTTGAGCAAGTTTTTAAAATAGCTAATTCTTCAAAAAAATACAATCCTCTCGACATATCTTCAATAGGCATTTCATATCAAATGCATGGATTAGTTATTTTAGATAAAGATAAACAAGTTTTACGACCATCGATAATTTGGTGTGATTCAAGAGCGACTGATATTGGAAATGATGCTTTTGGAAATTTAGGAATAGAAAAAACATTAAAATCATTATTAAATTCACCTGGCAATTTTACAGCCTCTAAATTAGCATGGGTTAAAGAAAATGAACCTCATATTTACGAAAAAATAAAATATGTTCTCTTACCAGGAGATTATATTTCATTTAAATTAACGAATGAATTTACGACAACTATTTCAGCTTTATCGGAAGGAATTTTTTGGGATTTTGATAAAAATGAAATTTCTAAAGACTTATTGGATTATTATCAATTTGATCCTTCGTTTTTTCCTGAAATTAAAGATGTTTTCGAGAATCATGGTCAATTAAGTGATCGTGTAGCTACAGAATTAGGTTTATCTAAACAGGTTAAAGTCACTTATAAGGCAGGTGACCAACCAAACAATGCTTTGTCCCTAGGGGTTGTAGAGCCAGGTGAAATTGCAACTACTGCCGGAACATCAGGTGTAATATATGGTGTTAGTTCTGAGTTAAAATATGATCCAAATTGCCGAGTTAATTCATTTGCTCATGTAAATTATTCAAAGGAATTAAGGAGAATTGGTGTATTAATGTGTATAAATGGTACTGGCATCTTAAATCGTTGGGTGAAGGATAATTTTTTCCCAAACAATAATTATAGCGATTTAAATAATTATGCCCATAATTCTGAAATAGGATCAAAAGGACTGTTATGTTTCCCCTATGGCAATGGTGCTGAAAGAATTTTTAATAATAAAATTATAGGTGCTAGTTTTAGAAACCTAGATTTTAATAGACACCAAAAAAATGAAATATCAAGATCAGTTCAAGAGGGGATTGCATTTTCAATGGTTTATGGTTTGGAACTGCTTAGTGTAGTGGGTATCATACCACAAAAAATAAAAGCAGGCTATGCAAATATGTATTTAAGCACTATATTTTCTTCTACAATTGTTAATGCCTCTAACGTTCCTATTCAGTTGTTAGAATCAGATGGAGCCTATGGAGCTGCTTTGGGAGCTGGTATTGGTTCAAAATATTATGTAAATGTTACAGAAGGTCTAAATTCAATTAAGGTATTATCAGAAATTCATCCAGACTTGCAGAGAAATAAAACAATCGATTCATACGAAAATTGGAAAATTGAACTTTTAAATATGATATGAAAAGTATAGCCTCTCAATTTCTTGAGAGGCTGTACCCAGAGCCGGAGTCGAACCGGCACGGGCTTGCACCCACGGGTGTTTGAGACCAGCGCGTCTACCAATTCCGCCATCTGGGCAAATAAAATAAATTTGCAATGCAAAAGTAGCGTTTCAAATCCGCTTTTACAAAATTTAAAGGAAGATAAACTAATCTATTCGTACCGTAAAGCTTCTACAGGATCCATTTCTGAAGCTTTGTAGGCAGGATAAATTCCTGAAAATAAGCCAACTAGGATACAAATAATTATTCCAATAGTCATCCATAGCCAAGGAATAATAAAACTAGCTTTGCCAGAACTAATGCCTTGAGCGATTAAATTACCAATCGGGATCGCCATAATAATTCCTCCAATTCCCCCAATTAGACATATAACAATGGCTTCTATTAAAAATTGTTGTAATATCCGACTAGGTGTAGCCCCTAATGATTTTCTTATACCTATTTCCCTTGTACGCTCACTAACAGAAACCATCATAATATTCATCAAAGCTATTGCCGCTCCCAAAAGGGTAATAAATCCTATAACGAAACCACCTACTCGTAAAGTCGAAGTGATACTTTCAAAACTTTTAGCAATGGAATCTGATCGATCAATAGAAAAAGAATCATTTTTGCCTATTGGGTCCATGCGAACCTTGCGCATGATACCTCTGGCTTCTTCCATGAAGTCATCAAAATTAATAATCCTTAAGGATGATGTGGTTATATCAAAATTTAATTGACGGCCAACGGCCATTTTTCTACCGGTTTCCAAGGGAACCATAATCACACGGTCATCTCCCCCACCCATCATATTTCCTTTTTTAGATAATATTCCGATCACTTTCATTTTCATTCCACTTACAATTATTTCTTTATTAATTGGATTTTCTTTTTCAAATAACTGATCAATTACGTCTACTCCTAGTATACAAACATTAATTGCATTCGAATATTCATTCGATGAGAATGATCTACCCATATTAATTTTATACCCTTTTAAGTCTAAAAAATTGTCATCAATTGCCATTAACCTTGAATTAGGATTTGTTTTCTTTGATAAATATTTCGCAATCGCATTGAACGAAACATTTGTTTTTAATGAAACATTTCCTTTTTCTTTAAATAAGGCCTTATATCTATACGCTTGTCGATAATCAATGTTTTTGAATTTTTTTTCTTTTTGACCTTCCCTCCTAATTTGCATAGCTACTCTATTTCTAATATCAAATGAATTAGCACCGAGTCCGGAAAATGAATTATCCACTGAGCTCTGTATTCCATCAATGGCAGTTAATATGCCTACTAATGATGTTATCCCAAATGATATAATAAGAGCTGTAAGAATCGTTCTTAATAAATTACTTTTTATTGACCTTAAACCTTCAAATACATTTTCTTTTAAATTCATTTTGGTTACCTAAATTATAATTTTAGATTGCAATTTATTACATATTTGACTTGTAGAAAAACCAATGAAGTACTTAATTTATCCATTAATCATATTTATCTTAAATTTAAATGTATTAAATGCTAAAAGTATTTTAATACCTATGGATAACACACAAAATAACCATTTAAAAACATACGGAATTATATATAATCATTTGAAAAATGGTCAAAATGAAATAAAGTGGTGCTTAAATTATTTGGGAGGGTCTTTTTTAATCAATTATGAGGATACACTGTATCAAAAAATATTAAGTCAAGGAATAACTTGTTCGGTACTTAAAGATCAGCAAGCTTCTTTATTAATAAATGAACTTAAAACTCTAGAAAATAATTCAGAGGTTGTTATTTTAAATAAATTTGCAAGGATAGCATTATATTCCCCATCATCTGCCTCTCCATGGGATGATGCTGTATCGTTAGCACTAAGATATGCTGAAATACCTTTTGAAATAATTTATGACCAAGATATATTAAATGGTCGGCTAATTGAATTTGACTGGATTCACTTACATCACGAAGATTTCACAGGCCAAATGGGTAAAATGTTTACTCAAAGAGATCAATTATGGTATCAAAATCAATTAATGGAAGATAGAAACATGGCTAAAACAAATGGTTTTAAAAAGGTTTCATTATTGAAAAATAAAATAACCTTAATGCTTAAATCATTTATCATTGGCGGAGGTTATATGTTTGCCATGTGTACGGCTACTGACACTTTTGATATATCCTTAGCAAGCTCAGAATTAGATATAATAGAAACAAGTTTGGATGGTGATCCAACTTCAGATAATATAAATAACAATCTGAAATTTCAAGAGACATTAGCTTTTACTAATTTTAACATTTATACAAATCCAAGGATAAACGAATTTTCAGATATAGATGCTTCACCTAATTATTCACCGAGAAAAATAGAAGAGGATTTAGACTATTTTGAACTTAATGATTTTTCCTCTAAAAATGATTTAATACCTTCAATGTTAAACCAAAATCACGAAAAAATTATTCATGGATTTATGGGCCAAACAACTGCATTTTCTTTATCAAAAATCAAACCGGCTATTGTTATTTTAGCTGAAAATCAAAAAATGGAAGAGGTAAAATACTTATATGGAACATTAGGAAAGGGTTTTTTTTGCTTCTTAGGGGGGCATGATCCT
>Ga0114962_10003444_pt1 | contig 12791 bp, 11 predicted proteins | sample C_130820_MF_Meta_FD_87017 | JGI IMG/M metagenome (GOLD analysis project Ga0114962, IMG submission 87017) | Freshwater microbial communities from Lake Croche, Canada to study carbon cycling - C_130820_MF_MetaG | ecosystem: Environmental > Aquatic > Freshwater > Lake | place: Lake Croche, Canada... | reverse complement strand
TTCAATTATTCGATCTAAATCAATTGTACTTAATTCAATTTTTTCTTTTGCCATAATTTGAAATTTAAATAAGAATTAAGAAATTGGAATATTTAAATCAATTCCAAATTCTTAATTCTTAATTCTTGATTTATATAGCTACATTAAAATCCCTCAAAGCATCATTCAGGCTGGTTTTTAGGTCAGTACTTGCTTTTCGTTTCCCAATTATTAAAGCACATCCAACCCCATAATTTCCTGCAGCAAAAGATTTTGAATAAGTGCCAGGTATTACAACACTTCTTGCCGGTATGATTCCTTTATATTCTATTGGTTCCGATCCGCTAACATCAATAATCTTTGTTGATTGTGTGATTACAACATTTGCTCCCAATACAGCCTCTTTTTCAACTCTTACACCCTCTACCACAATAGACCTACTGCCTATAAAACAACCATCTTCAATAATTACCGGACTAGCCTGTAACGGTTCTAAAACCCCTCCAATTCCTACACCACCACTCAAATGAACGCCTTTGCCAATTTGAGCACAACTTCCAACTGTAGCCCAAGTATCTACCATTGTACCTTCATCTACATAAGCTCCAATATTTACATAAGAAGGCATCAAAACCACGTTTTTTCCTAAAAAAGCACCATATCTTGCAACAGCGTGTGGAACAGCTCTTACTCCTAAAGACTTAAAATCTTTTTTCAGCAACATCTTATCATAAAACTCGAATGGCGGCAATTCCCATGTATGCATCGGTTGTATACCGAAATACATTAAAATAGCTTGTTTTACCCATTCATTTACAACCCAACCCTCTTCTGTTGGCTCTGCAACTCTAAGTCTACCTTTATCAACTTCTTCTATAATTGCTCTTACTGCTTCCATTGAAGCTTCCTCTTTCAATAATTCTCTATTCTCCCAAATTGCGGATATTTGCTCTTTCCCTATCATGATTTCGATTTTTGCAATATTAGTACAATAATCTGCTTTATTTGTTTAAGAATGAGTCTATAAAATGTATAATTTTACATTTAATCTATTGAATTGAAGAAGTTTTTAATTATACAAACGTCTTTTATTGGTGATGTGGTGCTTGCAACTGCATTGTTAGAAAAATTGCACCAACATTTTCCTTCAGCACAAATTGATTTTTTGGTGAGAAATGGCAATGAAGGATTGCTTCAAAACCATCCGTATCTAAACAATGTTTTGGTTTGGAATAAAAAAAACAAAAAGTACCGAAATCTATTACAAATTTTAAAATCAATCAGAAATCAAAAATACGATCATCTTATAAACTTGCAGCGTTTTGCTGCAACTGGTTTCCTGACTGTATTTTCTGGGGCAAAAGAAACTATTGGATTTGATAAAAACCCTTTTAGTCGCTGGTTTTCAAGAAGAATAAAACATGTTATCAGTTCATCTGCCCAGCCTCTACATGAAACCGATAGAAACCAACTATTGATTGGTCATCTAACCAATGAATATTCTTCAAAACCAGCTTTATATCCAACAGCGTTAGATTATGCAACAATTGCAACTTTTAAAACTTCACATTATATCGTAATAGCTCCCGCATCTATTTGGTTCACTAAAAGATTTCCAATCAACAAATGGGTTGATTTTGTCAATAAAGTCCCTGAAAATTTAAATATATTTATTATCGGCGCACCCAATGATGTTTCAATTGGTGAAAGCATAAAAAAGTCAACCCTTAACCCTAACGTTATAAATCTTTGCGGAAAGTTATCTTTTCTAGAGTCTGTAGCATTGCAAAAGTTTGCAGTAATGAATTTTGTAAACGATTCTGCACCTATGCATTTTGCATCTGCCGTAAATGCACCAGTTACAGCAATTTATTGTTCAACCATTCCCGAATTCGGATTTGGACCTCTTTCTGATTCTAGGTTTATAGTTCAAACTTCTCTTGATTTGAAATGTAAACCTTGCGGTATTCATGGTAAAAAAGATTGTCCTCTAGGTCATTTCAAATGTGCCGTAAGTATTGAAACACAACAATTATTGGAAGGTTTAACGTCAATCTTGCCAAAATAACTAAATCCAAACAACTAAAGATTACCTTTACAACATGAAGATTTCCTGTAGTGAAAAGGAAATATGGGTTTTTGAAAAAATTGCTGATGCTTCAACTGCACTTGGTGTTTCCAGCTTTTTGATTGGAGGGTTTGTTCGAGATAAGTTATTAGGACGACCCACTAAAGATGTAGATATTGTGTGTACTGGTGATGGTATTAAATTGGCTTATGCGGTTGCAGAAGCATTTAATCCTCATCCACCTGTTTCAATATTTAAAAATTTTGGTACTGCCCATATTCCTTTAGATGATGTTGATATCGAATTTGTAGGTGCTCGAAAAGAAAGTTATCGAGCAGATTCCCGCAATCCAGATGTAGAACCTGGAACTATTGAAGACGATCAATTGCGAAGGGATTTTACCATAAATGCAATGGCGATAAGCCTAAACAATGAAGATTTTGGCACATTGATAGATCCATTTAATGGAGTAAATGACTTGGAACTAAAAATCATCAGAACACCATTGGCTCCCGGACAAACTTTTAGCGATGATCCGCTTAGAATGATGCGTGCCATTAGGTTTGCTACGCAACTTGGATTTTCAATTCATCCGGAAACTTTTGAAGGTATAAAAGAGCATGTTTCCCGAATAAAAATCATTTCTCAAGAACGCATAACTGATGAGCTTAACAAAATAATTTTATCACCAAAACCTTCTATTGGGTTTGATTTATTATACACTTCAGGGTTATTGCAATATATTTTCCCACAAATGGTTGATCTAGCAGGTGCTGAATATATTGACGGTATGGGACATAAAGATAATTTCTACCATACTTTACAAGTTTTAGACAATATTTCAAACCACACAGATGACCTTTGGTTGCGTTGGGCTGCAATTTTGCATGATATTGCAAAACCAATTACTAAAAAATTTGAAGAAGGTCATGGTTGGACTTTTCATGGGCATGAGGCTGTTGGCGGAAGAATGGTTCCTAAGATATTTGCCCGTTTTAAATTACCTATGAATGAGCGGATGCGTTTTGTTCAAAAAATGGTTGAACTTCACCTCCGCCCAATTTGTTTAACTAAAGAAAATATAACAGATTCTGCACTTCGTCGACTTCTTTTTGATGCTGGCGAAGATTTAGAATCTTTAATGATGCTTTGTGAAGCCGATATCACCTCTAAGAACAAGCAAAAAGTTAGACGGTTTCTTGATAATTTTGAAATGGTGAGATTGAGGTTAAAGGAAGTGGAGGAAAAAGATCGAATTCGCTATTGGCAGCCTCCTATAACCGGCGAAGAAATAATGAAAATATTCAACATCGGTCCCAGTAAAATTGTAGGTGAATTAAAAAATGCTATAAAAGATGGGATTTTAGATGGTGAAATTGAGAACAATTATGATGCGGCTTATAAATTTATGTTGAACAAAGCTCGAGAACTTGGAATTCAAGGGTTAACTGCTTTAGAAAAATAATTACCTTCGATATATATAATAAAAAAAATGGCCATACTTAAATTCAGAGTGTATTTTGAAGAAGATGATAGTGTATATCGAAATATCGTTATCAAACATTCTCAAACTTTCCAGGATTTTCAACAAATAATCTTAAAAAGTTTCGAGTTTGACAATATACATCAAGCAACTTTTTTCCGCAGTAATGATAAATGGTTGCGTGGTAGAGAAATTACTTTAGAAAAATACGACAGATCTTATCAAGTTGAACCTTTATTAATGGCTGAAACTGTAATAAGTTCTGAAATAAATAACCCAAACCAAAAATTTATTTTTTTGTACGATTTCACTAGAAATTGGGTATTTCAAATCGAATTGATTAATGTAAGCAAGGAAGAAAGTAGTAAAATTGAATATCCAGCTGCAGTAAGAATTGAAGGAATCGCTCCAAGTCAATACGGCACAAAAAGTTTATTGGGTGAGAGATTCATGGATATTGAGGAAAAATATGACTTGCTTAATGCTGATGGATTTGGTGAAGAAGGTGAAGAATCTGTAGTTTCTGATGAGGATGAAGAAGTTGCGGGCGAAGAAGGTACTGAAGAAGAAATCTTATAATGCTTCCTGATTCTTTTACAAACCCAACTGTAATAGTTGTAACTGGACCAACTGCATCTGGGAAAACGTCGCTTGCATTAACTCTAGCAAAAAAATACAATACTTCTATTGTTTCTGTTGATTCACGCCAATGTTATAGAGAACTTAATATTGGCGTGGCAAAACCAACAATTGAAGAGTTAGATTTGGTTCATCATTATTTCATCAATAGTCATTCTATTCATGAAACTGTTGATGCAGTTGTTTTTGAAAAATATGCTCTAGAAGCTATAACTAAGATATTTTTAAAAAATAATGTAGCCATTGTTTGTGGTGGAACTGGGTTATATTTAAATGTTTTTTGTGAGGGGATAGATGATATCCCCAAAACACCACCTGAATTAAGGGCGGAAATTATTGCTTCATATAAAAATTCAGGAATTGAATTTTTACAATCTGCACTTTTAGAAAATGATCCTGATTTTTTAAACAGTTCATCTGAAATAAACAACCCTTCAAGATTAATGCGCGCCCTTGAGGTTAAATTATTTACTGGAAAGTCGATTCTGTCTTTTCGAGAAGGGGTTAAAAAGCAAAGAAATTTCGATATTATTAAATTGGGTATAGAACTACCTCGAGAAATTTTGTACCATCGCATTAATACAAGGGTAGATCAAATGATAAAAGAAGGTTTATTGGAGGAAGTGAAAATGCTTTATGCGTATAAACATCTTACCGCCCTTCAAACAGTTGGCTATACTGAGTTGTTTGATTTTATTGAAGGCAAAGCTGATCTAAATTTTGCTATTGAAAAAATAAAACAACATACCCGAAATTATGCAAAACGCCAAATCACCTGGTTTAAAAAAGATATAGCCATTCAATGGATAAAAAATCCTATTGAATGGCTAGGTGCTATTTAAAGTTTTTCAGAGTTAATTAAAATTTACATCCAACTGTAAACATCAAACTCCCAATACCACTTTTGGTGGTGACAGGGAAAAAGCTATTGTCTTGTAATCGGTAAGGATAAAAACCGTCGCTAACCAATTGTTCAACAAAGGTTAAGTCTATAAAAATCCCTTTGTTTCGGTAACCCAATCCTCCACTTATATTCATTTTGTTGGCTTTAAATGATTCTTTGGCATACGGATTTCCAAAATAGGCAAATCCACCACGTACCATTATAGTATTAAATTTTAACTCACCTCCCAATTTAAAATTAAAAACTTTATTGTAATTCGTTCCTATTACTGTATTCAAATCTTTAAAATAAGAATAGGTGGAAACATCTGCCTCCTTAAATGAAGAACTTCCATAATCAACAAATTCTACATCTGCTGAAAGAAATGCTTTTTGTTTGGTAACGTCATTTACTTCTCTAAATACGTAAGACATTCCAGCCATTATTCTAAGAGGGTTAACATAATTGTACTGGAATGTTCCTGGTACATTTACCAAATCATTTGAACTTTGTTTAAGCACTCCTTGACCCCCGTATCCTTCTAGATCAGTAGTTATAGTTGTTGAGTAAGTATCCTTTAAATTATACAATGTTGGCGTATGAATTGCGAAACCCAATCTGAAATATTCAACTGGTTTATATATTAATCCCAATTTTAAATTCATGCCAGTACCAGTAGTATTTAAACTTTCCTGAACTTTAAAATAATTGAAATGATTGAGTTTGTTTGTTGTTGCGTCTTTTTCTGTAAACGTTTGTTCTCTATTGTAATTTAAATAATCAATTCCAATAGTTGCACCTAAATATAGCTTATCTAAAAAATTAGCTGAACCAGCAAAAGCAATTGTATTTATTCCTCCAGTTGTTTCGATTGTTTGTTGTTGATTCAATCCGGTTAAAGGTGTAGCCAGTGTTTTATATCCTACTACATTACCTCTAGAATTAATAGTATCAATTAAATATGTATTAAAAGCTAAACTTGAACCAAATGGATAATTTACTGCCGCTTTATTTGGGTCAGTTACATTATTGTTGATTAGTTCTTCTAAATATTTTTCAGAATATGATGAAGATCTATTCAAACCTGTATAATCTATTTTGTTGCTAAAGTTTGCTGTCCGATTTAGTGCTACTGAATAAGTGAAGTTTCTCCATTTCCCATCTCTAGAGCCTGATGTAGGAATGATAATTCCATTGGTTCCAAAATTGAGACTTGAAACTTTTGAAGATTGTAAAGAACTCAAATAGTCAAGTTTGTTTGAATTAAAAGACAAGCCAGGAGAAATTACCAATTCACCAACTTTAAACAATCCTAAACCAGCTGGGTTGATAAAAGTAGAAGTAATATCTCCGCCCAAAGAGGTTAATGCACCACCAATTGCCATTGATCTTGCTGTGCCATAAGGTGTAAGCCAAGAATAGCGCAAAGCATCTGTAGGTTCTTGACTATAAACATTTAATGAAATACATATCAAACCGAACAAAAAAATACGTTTGATCATTGAAAATTATTTTTGATTTAAACCGAATGGTAAAAAAAACACCCATATCTTTTTAGATTTAGATATGGGTGAGGAATATCTTGATTAGTTGTTACCGCCTTTAGGAAAAGTTCTAACAGGTGCAGAACTACTACTTGAACTACTACTAGAGCTACTGCTTGAGCTACTACTTGAGTTGCTTGATGAATTTGTGCTTCTTGATGATGAACTAGTGTTGTTGTAAGAACTATTATTAGAACTTCCGGGATTGAAAAACCTTGTATTTGAACTGCCTGAAGAACCTTCACTCAAAATGGCGTTAAAAAATCTACCAACATTACCATTAGAAAAAGTTTTTACTTCATTTGACCTTGGGGAAGAAATTGTAATGGTTTTATTTCCAGTTTTAGGGTCTGTAATTAAAGTAGCATTGCCCGTGTTGCCAGAATAAGTGTTTAAATTATAATTTCTTGGTGCATTTACCCTTGTATCTTTTTGTATGGGGTGCATAATAACAATTGGGTTACCATAAAAACCAGCATGGAATGGATTTACATTGTTATATCCAGGTCCATAACCAACATAAGTTTTGATTGTATAATAATTGTAATAATTTTGGTTGTTCCAATAAGGATCGTTCCAATAATTATAATCATTATCAAATGAAGACCATCTGTTGCGGCTGATTATTTTCATTCTTAAATAACGGTCAGACACATCAACGTCGTCATAGCTATTGTATCTTTCTTTCGATTGACGTGTTTCTACATAATCTGGTTTATTATTGGCAGGAGAATAATAAACATCATCTGGAGTTTGTCCAGATTTATAGACAGAAGAACAACTGGCTAAAAAGAGAAATAAAATGGAAATTTGTAAAGTTCTTGTGCTCATAACAAACAGTGTTTGATGAATTGAATATGAAGTTACTACATTTGCATATTCAAAGTTTCAAAATTTAGATTACAAAAGTGTAAACAATGTTAATTTTTTCATAAAATGAGTAAGGAAATTACTTCAAGAACAGCAGATTACTCCCAATGGTATACAGATTTGGTTTTAAAAGGTGGTTTAGCCGATTATTCTGCAGTTAGGGGTTGTATGGTTATTAAACCTTATGGTTATGCACTTTGGGAAAATATGCGTGATCAATTGGATAAAATGTTCAAAGATACCGGTCACGTTAATGCTTATTTCCCATTGTTTGTTCCTCGTAGTTTTCTAGAAAAAGAAGAGGGGCATGCTGAAGGTTTCGCCAAAGAATGTGCCGTTGTAACACATTATAGATTAAAAGCTGACCCCAACAATAAAGGTAAATTAATGGTTGATCCAGACGCGAAATTGGATGAAGAGTTAATTATAAGACCAACTTCTGAAGCAATTATTTGGAATGCTTACCGCGATTGGATTAAATCATATCGTGATTTACCATTATTGATTAATCAATGGGCAAATGTAGTAAGGTGGGAGATGAGGACTCGATTGTTTCTTCGCACTGCCGAATTTTTATGGCAAGAAGGGCATACAGCACATGCAACAGCATCAGAAGCAATTGCTGAATCGGTAAAAATGCTAGGTGTTTATGCTGATTTTGTTGAAAACTTCATGGCTGTTCCAGTAATAAAAGGAGTTAAAACACCAAATGAAAGATTTGCAGGTGCTTTAGATACTTATTGCATTGAGGCTTTAATGCAAGATGGAAAAGCATTGCAAGCAGGAACTTCACATTTTCTTGGACAAAATTTTGCTAAAGCATTTGAAGTTAAATACCTAAATCGAGAAAACCACCTTGAATACGTTTGGGCTACTTCTTGGGGTGTTTCTACAAGATTAATTGGTGCATTAATTATGGCTCATAGTGATGATGAAGGTTTAATCATGCCTCCCAAACTTGCACCAACGCAAGTGGTAATCGTACCTATTTATAAAGGAGATGAACAAAAAAAGGCAATCGATGATACAGTTTTTGAATTGATGGATGAATTGAAGAAAATTGGTATCAGGGTTAAATATGATGATTCAGACAATGCACGACCAGGTTGGAAATTCGCAGAATACGAATTAAAGGGTATTCCCGTTCGTTTGGCACTTGGTGCAAGAGATTTGGAAAATAAAGTGGTGGAAGTGGCAAGAAGAGATACAAAAGAGAAAACCTCTGTGCCTTTAAACGGCTTGGCTTCTTACATCCAAGAATTATTGACAACCATTCAGAATGACATGTTCAATAAAGCAAAGGCTTATCGCGACAGTCATATTACAAATGTAAATTCTTGGGAGGAGTTTAAATCGGTATTGCAAGAAAAAGGTGGATTCGTTTCAGCTCATTGGGATGGAACCAGTGAAACCGAAGAAAAAATAAAAGAAGAATCAAAAGCGACCATTCGCTGTATTCCAATTGATAATCCGATGGAAGACGGAGTTTGTGTATTTAGCGGGAAACCTAGTACACAAAGGGTTTTATTTGCTCTTGCTTATTAATTGTTTTATAATTTAATGAAGCCAGTCTGAATAAATTATTTAAGACTGGCTTTTTTGTTAGTTTTTTATCAAATAGTAAACACAAGTGGTAAAAAAATTTCTTACAAAGGGAATAGAGGCAATCAAATTAATTTGTTTTCTTGGTTGCACACCGAATTTGTATTTATAAATTGGATTGATAAGATAAAATGTTTTTGCAGCAATTGTGTAATTCGATTTTTGTACTATTCCTTCGAAACGTTCAATTGAAATACCAGTATCTTTTATTTCAAGCAATTCTTTAATGGTAAATTGGTTTTCACCAAACAACTGTAAAACCCCTTTATATAAAAAGGTTGGCAACAAATGAAACCAAGGCAAAACAGATAAAAACTTATTACTACAAACCTGTTGGTGCCCCCCGTGTGGCATATACCAAGGAGGAAATCCAAAATATACAAAGCCGCCGGGCTTTAAAAACTTTTTAAGATATGGTATGAATTTATCTTGGTCTGGAATGTGTTCAACAACATCTTTTAAGATAATTAAGTCAAATTTTCTAGCATATTGTGTTAACGCTTCTTCTTCGTAAATATTACGATTTACAATTTCAACCAACCCTTCATTGAGATATTGTTCTAAGAAATGCCTTGCAAAATTAGCTTTGGTTTCATCAAGTTCAATTCCAGTGCAAGAACAACCCTTTTCTAAAAAAGGAATTAAAACTCCACCATCTCCGCAACCAATATCTAAAATCTTTAAATCAGAAGTAATTGGAATAACTTCCTCAATAAATGGGATCACAAATGCTCTTGCATTTTCTGCCTGTTGTTGAAATCTTACTTGTTCATTGTGGTGCTGAATCAATGCCATGCTGCAAAATAAATCAAACTACTCAAGTAAATAATAGTTTTTAATATTTCAATTGATTTTGATATTAATATTGGTGAAAACTCATCGAAACAAATTCCAAAACTTTTGGTAATGATGCCCTCCAATATGTCCATGTATGACCACCATCTCGAATTCTAAATTCATGTGGAATGTCTTTTTTAGTCATTGCTATATGAACCAACATGTTTCCTTCGCCCAAGCGATCATCATCGCCACAATCAATATACCATCGAACTGCTTTTTTTTGTTGATCATTAATGGTATTGATTTGTTGCAAAACACTATTGCTGTTATAATAATTATTGATTGTATTATTATCAAGGGATGAATCTGTTTTTAATAGATATTTGCTTGCCTCTTCGATATTTAAAGACCCCACAGAAGCACTCAGTGGACAAGATGCTGCAAATAGTTCTGGGTGGTGTAACGCATAAATAAATGAACCTCCGCCGCCCATCGACAATCCACTTATCGCTCTAAATCTCTTTTCGTTCTTTGTGCGATAGTTTTTTTCTATGAAAGGCATAAATTCTTGAAAAAAGAAATCTTCATAACGCCATTCATTTTTGGGATCATTGAAATATCCTTTTTTAGTAGTGTTTGCATCTGGCATTACAATTATCATTTGAGTTGCCAATCCTTCAGAAAAACATTTATTTGCAATATACTGTACTTCCCCAAATTGTATCCAACCGGTTTGGTCATCGCCGCTTCCGTGTAATAAATACAATACCGGATAGCTGCGTTGAGAAGTCTCATAATCTGGAGGAAGATAAATCGCATATTTCCTTTCCATATTGAGTATTTTACTCCTTAATGAAAGATTATCAAACACTTTGCTTCCTTGTGCCATTGCAAAAAAAGGTATAACTGCGAATATGAAAAGTAGTTTTTTCATTTTAATTATATTTTAGACGAATTAGGAAAAAATTGTAAAGAAACATAATTCAGCGGAACTAAAATTGCTCCAAGTATGAAAAAAGATTCATAATTGGTTTGGGTTAAGATAGGAACCATCCAAGTGGTTATCAAAATGCCTACAACTGCTGCCGTTCCTCCCATTCCAGAAACTGTTCCTACATTTTTGGCATGAAATACATCGGAAGGTAAAGTTTGTAAATTGTTAATTATCACTTGGAATCCAAATAGCGTAAATCCTATTAAAATAATTGCAAGCGTTGGATTTGAAGGTAATTTTTGCAATAAGATTACAGTAGAAACCAACGATATGAGCATTATTGTTGATCCTATAGCAATGGTTTGTTTTCTCGCTTTTGTTGGCAAAGCACCTTTTCGAATGAGAAATGAGGAATACAATCCACCACCAATTCCACCAATTGCTGCCATTAAATAGGGTGCCCATGCAAATGCTCCAATCTGTTTAATGTCAAATGTATATTGTTCCTTTAAAAAAGTTGGCAACCAAGTTACAAAAAGCCACCAAACAGGATCTATGAAAAAACGTGCTGCAATAATACTCCAAACCGATTTGAATTTAAACAATTCTCTCCAAGTGTACATTTTTGAATCTACTAAAGGTGTAATTGAATCCATTGAATTTCCTGCAATATGATTTTTTTCTTCTTCTGTAATCCATGGGTGCTGGTTTGGAGTTGTCTTGTTAACAATCATCCAAGGAATTATCCAAATAAAACCCAATACAGCAATTCCTGCAAAGCATCCTTTCCAACCTACAGTCAAATATAAAAGTGCGATTACTGGGGCACTAATTACAGAACCTAATGAAGCACCTGCGCCAAAAATCCCTTGTGCAATTGCTCTTTCTTTTGATGGAAACCATTCTGCATTTGTTTTTGTAGCTCCTGGCCAATTGCCTGCTTCACTAACCCCTAATAGCATTCTAAAAACATTAAAAGACATCAAGCTCTTGGCTAAAGCATGTAAAGCAATTGCAATACTCCAAACACCAATTGATATCGCCATTCCCAACTTTGTTCCAATGGCATCCATCATTTTGCCGGTTAATGTTTGACCGATAGCATAAGCCACCATAAAAAAACTAGTTATCAATGCCAATGCTTTTTTATTGTCTGCGTCTGCAATGCCAAAATCTTTATAAATGTATGGCCACATTATATTAATGGCACTTCTATCAATATAATTAATAATGGTTGCTAGGGCAATTAAGGATATAATCCACCAACGTAAACCTTTAATTTTGAACATTATAATTGTGGGGCTTGTTTTTGGGTTTTGATATATATGATTTTTTCAAGTCTTAAATATAGTGAATTTGCCATAACTGTTGATTCTGATTGGAATTTCTTTCTTGAATTATTACAATTATTGATAAATTAAAAATTTTTGTGCTTTAGAAAAATGGCTGGTGTATTTTTGACCTTCATCTCCATTTGAAAATATGAGTGCAGCTTGGCAAGAAGAATTCCTTACTGGAAAAGTATTATTGGTTAATAAACCCCTTCAATGGACGTCTTTTGACGTTGTAAAAAAGATAAGAATCCTAACTGGAGTAAGTAAAGTTGGTCATGCAGGTACATTAGATCCTCTAGCAACTGGATTGCTTATTGTTTGTACGGGTAAATTCACTAAAAGCATTAACGATTTCATGGCTAAAGAGAAAGAATATACAGGAACCATTACTTTGGGATCTGTAACGCCAAGTTTTGATTTAGAAACAGAACCAGAACAAATTAAACCTATTGTTCATTTGGATGAAGCACAAATACAAGCTGCAATAAATCCTTTTTTAGGTGAAATTGAACAAATGCCTCCAATATTTTCTGCTATAAAAAAGAATGGTCAGGCTGCATATATAAGTGCAAGAAAAGGTGTTGAAGTAAAATTAGACCCTAGAAAGGTTACCATTCACGAATTTCAAATACCTGCTATTGAAATGCCTAAAGTGCACTTTAAAATTATTTGTTC
>Ga0114962_10003443_pt1 | contig 12792 bp, 13 predicted proteins | sample C_130820_MF_Meta_FD_87017 | JGI IMG/M metagenome (GOLD analysis project Ga0114962, IMG submission 87017) | Freshwater microbial communities from Lake Croche, Canada to study carbon cycling - C_130820_MF_MetaG | ecosystem: Environmental > Aquatic > Freshwater > Lake | place: Lake Croche, Canada... | reverse complement strand
GTTTTCAGCATTGCATCTACTACCGTGTATAAAAATCCTTCGTTAGCATTTTCCCAACTTTGATTTGTCTTCTTTCCAAAATGGTCCTTACTATCGCTAGGTGGTGCCATTTTAGTGTCGGTTCCAATACAAACGTGTTCGGTTCCGATGATATCCACCATTGCTCTTATGTTTTTTGCGTAATCGAGAGGTGTGTCGGCAAGATGTGTCCAAATTCCGATGACACCACCTGCATCAGCAAATAGTTTAGCTTGCTCTTTGCTAATAAGTCTCGGCATCATCATTTTTGCCATTTTCTCATCAGTGCCTAACTGTGTGTTAAGTCCGGTATGCGAAATTAACATTGGTTTAGTTGAAGTTTCAAGAGCCTTATTAATAGCTTGATTGTTACAGTGGGTAAGGTCAATAAGAATCCCTAATTTGTTACACTCTTTAATGGCATCTATGCCTAATTGAGTTAGTCCACCATATTTGGGTTCATCCGTATAAATGTCACCTATTGCAGGTGTAGTTTGCCCATCGTGCATCAATCCTAAAAGCCGCAACCCTCTATTGTAAGCAGTTTGGATGCGTTCCAATTTTCCTTCAATGAAGTGACCGCCTTCTACTGATTGGATGACAATTTGCCTATTCTCTTTTTTTGCCTTTAATACATCAGCGTAATTTAATGCCCGGGTCAAATTATTAACTTTTAGCACTTCATCCATTTCGTTAAGATTCGCCAAAAATCTTTCGTATGCTTCGCCTTCATAGTCGAGTTTTGGTCTGTCTACTGAAAATGTCATGCAAATAGCGGTTAGTCCCGAAATTTTCATTTGCGTTGCTAAGTCATAGTTCTGACTCTCGAATTCATTGATTTTGAAAGGCATATCCATGTGATTGTGCGTGTCAATGCCAATTGTTTTCGCTACAAGCTCTTTTACTTTTGGGTCTATTTCATTTTCTCCCCAAGAAGTAAACGGGTTGAATACCAAAGCAGCACCTACAGCGGTACTATTAGCAATGAATTTTCTTCTTGTCCAGTTTTGGTTATTACTGTTCATATTTTTTTAAAGGTATAGTTGGTTTTAAAACGGCAGAAATAGACACAATAATGATAGATTTCCCCTTTGAAAAATTAAATAAATTTCAAATATAATAAATTATCGTATAAAAAATTAAAAGGGAATTTTATCTGTTAGCGATAGTTTTCGAGAAGAATATTGGTAAAGGCTAATCAATAAAGGATGATTGAATTCGTATTGGATATTTGGGCTGTATTGGTAAGTCTGAGCGATCCGGGCGTATCAAATGGCAAGTAGATTTTACGGATTAGAGTGTGTTTTAAAACTTTGTTGGAAAAAGGAGCTTGTTTAAGTGGGCACGGATTGGAAATCCGTGCAAGCGATATTCTATCGATCAGGGTTGATTTTGAATTTTTATTTTTATTCGTACTTTTTTATTTTACTATATTAAAAGCCACAATCAATAACTCAAACAACTCTTTCACATTAACATTAGCAGCACCCATTTCCTTGAAAATTTGTTTATCTGGTAGATCCTCTTTTACAATTTCCACAAAATGGATAATGTCTATCCTCTTCACTTTTTTCTTTGACATCATAGTCTCCTTGTTTTATAAACTCCCAAAAATTAGCTACAAATTCAGGGCTTAAAGCTTCAATTACTAAAATTATGTCAATGTCTTTCGTCGCTCTTGGTGTTAAACCAATATTGTCAATTATAATGTCACAAGCTGTTCCACCGATGATGACATAATTGTCTGTAAACGCATTAAAATGTTGTCTGAAAATTTCTAAACCTTTTACCATACATATTTTTCAATTATTTGGTCTAATGCCATATCTGTTCTTTCATCAATAAATCCCTTTTTCAAACTGATATATAAAGACAATGGATCTACACTGTTTTTCTTGCTTATATCTTTAGTAATTAATTCCGGATTGTATTTCCAAACTTCTAAAGCGTAGTTTCCGCTGTCATTATTCAGATTTACTAATTGGTTTGTCTTTTCTAACTCATAGAATTTTGTTTTTTCTATGGCAAAATATTCCAATTTACTTGGGTTCATAATAGTGTATTCTTCCAATGCCGTAGCGTTAGAATGATACATTTTTAATGTTGGTTTTTCATCTACATAAACTGTTTTTAGTACTGGATTTATAAGATGGTTTTCAATGCTTTTCCAAAGTTTTGGTATATCCGTTTCAAATACACTATTTTTTTCTTTGGTTCCAACCACCTCAACAATTGCCAATTGTTTCAAATTAGCTATCGCTTTTGTAATTCCCATTTGTGTGTATTGGAATTTTTCAGCTAGTTCTTTGAAGGTATATTGACTTAAATTATCTTCTTTGTGCAGTATTTGATAAAGCAAGATTAATTGTGCTGAGGGTAGTAGCAGAAATTCTTTTTGAAATTCTTTGTATCTATTAAAATCATGAATATCAATAAGTAATTCGGTGAGAAACATTTGTTTTCCAGGAACAATGAAACTAATCTTTTGATCAATAAGTCTTTTTCGGTTTATAGCAGTGATGTCTTCGATAACAATAATAATTTTCTTCCCTAATACTTTTTGAATTGCTATCACTTGTTGCCTTAATTGTGTAGCATTGAAAGCGGCTTCTTTTTTGACCTGTACTAGTATTAATTCGTGATTGTGTAAATGAGTAACATAAAAATTAAAATTATTCTTGAAAAGGTAAGGCAATCTATTGATGTAATCCTTTTGCAGTTCTTTTATTTCAAGGTCTTTCCCTAGAATTTGATGGATGTATTTTTTTAATTTTTCCATAATAAACTAATAATTATAATAATAAACCTTATAGGTTTATTGTGCAAATATAGGTTTATTATACTAAATATCAATTCATTATTTTTTAAAAATAGATTTATAGTACTAGATATCTATTAATTAACGGAGAAATTTTGGTTCAGCTATATTGAAATAAAAGCTTTATTGCTGTATCCTTCATTTTCATTGTATTTGACATAACCCAATTGATTGGTAATCAATTTAGTATTTCCAATTTGAAAATCACTAACATTTGAATGATGGTGTCCATAAATCCAATAATCAATATTGCTGTCTTCGATTAAATCGGTTAAGTTGGTTGCAAAAGCTTCGTTGATTTGACTATTGGCATATTTTTCGGGATAATTTATAAAAGTTGGTGCGTGGTGGGTGACCACAATTGTTTTATTATCTGATTTTGTGGCTAATGCTTTTTGGAGAAACTCAATGCTTTGACGGTGAAGCCAATTATAATCATCGACATTAAATAATCGATCCTTGTACTTGATTACTTTAAAATCGGAAATCGCTTGTTGAATTGTCCAGTGCTTTGCTTGAGAAATTTGAGACCATAGTGTTGAGAAAATCAAATTAATTCCAGAAATTTCTTTAATACAATTGTTTACTAAAAGAATATTGTCTCTAATTTTTGATTCTACAACTCCGCTGCTATCTAGTTTGTAATAGTAATACTCGTGGTTTCCGGGAACCCAAAAAGTCATTTTGAAATTTCTTGAAATATAATCGAAGAAATCTTGATGATCGTCTATTATTTTAAAAGGCACAATGTCTCCGGCCAAAATTAGTATGTCGGCAATTGGTACTATTGGATTATCAAGAATATACTTTTTGTTGTCTGGAAACTCAAGATGTAAGTCGGAGCAGTATTGAATTTTCATAGTATGTTGTATTGATTGTTCCAATTCTTTTTTTTTAATTTTCAGGGTAACCAAGTGGGTTCTTTTGAAGTTGTATATTAAAAAATATAACTACTTTTTTTTGCTAAGTAATAGTTTCTTAGCATTTAATAAGTTAGTTAAATCAACACTAGGAAGTGTATATTTCCCTAAAGGATAATAGGTAGATTGAGAACAAACAAAGTTTCTTATAGTATTGATACTCATAGAGACACCGGAAACCCATAATAAATCAGACCTTTCATTTTCATTTAAATCTTTATGATTTTCAAAACTATAAAAACTCACTCCCTCTGCGAATATCGAATAACCTGCCAACTGATTTTCATTTTGATTTATACTAACTTTAATATAAATAATATATCTGTTAGCTTCATCGGTTATATCTCTTACATTAAAGTCAATACCAATTTCATAATCTTTCATTAACTCCTCGAAATTTATATCTTCATTTTCGGGTTCAATAAATTTATAATTTGAATTGATTACAAAAAACTCTTCTAAAACTAATTGAGATTTTACTAATTTCATTATGCTATTAATTGTTTTTTAATACTTTCGATTGTAGCTTTATTTTTTTCAATTGAATTATTGTTATTTAAATTTTCAATATTTAAATTCTTTAAAACTGTCCAACTCCTATTTTGACCACTAACTGGAAACTTTTTTATAAGATTATGATAATCAAATGTTTCTGAAAAATCATTATAATGATTTTCACTAATACTTATATCAACCTTTAAATCAAGTTTATTTTTAAGTTTTGCTAAAGTAATCAAGTTTAAAAGTTTATTTCCCCTATATAACTGTGTCAAATAACTTGGAGACGTTCCCAATAATTCCGAAATATCTTTACGATTTAAATCTTTTTTATCTGTAATTTCTTTGATATCGCTTAATATTTTTGATGCAATAATTTTTGCTTCATTTTCGAAGTCATTTTCAAATTCTACAAAAAAATCATCAAATGATTGATCGATTTTTTGGATATTCTTTTCTGATGATTTCATAATTTGTTTTTCCGATTTGTTCAATGATTGGTCTATTTTTTTTATTGTTTTTTTGTGATTTTTTTTTCTCAAATAATTCACAAGCAATAATCACAAATGTTTTATCTTCTAATGAAACTTCTTTACAATAAATACGGTCATTACTATTTCCTTTGAAGAATTTCATGGCAGTAACATCTTTACATTTATCATTTATGTCTTCCTTGTCATAGACGTCTGAATTTCTATGGCCATCTAGAAGAATACCACATATGTAGAAGAATTTTTTCTTGTGTTTATCATCTTGATTGATGTACTTAAAAATAGCTTCCCAATTATCCGTATCAATACAAATAATCCTTTTACCATCTTTACTTTTTATTATTTCTTTTGCTGTTCTCAATGCGAAATTAAGCTATAGGTTAATCAATACCAAATCTATTTGCTTTTTTAAGTATAAATTAATAGTTAGATTAGCACTTTAAAAAAAGTATAAAAGAGGTTGTTAAATTTTTTAGTTTAGCCTTGTGCTTATTAAATTTTACTGTTTTTATGGTTCTTGCTAAATCATAATAACTGAATTCGAAATCATCTATTTTATAAAAATTAATATATAATTTACTTTTTAAAAAGTCGGAATTAAATAGACGTAAAAAAAAAACCTCAGATAGTATCTGAGGTTGTTTATTTTTTTTGAGTGCACCGCCAATGCTATTGAAAAGCAGGACACTATTAGGGTACAAATATACAATATAAAATTAAACATAAAATTTGATTTTAATTGAACCTGCTGAGTGAGTAGAGTCTGTTTATTTTGTATCACTTTCAAGCTCTGTCAATTTTTTTCTAGTTACTTCATCTTCCATAATGGATAAGGCTTTTTTAAACTGAATAATCGCATTTGACTTATCGCCAACGGCAATAAAATAATCGCCATAGGAATCATAGACATTATTACTTTCGGTGTAATTTTCTATGTTGAGTTTAAAAAGACGTTCTGCTGTTTTGTACATTTTCTTTCCCAAAAAATCATAAGCCATGTAGTTGATTTCGCCTTCATCGGGTTTGATTTGGTAGCCCATTTTTTGAGAAATTTCAGCAAAATGGTTTTGGTATTTATCCGCTATTTCACCATTAGAATCGGTGTAATCTTTAAATGTCAATTTCAAAGGGTAAAAATCGAAAAAAAAGCGTAACGCATCGTATTCTGTAATAAGAGGGGAGGAGCCGTGAGTATCATTTGGATAGTATTTGCCCCTATAATTTAATCCATTTTGCTTATTTTTCTCAAAAGAAGATTGCATTGCCAAAATGGAACGGATATGCTGTGTATCTGTAGTAGTATCCTTTTCTACTGTTTTAATATCCATACCTTCCCCCATCGTATTGGCAATACCGAGATACAAAGATTTTCCTTCGAATTTCTTTTCCTCCAAAACCTTTTGTGCTTGTTTCAAAAGCTTTTCTTTATCCCACCAGAGACTCGGGTCTATGCAGATATAGGAATTAAACAAATCGTTGTGGTGTACAAAAGTTTGCATCACCGCCAAACCCCCAAATGAATGCCCTATAAGCATTTTATAGGGTGCTGTAGAATATTTAGAATCGATATACGGCATCAATTCCTTTTCGATAAAGGCTATAAAATTTTCACCCCCACCAGAGGTTCTCAACGAGGCACTATCTTTCATGATTGGGTCAACATCCATGTGTGTTGGGGTCAAATCTCTTGTTCGATTCGTATTGGGTATACCTACCACAATCATTTTTGGACACATCATATTGCCGTTGACGGTACTTAATTGTTGAATCATGCCAACTATTGATGAAAAATGTGCATCACCGTCTAATACATACGCCACAGGCAAACGCTCTTTGCTATTGGGGGCTCCATCAGGTATATGAACCCAAATTTTTCTGTTTTCGCCTAAAATAGTAGATTTGACACTGTCTATTTTACCTAGGACGATGCTTTCATTTTCCACTTTTCCTTGAGCATTAACTAGGTTGGTTATTATACTAAGAGCTAGGAATAGAATTATTTTTTTCATTTCTTAAAATATTTTAATTCAGGTTATTAATTTTAGAATATTGTTTTTTAAGTTGATGTAAAAGGTTTTTGGGCTTAGCGAAGAAGCGGAATTATAAGTACAAATGTTCAGTTTAGTACCGAACCCGCTTTTTTGCTAAACCCCTATTGAATGACGTTATTCTTTATTTTCATCTTTTTTTCCTGTTTCATTATGTATTCCACCACCGAACCAAATTCCTGTTGTTAACCAAATTTCATAATGGAATAACCATTCTGACGTCCAAGGAATTATTGTTTCTGTATATAATTGTCCGTTGTTCCATTCATTTCCTTTAGGATAATATAAGCAGAGTTTTTGCTCTTTTGTTGAATAAACGTGTGGCAAACTTTTTTTATCTTCTGCCAGTTGTAAAGGAAAGGGTTCTTTAACAAAAATATCAATTCCCTTTCCTGTTTGATAAATAATTTGAATTTTGTAACTACCACTTAAAGGTGTTGGCTTTAAAATTCCTTCCCATTTTATTTTATTTTCTTTATCTCTTAATATTTTGCTATTTGGATACTTAGATTTCAAAGTTCCTTCTTGAATTATCAATGAAATTTTATTTTTTTTCTTCGGAACCATAAAAATTGTGATTTTTAATTGCAGTTCCAACTGTGCCAATAGTGCCTTTTAAAGAAGCCACTTTTAAGTTACCTTTTTCTCTTTCTATTTTTAGGCGTTCTCCGTAATTGCTAAATGTTTTAGTAACCAATCGTTCTCCAAAAGATTCTTTCATTGATTCATTTATGAATTGCAACCCGTTTGTTTGATTTAAAATATTCTTGAAATCAGATTGAAGTTTACGCAACCATTTGTAGAAATTCTCTTGTCTTTCCGGATAGTCTAACCATTTATCAGCAAAATTCTCTTCTTCATTTATTGGATTTGAAATATATTTAATTCTCTTTTGTAGTTCAAAATCATATTTCTCTTCGATTTGACTTTCCATATTGCTAATAACGTTTGAAAGAGCGGAAATCAAATCTGTTTCTTTATTGTATGCTTTACCCGCTAATGTGGTAATAATTATTGAAATAGGTTTATGATCGTCTCCTAAAAACATTTTGTCTCTATGTCTTTTTAAAATCTGTACAACTCTTTGCAAGGGTAATTTTTCTTTTTGATAAGTTGGAACAGGTTTAATAGATTCATTTAATGAAAATGCCTTTCGTAAAGATAAAGTTGCTCGATTATTAAACCACTTACCATAACCAAAAGGATTGCTTTTCATCCATTCACTAATTTTAGTTTCAGTTTCATAATTATCGGTTTCATTATCTGTAATTCTTATTGACAGAGCTTCCAAATCATTTTCATCAGTATCAGAAAATGCTTTTTCAAGTATAACATTATAACCCTCATTTATAATTGCTGGTAGAATATCCATATGATACCTTTCTTTAACCTGTTCGGAATCTTTTCTATATTCTAAAGTCCAACATCTTCTACCTTCATCGGCAAGCATTTCTTTGTAAGTCTCATTTTCTCTTATTCTGTCTCCTACAATAGTTTTTAAATCCTCCTGTGTCCAAGTTATATTTTTACCTGTCAATTCACAAACTAAATCAATATCTAAATCGTCTTCATCGTTTATTGGCTTAATCATAGTTCCAATTAGAAATGAACCTTGTGGTAAAATTTCAGGCTTATATTTTGATAAAATACATTGTTCGCCTGAAAGCCATTTTCCAACTGCTTGATAACTATTTATGGCTGTTATATATTGAGTTTCGGTAATGTCAAGATTATTTACTAATTCCTCAAAAATTTCTTCAAACTGCTTATGTTGTTCTTTTGTTTGCATATTATAAAATTTCTATTGTTTTAAAAAAACCATCATTCAATTTGTTTTCATCGAAAATGGCAAGGGGCATATCAACTTTTGGCATCCAACTTCTACCAAGTTCAATTGCAATTGCAATTGGCATAGCTGGAAAAATATTTAAAGTAGTCTTGTTATCGTATTTTAATTTTATTTGGTTGAAAAGTAGTTTTATGATTTTAGAAAATTCTTTCAATTGTTCTTTTGTTTGTAGAAAGTCGTTAAATGGACTTTCAATTGTTAGTGTATAAATTGAACAATTTTCTCCAAGTACATTTTGAATTCTAATATTATCAATATTTCCACTTAAAGATATATTTAATGCTACATTTTCAAAATGCTCTTTTGGTTCAATTATTTTGAACTCGATTTTCATATTGTCATCGGAAAGATTCCAAGTTTTTGGATTTCTAACAGGTTGGTGTATTTCGACATTATGAATGTCATTTAATAATGTTCCTAATTTAATCAATAGAGGCATTGGTGCAAAAGCAAACAATGAAATATGATTTATTATGTTTTTTCTCAATAAAGTTGCTAATCGTTCATCAAAATTAGTTTCCAATGCTTGTAATTCAGCTTGCCAAAAGAAATCATCTTTATCTCTGAATGGACTATCAGGCAAACCTAAATCTATACTTAAAGATTGTGAAGGATAAAAATTTGGAAAAAGGTAGTTTGCCAAATATTTAAAATCAAATGTTGGTGAGTGTTGTCCAATATTTGCCTTATATGTTACTATATGACTATGAAAATTTTCTTTTATACCTGTAACTATTTCAATTCTATTCTCGTGATTTTTTTTCCAGGTTCGTAATAAATCCCCGGAATAATTTTCTTCGTTATCATCAATTTCTTTATGACATCTTTGGCATAGTAACATTAAATTGGAAATATCTTGTTGTAAAATTTCAGATTCGTCATTTCCTCTTGGTCCTTTTTTACTTGACCCAATTATATGAGCAACTTCGGCAAAATTACCTTCGCTTAATGTTAGTCCGTTATACCACACAGGCTGATTACAAGCATTGAATTCACACCTTCCTGCTGCTTTAACCCAAAGTTCTAACTTTATATTTTCTGGTATTGATTTTCTTGACATTGACTTTTTAGTGTGAGGTTCTTTATAATGGTAAACAACTTGTATATAGGTCTGATATTATCTCACCTATAAACACTTAACAAGGTGGATTGGTATGACTAAATGCAGCATTATTTTAATATTTCAATTATTCAGTAATCCTTACAAGGACCACTTCAATTATAGTTTTATTCTGTAGGTATTTTCAAATTGCCAGAAAGTAGCTTGGGAACTCTTTGAAGGCAGAATCCTTATCGAGTTTATCCTGGATTTTAGTCCTAGGGCTCTCTTTTGGATTTTTATGCAGTGGTATTTATTTGGCTTTTCTTTTGAAAGGCTTAAACAAAGCTACACTTTTCTTACAACAAACAACATTTTGTTTATTGTATTATTTGTAAAGCATTGAAAAGGCCTAGTTTAATACTATTATTGTAAGAATATTCTAGTATTAAAATTTAATATATATCGTCTTTTATTAATGCCATTTTGTGTGTCATTTAATTTTATGAAATACAGGGTTCTACGTAGTTTTGAGGAATTAAACAATAGCTATTTAGGTTAAATCCCCGCATTATCAAATTCTCTTCTAACTCCTGATTGGTTAGCGTAATGACTCGCATTGTGTTTTTACTTTTAATAACTAGCTATTCTCCACTATTGCTATTTCCTCTTCAGTCAAGCCATACAGCTGATACGCCATTGCTTCTATGGCTTTGTCTGTAGCATCTATTGTTGCTTTTAAGTCTTGTGATTTTTTGGACTCTTCCAAAAAGTAATCTTCCCATTCTGCTTCTTGGGACAGGGATAGTTTGACTTTCTTTTTGCCTAGTTCCTTGATGAATTCCGGCTAAGATGATTTATACCAGTCCTGTAGTTTTTTTGGCAAATCGATTAACTCAAATTTTCTTTGAATGGTTCTTTGGAACGGATTACAAATCCGTACTATCGAAATCTGCACGATCTGGGATATCATTTTAGTAGAGAAATCTGGATTCGTGCAGATAGTGTTTGTGGGCACGGATTGCAAATCCGATCAGGATATTTAGGATATCCGAACGTTCTGGATAATTTCTTTGATTTTTGTGATGAAGGATGGGGATCGTTTTTACTGCTTCATTTTCCAATGTCAAGCGAGAGATTACTTGTTTAGATTTAGGATTCTAATTCTGTAGGACAATTATAGCTTTAGGCACTTCAATCAACTTGATGCCTAGAATGCGTTGTATTTTGCAAATAGTTTCTATTTGTAAGTTCTCTTGACCGCGCAATAACTTGTTAACGTATTGAGCGGAACAAGCCATGGCTTCCGCTAATTCTACTTGACTTTTTGGAAAAGCCCCTGTTTTTTTATTAGCACTCAAAGTAGAAGCCACTCTAAGAGCAACACTAAAAGAGACCTCTAGCCAATCTTCGTTTTCCTCTTGCCATTTTGCTTTTTCAAGCCAAGCTGAATTTTTCTTTGAAACATGTTTCAAAAAGTTTTCGATGTTTTTATCTTTTTCCATAATTAAAAGCATATTTCGAAAAAGGAATCTAAATCATAAACTCCTATGGTTTTTAAATAATCACGGCATTGGTTGATTTTAGTTTTTTCTTTTAGTCCGTGATTTCTATCCTCCATATTATGAGTCAGTTTAATGATTCCTCCTGTTATTATATATAGGTCTTCTTTGCCTTTTTGAATGATTTTTAAGGCGTATAAACGCAAACAGCCTTGCTTGGCTTTTTGGCGTTGAAGTAAGGATAATTGATATTCATTATTATATAAATTAGCAAAGAACTCATTTAATTGATGTGGTTTTGCATTCGCTAAAGCCAGCATATTTCTTCTAAATTTTTTAACTTCTTCTCTTGTCTTTTCAACAGCTGCTTCAACAGTTAATTTTCTTTTTAAGTCCGCTTCGTTTTCTGAGAAGAAATCAAATAGAAATAATGGATTTGTCCATTCATCAAATGTACGTTCCAACTCATCACTCTCTTCATCAGGGAAATGAAAGGCATATAAATTGGGTACAAATGTAGTGACTATTTCTATAAAATAAACCTATAGGTTTATTTTTTTTTTTTGATACTGATTATTTTATAAGTTTTTTATTAAAAAGACAGTCCTGTACTAGATATTCCGTTGCTGTTTGCTTATCCATTGACTGAACAGGATTATAGTGCAGGGATTGCAAATCCGAGATCAGGGAGAATTCGTGCAGCTCGTGTTTGTAGGCACGGATTACAAATCCGCCTATAGATATCCGGGTGATCTGACTGACGTAAAACGTTTTGCGACTTTTAGATGGTGAGGAATTCGTAACTGTAAACTTTCTACTTTGCATAAAAAATATGATGCGAGACCGCAATACTACTATAACCCCACTATATTAAAAAAAGCTGTTAGCAGCTGATTATTTTTACATTTTTAGCACAAATACCTTTACTATTATGTCCTTCTTCAAATGAAACAAGTTGACCATTTTTAACTTTTTTCAATTCGTTTATGGTTTTTATTTCAGGGAAATCAGTGTAATGAGCAAAGTATCTATTGCTTTCCGAATCGATAAATACAAATGACTCATTCAGACCTTTCATTACATTTCCAATTTTATTACCCTCTTCAATTTGGCTGTCCAATAAGTATTTCAATGAGTCATCCTCAAATTTTTCAGAAAATTTTAATATAACTTTTCTATTAAGATATATTAAACTTAATTGATTTTTATTTTTTTCAATTACTTTTTTTGTAAACAAGTGATTCTTAGAAATTTCTGTTGAAGGAAGCATGCTCATAAAAGTATAAAGAGCATCACTAAAGTTTTTGATCATTTTAATATCAACAATATCCTTCTTTATACAGGTTTCAAAAACATCAAAGGCTTTCTTGAAATGACCTACACCATTATCAATATCATTTTCTATTTTTAAATAGCTTTGCCCACTATTACTGTATAAACTAATAAGTTCTGTATATGCAACTCTTAAGTTTAGAGAATCTAATTCTTTATCGAAAATTAGATTTTTAATTATTTGTATTGCCTTATTAAACTCTCTCATTACATTGTAACAACGTGCAAATAGGAATGAAGAATTTGGGTGGTCAGGTTTTAATTTAAAAACTTTTTC
>Ga0114962_10003442_pt1 | contig 12795 bp, 7 predicted proteins | sample C_130820_MF_Meta_FD_87017 | JGI IMG/M metagenome (GOLD analysis project Ga0114962, IMG submission 87017) | Freshwater microbial communities from Lake Croche, Canada to study carbon cycling - C_130820_MF_MetaG | ecosystem: Environmental > Aquatic > Freshwater > Lake | place: Lake Croche, Canada... | reverse complement strand
TACTGATGCCCTTGAGTTGCTAAGGGGGCAGCTTGACGACATCCGCAGCCAGTACGAGACAATCAAGGACGAGATCCAGTCTTTGGCTGATGAGGAGCGAGAGAAGTTTGACAATATGCCAGAGGGACTCCAGAACGGGGACAAGGGTCAGGCTATGGAAGAGGCCGCAAGCGCACTAGACAACGCCGTAAGCGAGTTGGACAGCGCCATTGACAACATTGATAGCGCCCTTGGCGAGATTGAGGTTGCAGCACAATGACACAAGCAGAATTCGACCAGCAAGTACAAGCCAGCGCAAACCGCCTGATCAGCCTTGGTACCCAGCAATGGGAGAAGGCGGAGATTGACCGCATCAGCGATTACCCGCACACATTGACGTACACGCCAGACAGCCATAAAATCGTGTTGGAGTATCAGTCAGGCTTTTGGGTAGCGTGCTTTGATGACTGGAGCGGTGCCGATGATGACAAGTGCCCGATCGCATTTGCCAGCACGCAGGATGAGGCAGTAGAGTTCTTGCTGTTCGCGGCCAACATCAATGGCGACCTGCCGTTTGAGAAAACAGTGAAGTAATGTTCAGCGCCTGAAGAACGTATGTTCAACGGGCGTTGGAAACAACACGCATGGGGATTGGCAGCGAGAAGGACTTGCACTGGGAAGGTTTGATTCCGACTCAGCAAGCCCCTCGGTAGCGCACTGGCCAGTGGCAGTCCCCAGCCGTGTTGGCGTACAGTAATCGGACAGGGGCGTGCTTTCTGTCAAGATCAAATCTCTGCTGAAGCTCCCTGCGCCAACAACCTTTATCGCGGAGAGGGGAAAGAGTAACCCGCTTGGCTCATAACCAAGAGATAGCTGGTGCGACTCCAGCCTCCGCAACCAGTTACGGTGTCGGTAGTGTAGTGGTAGCACGATAGCCTGTGAATCTGTCAGCGAGAGTTCGATTCTCCCCTTCACCCCAAATAAGTTAAACTGGCCGCATAGGAATAAGGATTCACCATGCCAGAAACTACCGCCAAGGGGTCTAAACGGCCCAAGAAGCCACCAACAGGACAGGGAACGACTATCACCCTGCCTGACACACCCAAGAAGAAAACAGGACGCCCTAGCAAGTACACACCAGAACTGGCACAGGAGATCTTCAGCCGACTTAGGACAGGAGAGCCACTGCTCCAGATATGCAAGGACGAGCAGATGCCAGAGCGTAGGGTGGTTTACGGTTGGATTGAGCGCGACCCCGACCTTTCTGCACAGTTCGCGCACGCACGCGAGGCTGGTTGCGATGCCATTGCCGAGGGGTTGCTCGAAATCAGCGACACGTTGCACTTTGGTGAGACGCAGGTGATGGGTGACAAGAACAGCACTACAACGGTCGCTGATATGCTTGGGCACCGCAAGCTACGCATTGAGACGCGCCTGAAGTTGTTGGCCTGCTGGAACCCTGCCAAGTACGGCACCAAGGTTCAGTTGGGTGGCGATCCCAAGAACCCGCTTAAGGTAGAGGCGTCGGTGCAGGCGGACAGCTTGCTTGAGGCGCTGATCAAGAACGCCGAGTTGAAGCGGCAGGCGAATGAGTGACATCATTGAGTTGCTGCAAGACCCAGAAGTCAAGCGCAGCTTTGAGCTTGCCAGCCCAGAGGTGAAGCTGGCGACGGCTTGGCGGCTCACTTGGCTGGACAAGGCGCACGACCACCAGATCCTGCCTCACGGCGATTGGTGGAGCATCTGGCTGCTGCTGGCTGGCCGTGGCGCTGGCAAGACCCGTACAGCGGCGGAGCAGATAGCTTGGTGGGCGTGGACAAACCCCAACACCCGCTGGCTAGTAGCCGCACCCACATCCTCCGATGTCCGCTCGACCGCCTTTGAGGGCGATTCTGGCCTGATGGCGGTGATTCCCGCCCCGCTGATCAAGGACTACAACAAGGCGCTGCACGAGATCTACCTGACCAACGGCAGCCTGATCAAAGGCATACCGGCATCCGAGCCAGCACGCTTTAGGGGGCCGCAGTTCCACGGGGCGTGGTTGGACGAGCTGGCCGCTTGGGACTACATCCAAGACGCATGGGATCAGATCCAGTTCGGCGTGCGGTTGGGCACCAAGACCCACATCATCGTCACCACGACCCCGCAACCGAAGGACTTGATCGTCGATCTGGTAGGGCGGGACGGGGACGATGTGGTGGTCACCACCGCCTCGACGTACACCAACCTAGCCAACCTGTCAGATAACTTCAGGAAACAGATCCTGTCCTTTGAGGGCACCAAGCTGGGCAGGCAGGAGATCTACGCCGAGATCATCGACGCCGAGGAGGGTGGAGTCGTCCAGCGCTCCATGTTCAAGCTGTGGCCTGCTGGCCGCGCCTTCCCCAAGTTCGAGTACATCCTCCAGAGCTACGATGTGGCGACCAGTGAGAAGACGCAGAACGATCCGACGGCCTGTATTACCTTTGGCGTGTTCAAGCCGCAAGACGGCCCAATGAGCGCGATGGTGATCGACTGCTGGCAGGACAGGCTCCAGTACCCCGACCTACGCCCCAAGGTAACCGAGGAGTACGAAATAGTCTACGGCGAAGGGAAGGACAAGAAGCGGGTGGACTTGCTGCTTATTGAGGACAAGAGCGCTGGCTTCAGTCTTATACAAGACTTGCAGCGTGCCCATTTGCCGGTGAGGGCGTACAACCCCGGACGGGCGGACAAGGTGCAGCGCCTGAACATTGTGTCCAACATCATTGCCCGTGGGCGGGTGTGGATCCCTGAGAGCGACAACAGGAAGGGCTACGTCAAGGACTGGGCCGAGGTGTTTGTCAGCCAGATCTGCTCGTTCCCCAACACCACGCACGACGACCTAGTGGACGCCTGCACCCAAGCCCTGCGCTACCTGCGTGACGCTGGCTGGTTGGACATCGACCCACCGCCAGAGGATAGCTGGGATGAGGACGACTACGTCGACTCTGGCAGGCAGAAGAAGGGTAATCCCTATGCAGCATAGATCAACACTTGTCAACACCAACCGCCTGTGGTACGATCCGTTCCGTTGTCGTCGAAAGCAACAGTTCAGAGCCGTTACTCATGCATTGGCCTCCTGCGGGAGGTTTCGACCCAGTGCAGTAGTAACGGCTTTTTTCGTTTACGACGATGACTCGGACACCATGCGGTACGTCGGTGGTGGAGTCTTAAACAACCCTGATACACGAGCAAACCAGATCAGGGGGCGTGGGCTAAGGATAGAGCGCGGTGGTAGGGCGAAAGCCTGCAAGTCTGTCCAGCGTAAGCGATGGCATGGCTCCGAAGGGCATACATCAAAGCGTAGCGGTGTCTGTGATTTTTCACGGTATAGGCTGCGCTTTGCTCCAACATTCACCAAAGGGCAGTTATGAGGTTGTGCAAATGCGGGGGAGTAGTAGAGACCTACCCACTGACCACAGGCAGGGAGAGGTGGGTATGCCGAGCCTGCAAACGGGTGGAGACAATTCCCGCACAACCTGTGGTTAAATACAAGGGTGTGACAAGGAAGCCGCCATGAATCACGAAGAGAACATCCGCAACATCCGCCGAGCGCAGCTTGACCAGCTTCTGTCTGGCGGTACGAACATGGCCGGTGGTGGGTTGCTGAAGGCCGTGGTCAAAGCGGCCAAGCCTGCTGCCAAGGCGGTTGAGAAGACGGCAGAGCTTGCATTAAAAATCAAGCCACCGAGCGACAATATTAGGATTGTGCGGGAGTCCAACTTCATGCATTCAAGGCCAGTGGGCAACCAGACCGTCAAGATTGGCGACCTGTCTGGTGGCGTCCGTCTATCAGACCCGTATGAGAAGCAGCGCGTCAAAGAGCTTGCCGACAAGATTTCTAGCCCCGATGGCTACATTAGCCGCATCATCGTCGATCAGGACAACAACGTCATCGAAGGCCAGCATAGGCTGGAGGCGTTGCGCCAGTTAGGCGTGCAGGACGTTCCCGTTTACAAGATTGAGGACTTGGAAGCGACGATGCCTGTGGACAAGATGAAAGCCGCCATGAGCGCTGTTGGCCCGATTCACTCCGACCACGTTAACCAGTTGGTTGACCATGCATTGGAGCATATCTCTGAGGGCGGCATGGACAGCGCCCGACAGATGAATTACGGCAAGTTCCAGAAACATTACGATGCCGCGCTAAATGCCGCAGAGCAACCTGACATCAACGAAGCCCAAGGCGGCTTAGTACACCTTGCTGGTGGCGGCGATCCCAAGCGGGCGGACAAAGACTACACGCTCATGGGCACTCCTCGTCAGGACAACGAGAACAAGCTCTACCCCAAGACCGAGCGCATGAACCTTGGCGTTAAGGCGATCAAGTCGGGGCTGGACAGCTTCAACCGCTTGATCGACAGCGGCCCATCGGTGCGCGATGTGCTGGGCAACGTGGTGGGTGCCGTGCCGTTTGTTGGCCCAGATCTACGCAAGAGGATGGAAGACTCCACCCTCACGATCCCCTACGAGTTCCAGCCCTCGGCCACGAACCCACGGGTGGCTACTGGCGTCAACACGGCCAAGGTGCCCACGACCGACATCTTGGACGCCCTGAAGATGTCCGACCTATATGGCGGCGCTGGAGCAAGCAACCTGCTTGGCAGCGTTGGCAAAGGCTATGCGCCCAACCCGATGGATGTGCTGGACACGCTTGGCCTTGGCCTTACTGGCTATGGCGTGGCTAAGGTTGGTGCCAAGGGTGTCAAGAAGGCGGCCCGTGCTGGTGAGCGATTTGCCGAGAAGGTTGTGCCCAAGATCATGGAACGTGGCGGACTTGGCGCTGAGATGCTTGGTGCCCTCGGCCAGAACACCCAGTCCCGCGCTGTAAAGCAAAAGGGCGGCAACTGGGTGGAGAGCGAACTTCAGCGTGGTCTCAAACGGTTTAAACAGGATGAGTCATACCCGCAATCAGCCATTGAGAGCGCCAAAGAAGATTTGGAGGCAATAAAAAAAGATGCTGAAACATGGAATGATTTGGGCGAACACAATATCATGCTCAACATTGTTGCCCAGCTCCAGCGAGACATTGATCACATAGAGCAGACCAATGCCTTCAACAAGTGGGTGGACACCAAAGCAGGCAGCTACGTCCGCAACCAGATGGCAACGCCCGATGATCCAGTGTTGAATATGCTTGATGCTCGTGTAGCCAAGATTGATGCTGATTACCAAGCAGGGCAGAAGCGCCTTGCCAAGCTAGACGAGCGCATTGCACAGGCACCTACCAACACCCAAGAGGAGCGCAACAACCTTGCCAACCTCCAGCGCACTCGCGCCCAGCGTGCGGCGGAGATTGAGAGCGACCGTGAGCTTGCAATGGATTCAATGTTGCCGGGCGGCAGTAATTTTGGTGGATACGATTATCTTAAGGGGCAAGAAAAAGAACAAATGGATGAAATCCGTAGGAATCGTGGTTTTCCAATTGAGGGTTATGGTCAATCCGAACCAGCCAAAGCATGGGAAGCCGCGCAAGACGCTGGAATATTAACAAAGCCTGCTACAACATTCCAAAATCAAAAGGAGAAACTTGCGGCAGCGCAAGATGCTGAAAAAGCATACCACCAATACATGAACGTAGAGTTGCCTGAAAAGTTTAGGGAATTCATTAACAAATCAAATTTGTCGGAAAGTGACAAACAAACGATTATTAAAAATACGCCTGTATATCAAATGAAACAAATGATTGGTGGCGACGAAAAATTTGATGAGGTGGTAAACAATCTTCACCAAACAAGAAACGAATCCAATTCCAATACTTTTAAAATAGCCGAAGAAAACCCTTATCTTGCCAAGCTGCCACCAGATGCGCTCGTACACAATGCGGGATGGTTTCCAGACCTCGGCGTTGACCACATCCTCGACGTATTGAAGGACGACATTGCTACTGGCAAGCTAAAGCTGGAAGACCTAAACAAGATCACGATGGATCAGGCGCTCAAGCGTGCTGCCGAATACGACTTTGAGATGGCAAAGAAGGCGCGTGATGCTGCCGCCACTTCTCGTGCATCTATGCCTGTACACAAGGAATACCCCGAAGGCTACAAGTGGGTGCAGCTAACCAAGCCAAGTGAGTTCAACGCCGAGTCCAACGCAATGGGCCACAGCGTCCGTGGCTACGAGCCACCAAGAGGCCATCCTGATTGGACGCCAGAGTCTGGTGATTCAGGAAGATCAGATTACGGCCACGGCGGTTGGGAAGCAATCAAGAGCGGCAAGGCCAAGGTGTACTCGCTGGTTGACCCAAGCGGCAAGCCACACGTTACCGTGGAAGCAAGGTCGGGGGTACACCCAATTTCAATATCACGGCGTGGAAATAATTTTCCCAACATTGAGAATATTGAGTACGGTAACAAGTACAGCGTGCCAAGCCCATATAAGCCAACGCCAGAGCAGCTTGAGCAAATTCATACCAAGGCGTATGATTTGTGGAGTACCAAAGGCATAGGCAATGCTGGAGATATTAGCGACTACTATCAGCAAGCCGCCAATGAAATACTTGGAACAATGCCAGAGTCAATTACCCAGATCAAAGGCAAGGGCAACGCACGCCCAGCCGAGAAGTACGACCCATACACCCAAGACTTTGTAAGGTCTGGCAAGTGGAATGATGTGCATGACTTAAAAAACACCGGGTTGATTGAGAGCAACGGCAGATACTTTACCGAGCCAGAGTTTGCTGAGGCAGCTAAAAAGTATGGCGTCATGGGTGTGCAAGATGTTCCTTGGGAAGTTGCAAGGCAGCGGCACATTGATGCTGGCATACCAGAAGATGAAGCATTCGTGAATTGGGTTGATGGGCTGATGGAAGGTCGGGGCAGGCTAAACATTCCCGACGAGCCAAACATGGCTGGTGGTGGCTTGCTGTCCAAAATAGGCAAGGCAGCAAAGGCTGCACGCGCTGCGGAGGAGTTGGTGCCTGCTGCTGGCCGCATGAGGTTTGCTGACCAGCCACGGGGCGGTTTGAACGTCATTAAAGAGACTGGCGGCAACTGGCTTGGCGGCAGCGTAGAGGGTGCGCTGAAACCGCTGAAGCGCAGGGTTTCAACGGAAAATATTGCCAACTACACGCCTGAACAAGTAAAACGGTTAATGGAGTCTGGTAGTTTGCCAAGGAATGATGCGTTAAACAAATGGATTGACAGCAATCTGACCAACTACGTCAAGAAGCAGATGGCAACGCCTGATGACCCTGTGCGTAAGCTGGCGGAAGAAGGCATTGCTCATATGCCAATCATTGAAGTTGACACTAATCGTAACCATGCTCGAGGAATTAGAAATATGCATGGTAGCAAACAAATGGGACAATCGGAGGCGGCAAAATCATGGGAAGACGTATCTGATATTTCTATTTATCCCGGAAATGTTGGCGAAGTAAAAAGAGCAAAAGAACATGGTGGGCCGGGTGCGGATAAATATGAGCCTTGGATGGAAAAGGCCGACCCAAACACCGTAGTTAGTAGAACAACAAGAAATTTTAATACGCAAGACCTTGGCTTTGACCACATTGTTGATGTCTTAAAAGAAGACCTTGCCGCTGGCCGCATCCGCCCTGAGCAATTGAGTAAAGTCAGCATGGAGCAGGCAGTACGCCGCACTTACGAGTACGACCAAGAGATGGCAAAGAAGATGCGCGAGACGCAAGCCAAGGTCACCGAGGGTATGCCTGTCCACAAGGAGTATCCAGAGGGTTACAAGTGGATTGAGTTAACTGCGCCAAAAGATTTGCCTAGTGGTTACAAGGTTGCGCAAAATGAAGTAAACCAAAGCTATCAAGTTATTATAAAAATGGGCAACCTTTGTCTCGTATGGAGTTTGATACCCCAGATGAGGCAGTGTCATTTTTTAACGGTAACCACGACAAACGCCTTGAGGACGCCCTCAAGTACGAAGGCGACACGATGGGCCACTGCGTTGGTGGCTACTGCCCTGATGTATCAGCGGGCCGCAGCCGCATCTACAGCCTGCGTGATGCCAAGGGTGAGCCTCATGTGACGGTGGAGGTGCAGCCAGCTTATCGAGACAGGGGTTTTCGAGAGGGAGAAAAACCATTAGGCGACGAATACTACAAACTGCAAGAGCAATATATTGCGGGGCAAAGGACTGGAAGCGTTGACCCAAATCTTACTTTTGCTGAGTGGTATAGGTCTACCAAGGGAATTACCGAGCCGCCTGAGCCTGCGCCAGTCATAAAACAAATCAAAGGCAAGGGCAACCGCGCACCCAAAGAAGAGTACCTGCCATTTGTGCAGGACTTTGTAAAGAGTGGCAAATGGTCTGGAGTTGGTGACTTGCAAAACACTGGATTAAAACCATACAAAGGTGCAGGCGATTTGAAGTACGTTACCCCAGAAGAGTACGAAATAGAACTTCAAAAAGAACTTGGCCTTTTGCCACCAGAACAAGGCATGGCCGGTGGTGGCAGCGTAGGCCTCAAGAACGCCCTAAACAATCTACTACGCACCGACAAGCCTGAAGTGCATATGGGCATCGGTGGCGCTGCTGCTAAGGCTGCGGCAAAGGCGGCAGAGGAGGCGGCAAAGGCTGCCAAGGTGGTTGGCAAAGCTGCTGAGTACCTGCCCGGTGTCCATTACGCTGACCCACTGAAGCTGCCCACAATGAAGATGTCTGAAGCGCTTGGAAATGCTGGCGCAGAAGGTAAGACACTTAACTTTACCGAGACCGATCGCTCACGAGTGTTTGGCCCTAACCGTGGTGGCGCAGGATTTTCTGGGCTTCAGCATTATTCTCTGCCACATCAAGAGGCAAACACTGTCTGGGGCTTTGGCAACAAGTCAAAAGCTAGAAACAAGGTTCTTCAGAACGATCCTGAAAACACCATCTGGACAACCTACGCAGGGTCACCCAATCAGCACAAGTCCAATACGGTAGTGGTCAAGGATGCTTTGAGCCAACTGCAATCAGCGGACAAACAGGGATTGGTAAACCCCAAGCAGATTGAGTTCATCAATGAACGCATACGAGAAGCTGTCAGTCAGAATGGGAATCCATTGTTCCCCAAAGACTTTGACATCACTGACCCAAAGGCGTTTGACTACGCAACTACGTTTGACCGCAGGGCCGCAATTAGCGATGCTTTGATGGGCATTGGGGTTAAGAAGCCCATGATCAGCAAAGAGTTCAAAGCCGCCAACCCCGGAGTGAAGTGGTCGGATGCGGCAAACATAGATGCCATCTTGCGGCGTGAGACTGATCCTGCAATGCTTAATGCAAACACGTTTGATGTAGGGCCGCATTTGTTTACTATGGACAATGGCATCATTGAGCGCCCTGACTTGAATGAGGCATTCCCTTATCAAGTGACTGGCACTGACCTTGGATTGCGGTACGAACTTGCTCCAATGCGGGCTGCTGCACCCGATTGGATCAAGGCAAGAAACATCAAACCAGATGAGCCTATCAATGCTTGGGCAATGTCACGCGCTGCGCCAAGCCAGTTTGTCAGCGAGGATTATTTGACATCGCTGCAAAAGCAAGGCAAGAAGAAGGGCGGACTTGCCCAAAACAAAAAGGTAAAACGACATGGCAACACAGTTCCCCATTGATCCAGAGTACGGTCGCTTCGTAGGCGGTGAGCCGCCAGACGAAGAGGCTGGCGTAGAGGTGGAGATGCCTCAGCTTGACAATTCCGAGTTGGAAGAGCTTCCCGATGGCTCTGTCGTCGTCCACATGACCACCAAAGGGCCACGCGAGGACGAAGACTTCTACGAGAACTTGGCCGACAGCGACGATTTCAACCCGATGGACATCGACACGCTGGCCCTGCGCTACATTGAGTTGGTGGAGAAGGACAAGGACGCCCGCAAGCAGCGCGACAAGCAGTACGAAGAGGGCATCAAGCGCACGGGCATGGGCAATGATGCCCCCGGTGGAGCCAATTTCAACGGCGCTTCAAAGGTCGTTCATCCAGTGATGGCCGAGGCTTGCATTGACTTTGCCTCCCGCGCCATCAAGGAGATGTTTCCACCTGACGGCCCGACCCGCACCAAGATCTTGGGTGACGTAACTGACGAGAAAACCGCCGTGGCCGAGCGCAAATCGGACTACATGAACTGGCAGTTGACCGAGCAAATCGAAGAATTCCGCGACGAGCAGGAGCAAATGCTCACCCAGCTACCGCTTGGCGGCTCTCAGTACATCAAGCTGTGGTACGACGAGAAGAAGAAGCGCCCCTGCGCCCAATTTTTGCCAATCGACAACGTGCTTTTGCCCTACGCAGCGGCCAATTTTTACACCGCACAGCGCGTAACGGAGGTCGATGACATCTCCGACTGGGAATACAAGCGCCGCATTGACTCTGGGATGTACCGCGACACGCCGTTTGCCCGATCGACGATGGATCCTGAGATGACCGCCTCACAAAAGGCGACCAACAAGATTGAGGGCAAGTCGATTGACAACAATGAAGACGGCCTACGTCGGGTTTATCACATCTACACATGGCTAGAGCTGGACGACGACAAGTTCTCTGGCGGAGAATCGGCCCCCTACATCCTGATGATTGACGATTTGTCGTCCGAGGTCATCGGTTTGTACCGTAACTGGGAAGAAGGCGACGAGACGATGACTAAGTTGGACTGGGTTATCGAGTTCAAATTCATCCCGTGGCGTGGTGCCTATGCCGTTGGCCTGCCTCAACTTATTGGAGGGCTTTCTGCGGCCCTTACAGGCGCTCTACGGGCCTTGCTGGACTCTGCCCACATCAACAATGCGGCCACGCTGCTCAAATTGAAGGGCGGCAAGGTCTCTGGACAGTCGCAAGAGGTCGAAGTCACGCAAGTGGTGGAGATCGAAGGCGCTCCGGGTGTGGATGATGTGCGCAAACTGGCGATGCCTATGCCATTTAACCCGCCCAGCCCCGTCCTGTTCCAGCTTTTGGGCTGGCTGACGGGCGCAGCCAAGGGCGTGGTGACCACAGCAGAGGAAAAGATTGCTGATGTGAACGCCAACGCACCTGTGGGCACCACTCAGGCGCTCATTGAGCAGGGAGCGGCGGTGTTTTCGGCCATCCATGCACGTTTGCACGAGTCTCAGGGCCGTGTGTTGAAGGTTTTAAGCCGCATCAACCGCTGGTACTTGGACGATATGCGCCGTGGCGAGGTGGTGGAGGACTTGGAAGTTACCCGCGAGGACTTTTCTCGTGTGACGGACGTTATTCCCGTCTCTGACCCGCACATTTTCTCTGAAACGCAGCGCATGGCCCAGACTCAGGCTGTGATGGCGATGATGGAGAAGAATCCTGAGCTATTCAACAAGAAAGTGGTCATTGAGCGCTTCCTAAAGCAGATCAAAGTGCCCGGTATCAACGAGTTGATGGTTGATACGCCTGCGCCGGTCAAGATTGACGCTGCCAACGAGAACGTGGCAATGGCTATGGGTCAAGCGGCCTACGCCTACATCGAGCAGGATCACCTTGCCCACATTCAAGTCATCTTGGACTTCGCTACCAACCCTGCGCTGGGTGCAAACCCGGCCATTGCGCCTATTTACCTGCCACGGGCAATGGATCACATCAAGCAACATTTGACCTTGTGGTACTTGAACCGCATGAACGGCTATGTGGATATGTCGATGGAAGGTGCTACGGAAGATTACGAGATGGCAAAGCAGCCAGCCAAGATTGACAAGCTGTTCTCGGCGGTATCGCAGCACGTTCGCATGGACAGCGACGAGGCATTGCAGAAGGTCATGCCAATGATCCAGCAGATGATGCAGCAGTTGCAGCAGTCCCAGCCCCAGCCCCCAATGGCACCAGATACCAAGGTGTTGCTGGACACCAGCATGGCCGAAACGCAGCGCCGCACCCAGCGCGACCAAGCGGAGATGGGACTCAAGGAGAAGGAGTTGCAGGCCAAGGTAGATATGGACATGAGGAAGCTGGAGCAGCAGCGCCAGTTGGACATGGAAGACTTGCAGCTACGCCTTGCCATCGCCGAGGGCGACCAAGAGACCAAACAACGCATCGAGACAGCACGCTTAACGCGCGATGCGGCAAAGCTCAATTTTGAGCAGAACCAAGCTGTACAAACCCAAGGAGTACCTTATGGCAACCAGTGATCAAGAGCAAAAGAGCGTCAATGTGCCCCAGCACAAGCGCATGGCAATGGGCGCACCCGTTACGGGCCAGTCCATGCAAACGAAGGGTGACCAATCCTCCAAACCACAAGGAGGTCTATCACAGACTAAGAAAAAATGAAAACCCTTGGCGATCTAATCGGTGGAATTAAGTCTAAGCAGGTAGCAATAGCTGCGTCCCTTGCTGCTGGAAATGCGGCGAACTGGGAGACTTATCAACGCATGGTTGGACAATATTTTGGATTGCAAGAATCCCTTGACATCCTTAACGATTTAATGAAAGAAACAGATGAAAATGAATGATCCGGTAGCTTTTAACGAAGCTGACGTAGCTTGGGCTTTTCCGAGCGTAGACCCCGGCGCAAAACCCCTTGGCGGACGCATCTTGGTGCAACTCCGCCGCGCTGTTAAGAAAACGAAGTCTGGTATTTTTTTGCCTCATGAAACACAAGAGACAGAAAAGTGGCAGAACATGGTGGCAAAGGTCATAGAGATCGGCCCACTGGCGTTCAAACACCGCGACACGATGCAAGGATGGCCTGAAGGCTCTTGGTGCAGCGTGGGTGAATTTATCCGCGTACCCAAATGGGGCGGTGACCGTTGGGAAGTTGCTGTGCCCGGAGAAGATGAAAATGAAGAGCCATCTTTGTTTATGATTTTGAACGACCACGAAGTCATTGCAAAGCTAACTGGTGACCC
>Ga0114962_10003441_pt1 | contig 12800 bp, 12 predicted proteins | sample C_130820_MF_Meta_FD_87017 | JGI IMG/M metagenome (GOLD analysis project Ga0114962, IMG submission 87017) | Freshwater microbial communities from Lake Croche, Canada to study carbon cycling - C_130820_MF_MetaG | ecosystem: Environmental > Aquatic > Freshwater > Lake | place: Lake Croche, Canada... | reverse complement strand
TCGTCATCTTCCTCGAGGTCGTCCTCCTCCTCATCCTCATCTTCGTCCTTGGCGACGAGTGGCGACGGGGTTCGGCTGCCGGCAGTCTCGAAGAGCTCCTCTGCGGCGAGCAAATCGGGAAGTTCATCCCAGCAAAAAACGTCAGAGTTCAACACGCTTCGGGATCCCCTGGGCCTCGCAACGCTGGTCACTGAAAAACCTCCCTCGAGTCTGTTCACCGGCCTTGCGACGGACGGTGAACGGTCAGACGGTAACGATCCACGTTGAGTTGTCGGTGTTGGTGCCATGATTCGGTAACTGTCCGTAGGTGCGAATCCTCGATGTTTCCCGGAATAGCGCCGTCCGGGTAACGGCGTCTGTGCGGGGATGTCTCCGGTCAGACGTCCGTGTATCGGCAGAATCCTCCGCACAATTCTGTACCCGATCGTGCGGAATGATCCAACCTTCGGAAAAAAAAACGTCAACCTAGCCGGGGCGGCACCTCTGCCTCAGCCCGTTGGGAAGGCAAAGTGTGGCCGCAGACTCGGCCGAGTGCAAGCGGTCCGATGGGGATGAAAGTGATGTCAGTCCGCCCGGACGAGGGGGATGTTCATGCGGCCGGACCCGCGGTTTCCCCTCCGCCGTTCCCTCCTTCCGCCACCGCTGCCGGCATCTCGATCGGGCCGATGGCGGGGAGATCCTCGATCCGGGAGAGGCCAAAGGCTCGAAGAAACCGCTTCGAGGTCTGATAGACGTTCGGACGACCGATTTCCTCGGTCCTCCCGCCGACGGCGATCAGATCCCTTTCCATCAGCTGCCGGAGCATTTCCTCGCAACCGACCCCGCGGATCGATTCGATCTCGGCCCGGGTGACCGGTTGCCGGTAGGCAACGATTGCCAGCGTCTCGAGAGCGGCGGCAGAAAGACGGTTTTCGGCCGGCGTCGTCAGGAGCCGGCGCACCCAGGGCCCGAACGGCGTCCGCGTCAGCAGTTGGAATCCCCCGGCGATCGGCTCGACCCGGATCGCGCTGCCGCTGGCATCCTGGAGCGCTGCCAATTCCCGCAGCAGGGCCCGGGCGCGGGTTCCGTCGGACAACCGGGCAAGCTTCGCCAGCCGGCGGGTGGAGAGGGGTTCCCGAGCGGTGAACAGCGCTGCCTCGAGCCGCGCCAGTTCGTCCGAGCGGGCGTGGGGCCCGGGTTCGGCCATGGCCCGGGGGGCGGGATCGACGGACAGGGGCGTCGGCAGCCACCGGCGACGGATCGGAGTGAGGGAGGGACGTGGCCCGCGGCCTGCCGCGGCGCGGTGCCGGAACAGGTCGGGAAGGCGGTTCGAAGAGCGAGAGTGGGGCATCACGGCGCGATCTCCTGCCTTCCGTTTCTCAACGGCGCGGCATGGTCGCGCCCGCTGCCACCCCCCCCTCGGCAGCGCCCCCGGTGCGCATCGACCAGGCGGAAACCTGGCCGACGAGATTGTCGAGGGCCGCCAGCGGGTCGGCGGCTGCCGCCTGGAAGACCCGATGGAGTTGTCCGGTCGGTTCGGCCGGTATCCGGCAGCTGCAGCGGTGGAGTCCGTCGCCCCCCTGGGCCGGTGTCCAATCGATCTGCGTGGCCCCCAGGGCCCGGAGACGTGCCTCGAGCGATTCCCGACCGTTGGCCTCCCCGATCGGCAGCGACGATTCGGCGTTGACGAGGATGGTAGGAGGGGGAGCCGTCGGCGGGGTGGGGGCGGTTTGCTCCCACGGCCTCGAGAAAGGCTCGATCGATGGCGTGGGCTCCCCCGCGGCGGGCACGGCGGTCGCTGGCTGAACCGCCGCCGGCACGAGCGCCCCGACGATCAGGCTCCAGAGCTTCTCCCTTGCCGCCGCGCGGGTCGCGGCGGGGATCTTGTGCGAGACCATGGCCAGGAGCGGGACCACGATCAGACATGCGATGAGCAGGGCGGAGCGCAGCTTCATGGCGGAATCGGCGTCCGAACGACGGCGGCCCAGGTCGGAATGACCGGTCAGGAACCCGGTCCCCAGACCCGTCGAGAGGGGGCAGGGGTAGGGAAGGTAGCCGCCCGGCCCGATGGCGACAATCCTGAATGGAACGGTCTCCGTGGACCCCACCGGGAACGCCGCGGGTGGCGAAAACGCTGCAGGATTGTCGGGTCCGCAGGAGGGGGGCGACGATGCTCTCCGCGACTATGGCCGCGCCCCGGGGGCACGATGATCGATCGCCATGATCCCGGGCTTGAGCTCGATCGGGGTCTTCTTCTGACACTGAAGGAGGAAAGCCTGGAGTATCTTTTGGTAGGCGATTTGCGCTATCTGCTGACGGAAAGTCTCCGGTTCGACTGTGCCGGGATCGACGTCGGTGACCTTGGCGAGATGGACCCCGAAGGGCGTCACGAACGGCTTCGAGACCTCCCCCTTGATGAGCTTGAAAACCTGGGAGGAAAACTCCTCGGCGAGCAGTCCGTGCCGCGGGAGGAAGCCGAGGTCCCCTCCCCGCTGCCGACTCGGACCGGCCGAATACCGCTCGGCCGCTTCGGCGAAGGTTATCTCCTCGGCGAGGATCCCAGCGCGGATCTTCTCGGCGCGGGCGAGCATCGCGGCGACGGCCTCGGGGCCGGCGCTTGAGTCGGGCCGCAGAATGATGTGGCTGGCGCGCATCCGGGTGCCGTCGAAGTCGTACCGGTGCACGGCGGTCACCTGCCGGATGTGATCCTCGGTGATCATCGGCATGATGAGCTTCGGCACGGCGATCTCAAATCGCATCTGCTCGCGGAGTCCGTCGAGATCCAGCCCCGCGGCGGTCAGGAACGCGTTGAGGCTCGATTGCCGGGTGGAAAGCTCCGCGGAGAGTTGCGCGACCCGGTCATTGATCTCTTCGTCGGTCACCTCGACCCGGCGGCGGGCGATCTCTTCCCGGAGGAGCGCCTGTTCGACGAGCTCGCTCACTGCCTGGCCGACGAAGCGCTCCTGCTGATCGGCGGGGACCTGACGCCCGCCGCTCCTTCGTCGCAAGGCTGCTTCGAGATCGGCGCGGGTCAGCCGGACGTTCCCAACCGTGGCGATGACCTCGAGGCCAGCCTCCGAATCGCCCTCCGACTCCGACTCCGACTCAGCTTTTTGGTCGCTGTCCTGGCTCTCCGCCTCCCGGCCGGTGAGTGCGATCAAGAGAAACAGCAGCAGCAGCATGATCGGCGCCGGCCGCACTCGGCGGAGATTCTGCTCGGACAGGGTGTTCATCGCCCCCTCACAATGGAACCATATCGTGTCTGGGCATCCCGCGGCTGGCTCCGCCTGGCTGGACATCCATCGTAAGCGAAGGAGCCCCACGTCAGAAGCGCCGGCCCGGTTGCCGCCTGGCCCGCGCTCAACTGGCCGCCAGCCGGCCTGGGCGGCACAATCGGGCGGAGGTGCGGCGCTGGGAGGGTTTGAGACTTAGCGACGGAGACGATCGGGAGGAGGCGTCACGGCATGGCAAGGATCGCGATCAGTTTGTGCGGCGAGGGGCGCGGGCACGCGACGCGGATCTGCACGCTCATCGAGCACCTTGCCGAAGAGCACGAGATCCTCGTCTACACCTCCGCCGACGCCTTGGCTTTTCTGAAGCTCCGCCATCCTTCCCGGGGAGGGAATGTCGAAGTGCGGGAGATCCCGGGCCTGGTGTTCCAATACACAAGCGGCCGCCTCGACGTCGTCCGGTCGATCACGGCCGGGCTCGACTACCAGGCGCGGGTCCTCGGTCCGCTCACCGATCGGCTCATGGGGGAGCTCGATGGATTCGGCGCCGATCTGGGGATCACTGATTTCGAGCCTGGTCTGCCACGGGCCTGTGCCCGACAGGGAATCCCCCTGTTGAGCATCGATCACCAGCATTTTCTTCTCGCCTACGATCTCGGTGTTCTTCCCTCGTCGCTCCAGTGGCATGCCTGGCTGATGGGGCATGCCGTCTGGGTCTGCACGGTCGGTGCCGCCGACACCGTCGTGTCGGCGTTCTTCCGTCCGCCGCTGCGGCGGGGGTGGGAGCATGTGGTCCAGGTCGGCCCGCTTCTGCGGCGCGATCTGCTCGACGCTGTCCCGGTCGACCGGGGGTACCTCGTCAGCTACCTGCGTCGCCATACGCCGTTCGCCACCCTGGCGAGCCTGGCTGATTGCGGTCTGCCGGTGAGGGTCTACGGCCTCGGGGAGCGGGAGCCGTTCGGCACCCTGTCGTTCCACGCGATCGATGGCCGACGGTTCGTCGACGACCTCGTCGGCTGCCGGGCGCTGGTCGCTGCCGCAGGAAACCAGCTGATCGGCGAGGCGCTGCAACTCGGCAAGCCGATGCTCGTGCTCCCCGAGAGCGCCCACGCCGAGCAACTCATGAACGCCCACTTCCTCGCTGCGATGGCGTGCGGCGACTTCTGTCTCCTCGAGGAGACGACCGCGGACCGGATCAGGGCATTCGTCGCCGGACTCGATCGTTTCCGCCCGGCGTTGGCCGGTGTCGTCGGGCGGATGGACGGCACCAACGACGTCCTCGACGTCATCCGCCATCGGCTCTCCCTGTCGCACGCTCCGAAAAGGGATCCTGTGCCGGCAGCCCCGGTCGGCGGTGTCACGGCGCGAGATGCCGCAGAATCGCCGGAAGGATGGCCCGCATCGCCCGGGCGCGGTGGCTGATCACTCCCTTCACCTCCGGGGCGATTTCGCCGAAGCTGCGGTGGTATTCCGGCACGACGAACAGGGGGTCGTACCCGAAGCCCCCCGCGCCACCGGCCGCGGTGGCGATCCGCCCGTGGCAGGTCCCATGGGAGATGGCGACGACGGTGCCGAGCGGATCGGCCAAGGCGGCGTGGCAGGCGTAGTGAGCGCTCCGGGCGGCGGCCGGCACGCCGCTGAGCCGTTCGAGGAGGAGGCGGTTGTTGGCCGCGTCATCCCCGCCGCCGGAAAATCGGGCGGAATGGATTCCCGGTGCTCCGCCGAGGGCGTCAACGCACAAGCCGCTGTCCTCGGCGAGCACCCAAGCTTTCAGGGCCAGAGCCTGTTGGCTCGCCTTGAGAGCGGCATTCTCCGCGAATGTCTTCCCTGTTTCCTCGACCGTCACCCCCCCGGGGCACTCCCGCAGCGAGACGACCCGGATGCCGTGGGGCTCAAGGAGCGCGACCAGCTCCCTCACCTTGCCGGTGTTGGTCGTCCCGAGAATCAGTGCCTGGCGCATGAACCGTTCCCCAGGGATTAGTGCCAGCCTTCCGGGGCCCGGGGAACATGGATCGGTGCGGGATGAACGTCGAGCATGATCCCGTCGACGGTCCGCGGGAGGACGACGCCCGTGGCGAGCCGGGTGGGATCGGGGCCGAGTTCGCGGACGATCCGGGCGATTTCCGGATGGAGGGCGGTGCCCTGCGGGCCGGGAACCGTCTTCGAGTCGAGGCTCCCGATGCACACGATGCTCGATTCCCGGTCGTGATACTCCCAGGCCTCCCAGCCCGACTTACGCAGCGAAGCAGTCAGTCGATGGGCCTTCTCGGCCGCCTCAACCAGCCGCCCCTCGAGTTCGACGTCGTCCTCGCCCGCCGCGATCGCCTTCTGGTCGAAGGTTCCCGATCCGGTGAACGTCGCCACGCGCACCGAATAGAGGCCGGGGCAGTCGAGGAGCGAGTGGGTGACATCGGCATTCATGTCGAGCACGAACCGGTCGACCTGTTGCCGGGAGAAATAATCTTCGGGGAGGAGCGGGTTGGGGATCACGAAGGCCAAGTGCATCGGCCCCTTTCCCGCGCTCCGTTCGAGGCCGATCATTTTGCGGAAGTCGGAGAACGACTGGCTTTTGCCACGGTCGCCGGTGAGTGCCTCGGGACGCAGCGACTTCACCTTCGCGAGCATCTTCTGGCCGCGGGGATCGTCGAACGACGCGAAGTCGCCGACGAGGACGGCGACCTCCACGACCTGCTCCGCGTTGGCGTAACGCATCTTCTTCGGCGTGCCATCGGGGTTGAGACCCAGGCCGGGCTGGCTCCCGGTGTAGTCGAACGACTTCTCGTGCGTGTAGGCCTTGACCTTGTGCGTGCGCCGCAGTTCCTGAACGAGCCGACGGGCATCCTCCCGCGCCCCCTCGCCGCGGAATGTCGTGGCGAGCACGAGCCACGGCCCATCCCGCTCGGCCAGCGGATACATCGCCTTGGAGTCGACGTCCCCCGACGAACTGAACCAAGAGGTCGGCAGCCAGCCGCTCTGACCGTGGGCTTCGGGGGCGACCGTGGCGCTGAGGCAGACGACGGCCAATAGCCAGAAGCGGGCGTTCGGGAAGGTGACCGGTTTCACGCGAACGGTTCCTTGACGGAGTCGATGGGGCCCCTGGAAAAAGGGGGGCGCGGCGGAAAGTAGCAGCGACGTCCCCCCCGCACCAGACCGGTTGTCATCGCGGACAGGGGTGAGGAGAATGGCATCCAGACCGGCCGAACGCCTGTTCCACAACGTGCTCGGTTGGAGGATCCTCAAGAGTGCCCCCCCGTGACGACCGCCTGCCCCGGGGCGAAGCCGTGGCCTTGTGGGAAAGCGCACGGGCCCGGCGCCGCTGGTGGGTCGCCGGCCTGTTTACCGTGGCGTGGGGAACGGTGATGGTCGTGCCGCCATTGTTCCTCGTGGCGAACCGGGATGCCTGGCTAGCAAGCTTGGCGGCTCCAGGGGCCCAGGAGGACTGGGAGGACTTCCGCCGCGCCATGCGCGCCGAGTCTGGGGCGGAGGGCCCGGTGGGACCCGTCCAGAGGAAGGTGCCAAAGAGTGTCGAGCCGCCGATCCGGGTGTGGCTGCGCGATTATCTTCCCCTGGCAATCATCGCCTGGGGCGTGTTGGGGGGAACCCTGGGCGGCTTTCTCGGGATGATGATCGTCGGCACCAGCGGGGGGCAAAATCCGGCCGACCGGCCGACGGCTCCGCGGCATGAGCGATGATCGGGACCGATGCAGGGGCTCCGCTTATTTGCAGGGGCTCCGCTTAACTGACCCCGTCCGATCACTTGCCGAGAACAACCCCGGCCGTGGCCGCCACCACCACGAACAGGATCAAGGCGATCCCGAGTACTCCGAGCAGGGAAAACACGACGCCAGCCCTCCGTATCGGGAAACCTTTTCCGGGAAACCTTTTCCGGGAAATACGGCGGGCTCTTCAGCCCCGATCGGAATCCCCAAGTTGGGGCCGATGCCGCTTCGTTGGCCATCGTAGGCATGGCCCCTCCCGTTCACAAGACGTTCCGCAGAGCCGCGACCGGTCGTCGGGGGCCTGTGGGCTAGGTCGTTGGATGAGCAAAAACCTCTTCGGAAACGACATTCATGCCCGCCCGTCCGACTTCTTCGGGCGTGCGCTTCTGCGCGGCGTGGTGCCACGGGCTGACATCCTGGAGCTCGGGCATGATCTCGAGGATCTGGCCGATGAGCATGTTGGCGAGTCGATGGGTGGCGGTACCGTCGGTCTGTTCGCGGATGGCAGCGGCGGTCTTCATGAGCTTCACCATCCGCGAGCGCTCGAGAACAGGGCCAGAGAGTTGGCCCTCGGCTTCGACGAGGAGCTCGGCGATCGGCACCTCGAGAACCTCCTGCCAGCCAAGGAGATCGGAGATTCGCAGATCACAGTCCTCCTCCTCCTGGCGACGGACGACCGACATCTCGACTCCGAGCCGGCGGGCGACGTTCCGCAGCGTCACCCCCTGCTGCTGGCGGACATCCGCCAGACGGTGGAATCGCTGCTGCCGGCGCGGCGCCGTCCGCGGCTTCATGGCTGGGCGGGTGAGCAACGCATCGGCTTCGGCACGGACGGCGTCCGAGATTCCGCTGTCGGCGACCGCAAAGGGGTGCCGCATCCCGTCCTCGGAATCGTCGAAGCGATCCTGGAACCGGGTTTCGTAGTCGACGGTTGCCATGATGGAATCCTCCTGCTGGGCCGAGAGCGGGGCGCGGTTGCGCACCGGGAGCGCGGACGTTCGAACGGGGGTATAGCGAGCTTGAAGAATGGGGCCGGCGTGAACGCCGCTCGCCAGAACCGGATCCTGCCTTGCCAGGGGGACCCGACTGGATAACTCTACCGGCTCCGGCAAGTCGCTGGTACCGACCGGCCGTTGCCTGTCCCGGCCCGCGGGGGACGTGACAGGGACCAATACGCCGCAGGAGCAGCGGCCGTTCGCGCGGGCGGCAAATTTTTTCCTTCCCGCGACCGCTTGGTGCCCCACGCCCCTTTGATTCCCCTTCACCGCGCGAGACTTCACCATGGCCCCCTGCAGCCCGCTTCCCGATGGCTACCGCGACCTCCGCGATCATGTCGCCTGGGCCGATGCCGGCCGGCGCTCGACCGTGCTGGTGTCGGGGGAGGATGCGGTGCGATTCGTCGACGGCTTTTGCACCGCGGCGCTGTCCACGCTCGCCCCCGGTGAAGGCACCGAGGCATTCTTCCCCGATGCCCGCGGGCAGGTGCTCCTCCTGGCCACCGTCTTCCGTGGCCCTGACGGTGTGTGGATCGACGCCGATCCCGCGGTGCCGGTAACGGTCGAAGGTGCGGGGGGCGAGTGGTCGCTGGCGGCCCATCTCGAGCGTTACCATATCCGCGAGCGACTCGAGATCAGCGACCAGAGCGATCACTTCGCGGCGCTGTTCCTCGCCGGCCCGGCGGCGGGCGCCTGGATCGAGCGCGGGGCAGCCGCCACGCTCCCCGCGGAGGCCATCCCCGCGGTGGACGCCGTTGCGGGGCCATTGCTTCCGATCCGACTGGCGCGACCGTTCGGTCGGATGGCCGACGTCGCTGCCGGCAACCTGCCGGCGGTCTGTGGGGGAGTCCTGGCGGCGGTCCTTCGGGGGGAATGGCTGGGCCCGGGGACCTGCCTCGTGGTCGTGGCACGCGACGATCGGGAGCGGCTCGTCGCGCGCTGGCAGGCCGACGGGATCGTCGAGGCCTCCGCCGGCGCCATCGATGCGGTGCGACGCGAAGAGGGTCGTCTGTCGGCGGTCGATGTGCCCCCGCGGGCACTTCCCCAGGAGCTCGGTCGTGACGACCGGGCGATCTCGTTCACGAAGGGGTGTTATCTCGGTCAGGAGACGGTGGCACGGATCGACGCCCTCGGGCATGTCAACCGTCGCTTCGTGGGGATCGTCGCTGCGGCCGACGTGCTTGCCGGGCCGGGGGCAACGGTGACGATCCGTGGGAGCGGGGAAGCGGTGGGCACGATCACGTCCTCCGGCCCCTCGCCCTTGTTCGATGGCTGGTTGGGGCTCGGGTTGGTGCGGACATCGGCGCTCGCCGCCGGGATCGAATTGGAGATCGCCGGAATCGCGGCACGCTGGGTGGAGCTGCCGCCGCGTTGCGGCGGAAAGGGAGCTGTGTCATGAGTCAGTCAGAGGCCAGATCGGCGCAGGGCGGTGGCGACGAGTATCCCGACGGGGCGGTTCCCGCCACCGACGTGCTCCTCGTAGCGCGGCGTTTCCGGGTCGTCCGCCGCACCGAGCCGGGGCCGGGGGGCGCGGGGCGGGTGCGCGAGGTGATCGAGCATCCGGGGAGTGTCGTCGTCGTGCCACTCCTCTCGCCGGTCGAAGTCTGCCTCGTCGAGGTGGTCCGCGTCGCCGTCGGCCGGACGCTCCTCGAGTTGCCCGCCGGCACGCTCGACCGGATCGAGTCGCTCGAGGCCGCCGCGGCCCGGGAACTCGTCGAGGAGACCGGGTATCGGTCGCGCTGTCTCACGGCCGCCGGCGCGTTTTGGATGTCGCCGGGGATTCTTCGGGAAAGGATGCATCTGTTCGTCGCCGAGGGGCTCGAACCGGGCCCCCAGGCCCTCGAGCCGGGGGAGCAGATCCGTGTCAGAATCGTCCGCTGGGAGGAGGCGATCGCGATGTGCCTCGAAGGGGAGATCGACGACGCGAAGACCGTTGCCGGACTGCTGCTGTTCGATGCCCGGCGGCGGCTGGGGACGCACATGTCCCATTCCGGTTGATGTCGTGGGCGCCTCACCCCGCTCCAGTTTGGGGGGCTGTGGCGGTGACTCGTCGGCGATCGGCCAGGAATATCACGCCGCCGACGAGGCCGCAGGCGATCGAGACCAGGAACCAGAGCAGGCCGATCGCCACGGCCTTTTCTTTGGACACGCCGTGGGGAGCGAGGAGGACCGCCAGTCCCCCTTCCCGGATGCCGACGCCACCGATGCTGATTGGGAGGACCATTGCCAGGGCTACCAACGGGACGGCGGCGAACCAGACCGAGACCGGGAGGTCGGTCCCGATCGACCGGCCGACGGCATCGACCATCAGCGCCGTCCCCATCTGCACCAGCAGGCTCCAGGCGATCGCCGAGGCAATAAGCCCCGGACGCCGTTGGTAGGGGAGGAGGCCGGCGACGATTCCCTGCACGCCGGGGTGCGACGGGAGGAACCGCGCGATCCGATCGAGACGGCTGATGATGAGGGTCGCCAGCAGGAGCACCGCTGCCAGCAGCAGGTGGCCAACGAGGAGCGTGGGGAGGAGCGGGAGCGACGACTGATTGCGGATCAACGCCGTGACGGCGATCACCCCGAGCGCCGAGAGCCCGGCGAGTCGGTCGACGAGGATCGTGCAACCGGCGAGCACGCGGCCGCGCGTCGTCGCTGCCATGCGGTACGCCTTGACGACGTCTCCGCCGATCGACGTCGGCAGGCAGAGACTGAAAAACTGCCCCTCGAAGTACCGGCGGATGAAGACCGTCAACGGTTCGTGGAACCCGACCGGTCGGGCCAGCGCTGCCCAACGGATCGCGGCCAGGCACTGCACGGCCAAACCGAGTCCCAGGCTCGCTCCCCACCAGCGCCAGTCGACCGTCCCGAGCAGGAGCCGCAGTTGCTGCCAGTCGACGTTGCGGAGCGTCAGCGCCATCAGGGCAACGGTACCTGCCACCCGAAGCATCATTCCGGCGGCCCGTCGTGCCCGACCATGGTGCGACGTTTCCGCGGGCAGATCGGGATTCGGATCCCCGGAGGAGGGGGTGGGCGTTGCGGGGCGCTGTGGCGTCAACGTCTGTCTCGCGGGGGAAATCAACGTGGATCGACGTCCTGCATGCTGCGTCGTTCCCCGCCGGTTAATCTAGATGGTGGTGGAAAAAGTCAGCGGAGACCATTTTCCAGTGAGAACACCGTCGAAAAAAGAGTTTTTCAGGGAGCTTCGGCCAACGCATCTGCAGGCGAAAGAGCTTAGCCAAAGTCCGCTGGTGGTCTACGGAAAATTTCTTCCATGACCCCTCGGCCGTGGCGGCCCGCGATCCCGGCACGTTGGTCGACCGGGAAGACGTCAAAAGGGATTCGGTTGCCATGCACGATTGGATCGTCCCGCTGACGGATGTGGTGGTGTTCGGATTGCTCCTGGTGCTCGGGGGGAATCTCGGCAGCTTTCTCAATGTCGTCGTCCACCGGCTGCCCCGGGGGGAGTCGGTCGTCCATGGTGGCTCGCATTGTCCGTCGTGCGGATCGGCCATTCGCTGGCACGACAATGTTCCCGTCCTCGGTTGGCTCCTTCTCGGTGGCCGTTGTCGCGATTGTGGGGCGATGATCGCCGCGCGGTATCCGCTCGTGGAGGCCGTCGGGGCGATCGTCATCGGCGGGGTCGGCGCCGCCGAACTGCTGTCGGGTGGCCGAACGCTCCCCGGTGCCGCGTTCGGTGGCGGCCGGCCCGGTGCCGACAATCTCCTTCTGCGGCCAGATCCGCTCCTGATCGCCGTCGCCGTTCTCCACGGATGGCTTCTCTTCAATCTCCTCCTCGGAGCGGCCGTGGAAGCCGACGGGCAGGTCGTGCCGACCCGCTGGAGCCGCGTCGCCCTGGGGATCACCTTGGTCGCCGTGACCGGCTGGTCTGCCCTTCTGCCGGTCGGTGTCGGCATTCAACTCCCGGCGTGGATGGGGGATGGTCGGGGGCGTGGACTGTTGATCGCCATGGTTGGGGTGGCCTGCGGTGCTGTGCTCGGGCGCTCCTCCTCTTCGGCAGTGCGACAGGGCTTGATGCTCGTCGGCGCCGTCCTCGGGTGGCAGGCGACAGGAGCCGCCGCGCTCCTGCTGCCGGTGATCGGCACGCTGCGGAGCTTGCTGGCGTCGCTGATTCCCCCTGATCCCCCGGTGCACTCTGCGGCCGCCCTCGAGACCGCCGCAGCCATCCACCCGTTTCCCGAATCGATCCCATCGGAGGGAGCGTCAGCTCCGGAAGCCGCGTCAGGGTCAACCGATCCGGAATCATCCCCCGCCGCCCATCCTCGGGCGGAGCCGGCCGCATCCCCGGCCGACCATCGCGCCTGGAGCGCTTTCTTGGGCCGACTAGCAATTCCGGTCATCTGCTATTTCCAGCGTAAAAGTGTGCCAGCGGGGGATTTGGTGGTGGCCACGGCCGTCGTTCTCCTTGCCTGGCGATGGCTGTGGCGGGGGGCCTTGGCACTCCTCGGATGACCCGCGGAAAGCGTCCAGCCAACGCATTCACCCGCCGTCGCCCGCCTTCTCCCCGGGGCGAGGTTTTGCCCAGTCGGTCGTGTATACTTGACCTGGAACGGCTAGGGCGATCCGACTCCAGCGGGTGATGCATGAATCCACTCACCGAAGACTTCCGCTCCAATCCAAACTCCGGCCCGGCGTTCGCTTCTGGCGATGCTGCCGGTTCTGCTCCGCAGTCGCCGATCGAGGGCGACGATAACGTGGCCTTCAATGAGCCTGCGGTTGCCGTGAGCGGCGGCATGACGTCCGACGGGGCTTCCGGCGTCGGGCAACCGGTACTGGCTGCGACGGCCCCCCCGACCCTGCCGACAGCCTCCCGCCCGGCTGTCCTGGGCGCGGGTCCGCCGCTGGTGTCCGGCCCACCGCGGCCGGGC
>Ga0114962_10003440_pt1 | contig 12802 bp, 10 predicted proteins | sample C_130820_MF_Meta_FD_87017 | JGI IMG/M metagenome (GOLD analysis project Ga0114962, IMG submission 87017) | Freshwater microbial communities from Lake Croche, Canada to study carbon cycling - C_130820_MF_MetaG | ecosystem: Environmental > Aquatic > Freshwater > Lake | place: Lake Croche, Canada... | reverse complement strand
CATTACAACGAGTTTGGCAGCTTCTTCTGCTGCTATACAATCTATGCTGAACGCACAATCAGGGGCTATTACCCAAACCATGAGTAATGTAAACAGCTTTACCAAAAATTTGGCTAGCAACAACGAAAAGGTAACAAGATCTATGGCAAACCTAGAAAAGACGACCGAGAACTTTGCCAATGCCGATATTGATGGTATGATAAATTCGCTGAAGAAAACAACAAACAGCCTAAACGATATACTAGAGAAAGTAAACAGTAAAGATGGATCTATCGGGATGATGATGAACGACAAAACACTCTACAAAAACCTAAATAATACCATAAGAAGTGCAAACATATTGATGGATGATTTTAAGGTACACCCCAAAAGATATATAACCATCTTTGGCAAGGCAGATAAGTCGCCTCCATTAACCGCTCCATTAAATGATACTACATCAATCAAATAACATTTTGACAGCTACAAGACGACTATTAAGTTTTTATTTTATATTCATAATGGCAACAGCATCGGGCTTGTGTCAACAAAAACAACCCGATACGGTACGCAATGGCAAGATGATTACCATCATCAGTGCAGACAGATACAACTTTCAACAACTAGATACCATTCAATATGTGTCGCTTGGTGGGCATGCGGTGGTACAACAAGAAAACACAGTTTTTAGTGCCGACAGTATTGTTTTGAATCAGAAAGCAAATACCCTAGAGGCTGTTGGCAATGTACACATCAACGATGCAGACAGCATTCATACCTACGCTCAAAACCTTCGTTATTTGGGTAAAGAAAAGAAAGCTTACCTAAACAGAGACATACGCTTAACCGATGGAAAAGCAACGCTTACTACTGATAATCTTATTTATGATGTACAGTTAAAAACGGGTATTTATGCCAATGGAGGCAAAGTAGTAAATGGCAAAACGGTACTCACCAGTACCGAAGGTTACTATTATGGCGAGACAAAAGATGTATATTTTATGAAGAAAGTGGTGATGAGTGACCCCGACTTTAAACTGTATACCGATACTTTACTCTACAACCTCACTACCTCTATATCTACGTTTGTAACCAATACCAAAATCATTAATGGCAAACGTACCATCACCACAACTGATGGGAATTATGATACTAAAAAGAAAAAAGGACTCTTTACTAAAAGAAGTTTTATAGATGATAGCACTTACACCTTTGCTGCCGACAAAACCGCTATCGATGAAGTATCTGGCTTAAGCGAATACCAAGGCAACGCCGTATATAGAAGCAAGGACACCTTAGGCGGATATGATTTGATTGCAGGAAACATAAAAATAAACAAGAAAACGAACACATTCTTAGCTACTAAGAAACCAATCTTACTAATTAAACAAAAGAAAGATACGATCTACATTAGTGCCGATACTTTATACTCAAGTAAGTTATCTTTATTGCGAAAGACACGCTTTGTACCCGATGTAAGAGAAGTGCCCTTAACCAAGGCTTCAAAAAGAGATAGTGCAAAACAAACAAGTGCTAGGATTGATAGTATCCAAACTTTTAAGCAAACAATACATAAACCACTTAAGCCAGACAAAAAAGACACTAATAATGATCGATTCTTTGAGGCTTATTATCATGTAAAAATTTTTTCAGACTCAATGCAGGCAGTGAGTGATAGCATGTTCTATTCGCTTGAGGATTCTACTTTCCGTTTATATACAAACCCCATTGCCTGGTCGCAGGACAATCAAATTTCAGGTGATACGATGTTTTTATTCCTGGCAAACAAGCATCCCGAGCGGCTTTATGTATATGAGAATGCATTGAGTATTCAACAAACAGGAAAGAAGTATTATAACCAGGTTAAAGGGAATAGTATTAATGCCTACTTTTTGAAAGGAAAGATGGATTATCTGAAAGCAAAAGGAAATGCAGAAACAATTTATTATGGCACCGACGATCACAATAAGTTTGTGGGCGTAAACCAAGCCAATTGCGACGTGATTGATATGTATTTTGAGAAAGTAAAAGATGACTCCAGACCACAGCGCATTGTTTTACGAAACAACCTACAAGGTACCGCTACACCGATGGGACAAGCAAACCACAATGATCTTAGATTAAGAGGTTTTCATTGGCTGATAGATAAAAGACCGAAGTCTAAATTTGACATATTGGGAAATTAATTTGAAGAAGACTGCATATAAGGCAGGTAGGTATATAAAAGATATTATTGCCCCCTTAACACCTAGTTATTTACCACTTTATTGCATTTTTAAGGATTATTAAAGGATAACCAAATTTGATTGTTTAAAAAATACAACAGCCATCTTTTTAGATATATTTGCCCATCAAATTTTAGCAATACCATTAAAAAATGAATATGCCCATACGATATAATGTTTTCTTTATTGCTCTACTATTACTTACCAATAATCTTTTCGCACAAAAAGTAGCACCCTATATCCTGGATATGGTACACAATAATCCCGGCGAACCATTAACCGTAACTGCTTTTAATAGTCCTCACTATCTGAAACAGAAGGGATATAATGGTCAAGTAATGAACGATTTTACTTTTGCACATGCAGCCATTACTTTCGACAAATTAAACCCCCAAATATTCCCCCAAGGTTCAAAAGAAAGGGTGTGGGTAATGCAGGCGGCAGAAAGAGTGCGAAACAATATTAAGGCTGCACACGCTGCTGGTATCAAAATATATTACTTTACTGATATGATTGTATTGCCAAAGAAGCTAGTGGAATTATACCACGATGACATCTGCGATGCAAAAGGGAAAATTTCTTTTGAACGTCCGAAGACCATGGAGATACACCGTATGATGCTGGATGAATTATTTGAGACCTTCCCCGACTTGGATGGACTCGTAATTAGAACTGGAGAAACCTACCTAAACAATGTACCATATCACACAGGTAATAACCCCATTACAAACGGCGTGGAAAGCCATGTAAAACTGATTAAATTATTAAGGGAAGAAGTATGTGTAAAAAGGAATAAGACTATCTTTTACCGTACCTGGTCTTTTGGAGGAATGCACGACTCTGCTGCTTATTACCTTGCTGTTACCAATCAGATTGAGCCACATACTAACCTAATCTTCTCCATAAAACATACTAAGGGCGACTATCATAGAACGTACGATTTCAATCCTACACTCTCCATTGGCAGTCACAAACAACTAATAGAAGTTGAATGTCAAAGGGAATATGAAGGAAAGGGTGCATTTCCTAATTATGTAATGAATGGTGTTATCAATGGATTTGAGGAATATGTTACCACCAAACCACAACAAGGTTACAAAAGCCTGAATGAAATAAAAGAAAACAAAAACTTTGCGGGCGTCTGGAGTTGGAGTAGAGGCGGCGGTTGGGTTGGTCCTTATATAACCAATGAATTTTGGTGTAAATTGAATGCCTACGTAATTAGTCAATGGGGAATAGATACCAAACAATCTGAGGAGACTGTTTTTAATCACTTCATGGATGATAACGGCATCAATAGTCCGAAAGGAAGAGTGGCATTCAGGGAATTATGCTTGTTATCTGCGAAAGCCGTCATAAGAGGGCATGAAAGTGCTAAATACTTCTTTGATAAAGATTGGGTTTGGTGGTCGAGAGACGAGTTCCTGGGTGGAATAGATACCTTTAATGTTCCGCAAAGGCTTTACCCATCGGAAGGTTTCCTAAACAAAGGTTTCAATTGGTATTATGAACATCATTTACTGGATAGCGTTATAGAAGAAAAACAAGATGCAGTGGCTTTATGGAAACAGATAGTCGCGTTAAGTAACAAAGTTGAAATGACCGACAAGCAAGACCAAGACTACTTAAAAGTGTCTAGTATGTATGGTTTGCTATTGCATAGTATTATTGCGGATGGATGGAGGATAATGGCATTGGGTTATGTGGGAGATAGGACAGGTAACTATGATAAAAAGCAACTTATAACCTACATAAAGAAATACGACAACGACTGGAAAGTTTATAATGAGCTAAAGGCTAACAAGCCTGCTTGTGCTACTTTGTACAAGCAGTATGCCTTCATCAATATTGCGCCGACTTATCATGCCGAGCAAGGGATGGGAGCTTCGGTAGATAAGTATCGAAAAATAATGAATGACTTAATGAAATAGAGGTATTTATATCTAATAACAGTTCACTATGTATTTTATATCTGTAACAAGGCTGAGGGTAAAATCATTCCTTTCTTTACCCAGATTCTTTTTGGCAAACGAAGCCTCGCTTAAGCAATTAAAAAAAACAATGGGCTTTGTAATAGGGAAAGAATTAGTAGATAAAAAATTAACCTTTTGGACAATTACTTTGTGGGAAGCCGAAAGTAATATGAAAGAATTCAGAAATTCTATCCCTCATAGAAAGGCCATGCAAAACTTACCCCATTGGTGCGACGAAGCCTCTTACTTGCATTGGGTACAGGAGGAAAAAATATTGCCCGATTGGAAAACGGTTTATGATAAAATGATTACAGAAGGCAAAATAACAAAGGTGAAATTTCCATCTGCCAATCAAATTAATAAAGAATATCCACCTATCAAGTGGACTAAAAGTGAAAGAAAATTGAAATAGAGTGTCTTACAGGATGAAAGAAAGAATAAATTAATCATTTATTCACAATTAATCTTTAAACAGAATAAATTTAATAATATCTTGCGCCTGTAAAAGATTGCAAACGTCTTTATGAAAAATTAACTCTTTAAACTATGGTCTCTTTAAGCAAAACAGTAGTAGCAGTAATTTTGGGTGGCGGCGCAGGTAGCCGACTCTATCCCCTTACAGCGTCCCGTTCCAAACCAGCAGTACCTATTGCCGGAAAGTACCGATTGGTAGATATTCCTATCAGTAACTGTATGAATAGTACTATTAACCGAATGTTTGTACTAACGCAGTTTAACTCAGCTTCTCTGAACAAACACATAAAAAACACTTACCACTTCAGTGCTTTCAGTTCTGGGTTCGTAGATATTCTTGCTGCTGAACAAACCCCAGATAATCCAGGTTGGTTTCAGGGTACAGCAGATGCAGTAAAGCAATCTTTAAGACACATCTCCAATTTGGAGTATGAACATATACTTATTTTAAGTGGGGATCAGTTATACCAGATGGATTTTGCTGATATGATTGCAGCACACGTAGCAAAAGGTGCAGATATTTCTATTGCTACCATCCCTGTTGACTCAAAAGACGCTCCAGAGTTTGGCATTTTGAAGACTGATGAAGAAAACTTTATCAGTTCTTTTATAGAAAAGCCAAGTTTAGATATATTACCAGACTGGGTTAGTGATACGGGTACTATCATGCAAAGTCAAGGACGTAACTACCTTGCGTCTATGGGTATTTATATTTTCAATAAACAAGTACTTAATACCTTGCTGAAAGATACCTATCCAAATGCTACCGACTTTGGAAAGGAAATAATCCCTAACTCTATTGCTGCCTATAAAGTTTCTAGCTACCAATACGAAGGTTACTGGACAGATATTGGAAACATACACTCCTTCTTTGAAGCCAACCTTGCTTTAACACAAGACATTCCGATGTTTAATTTGTTTGACAACAACAATGTTGTTTATACAAGGGCACGTATGCTTCCTCCTGCCAAAATAAGTGGCACAACCTTAGAGAAAACACTCATTGCAGAAGGATCTATTATCAATGCCTCTCGATTGGAACATTGTGTGGTGGGTATACGTTCGCGCATTGGCTATGGCACAACTGTAGTAAGTTCTTACATAATGGGTAACGACTTCTACGAAACTTTGGAAGTAATGGAAGAAAGTGTAACAAAAGGTATCCCTAAGATTGGCATTGGCGAACGTTGCTACATTAAAGATGCTATTATAGACAAAAACTGTCGCATAGGCAATGATGTAAGAATAATTGGAGGTGCTCATCTCGATAATTCCGACCATCCTTTATATAGTGTAAAAGACGGTATTGTAGTAGTAAAAAAAGGAGCTATCCTTCATGACGGGTTTGTTGTTTAAGGTTAAATTGCTATTAAACATAAACAAGAATAAATATTTTTTTCAAACATCCTATTAATGGGATGTTTTTTTATGCTACTTTAGCAAAGTGTATAAAATACACATTAATTTAATAAACGATTGTTATGGCTACTTCTTCTATTAATTCTAGCGTTTATGGTACTGTATCAAAACCAAAACTGTCTCTAGGACAAATCTTCACAATGAGTTTTGGTTTCTTGGGTATTCAATTTGGCTTTGCCTTACAAAATGGTAATACCAGTAGAATCCTGCGTTCTTTTGGTGCTGATGTAGACCAATTGCCTATGTTTTGGATTGTGGCTCCCTTGGTTGGTATGATTGTTCAACCCTTGATTGGGCACTACAGCGATAGAACCTGGAACAGAATAGGACGTAGAAAACCCTACTTCCTTACCGGGGCATTATTGTCTTCCTTAGCATTAGTGTTTCTTCCCAATTCTGGGGCAACTGCAAGCATTGTTCCAGCTTTATGGATTGGTGCAGGTATGGTAATGATAATGGATGCATCCTTTAATGTTGCAATGGAACCATTTAGGGCATTGGTGGCAGACAACCTGCCCGACTCTCAACGAACAATTGGCTTTTCGATACAAACTATCTTAATTGGGTTGGGTGCAGTTGTTGGTAGTGCCTTACCAGAAATATTAGGCAATCACGGCTTTAGTATGGTTGCTGGAAAAGACGGGGTGGCAGATAACATTAAATATGCCTTTTATATGGGCGCAGCTGTGTTTATGATAGCAATTCTTATTACAGTTTTTTTCTCTCGTGAATATCCGCCCAAAGAATATGAGTTATACCATGGTAAGTATGCAGAAGCTGATAACGCAGGGCTAAGCGAAATATTAAAAGACTTTGCTAAGATGCCCAAAACCATGCGTCAACTAGGATTGGTTCAATTTTTTAGTTGGTTTGCCCTGTTTAGTATGTGGGTATTCACAACAGATGCGGTAGCTACCCATGTCTATGGCTTATCGGGCGATTATAGCAAAAGCTTAGCCTACAACGAAGCAGGCAACAAGGTAAGTTCTGCCTTTGGGGTATATAATTTTATTGCCATGCTCTATGCATTAATGCTTCCTATAGTGGCAAAATATATTGGCCGCAAGGGAACGCATGCTTTTTCTTTACTTGCAGGGGGATTGGGTTTGATTTCTATCTATTTCATTAAAGACCCAGAAATGCTTAAGTACTCAATGGTAGGTGTTGGCTTGGCTTGGGCTAGCATTTTAGCAATGCCCTATGTAATACTTTCTGGTTCTATCCCTGCTGGCAAATTAGGTATTTATATGGGCATCTTCAATTTCTTTATCACTTTACCACAAATTATCAACGGACTGTTTGGTGGGTGGATTGTGAAGCATCTATATGGCAGTCAACCCATCTATGCCATCGTACTGGCAGGCTTTTTTATGATATGTGCTGCTATCTGTTGCCTGTTTATTTATGATGCAGGAGATGCCAGATGGAAAAAAGCAAAGTAGATACGAGTTTTTTCGGGTTATACGCGCTGTAAGCACAAATAAAAATTAGTAATTAACAATTGAAAATTCCCTGTTTAAAGTTGCTAGAGGAATTTTATAGTTCAATTCTAGTCCCCAAAAGCTAAATTTTATGTTATCACTTCTTTGATCATTTATTATCATTGGCTGATAATGCGTAGCCAGATACCAATTGTCTGAGAGCTGATATTGAGCCTCCAAGCGTAACGCATAACCATCTGAGTAAACATTGGCAATTGGATCGGCGTTTTCTGAATAAGGATCGTTAGCATAACTAAATTTCTCCCAAGCTACTCCCGTTCCAATATGAAACCGATTGAAGCGACGATTAATCGAAAGACTCATATAACGATAATCTCTTTCTGGAGAACTATATAAAAAGAAGGTAGACTTGGGATGAAAGCCGAAATTACCCGACAGATAGTAATTTTTATTCAAATAGAATTCCATACTACCACTCAACCCCAAGAAACCAGATGTATTATTTTGACCACCTATGGTATCGGAGTAATGATTGCCACTGTATGGGTCTACAAGATTTGTAAGAATTTGCTTTGCAGTATAAAAGTTGTAGGTATTAATTACAGGCACATGAATAACTAGATTTATCAGTTGATTGTCGGCACCTGTACTATACTTCTTGTCCTTTTTATTCAGGTTTATATAAATGTCTTTAGGATAGGTAAACCGTTTGCAACTAGCGAGATCTATAAAATAGCCTCCTCCAAAGAACCAAGAATTAAATAGGTTCGGAAAAACATACGTAGAAGATAGAATAGGAGGAACAGATACCGTTTTATCTATTGAATCTTTTTTTACCCGAATCTCTAATGGGTATCCCGAACGTTTTACCTTAAATAAATCTACATTACAACAAAAAGTATCTTTCTTATTCAAAATTATGGTGGCCTTTTCAGGGTAGGTGTGAATATTTACCGTGGTCGATTTGTTGTTGAAGATAGCTGCACAAGAACTAAATAAACCCACTATAGCTAATGGGCATAATTTCTTAAGTGTTGAATGGGCTTGAAGCATAACTTTTAATTTAAAATTACAAATTGAAAATAAGGTTATTAATTGCGTATAAGTTTCTTAATCACAATTATTATTTTCTGTTGCAAACGGGTAGTTTAAAAAATAAATTGACATTAACATAGTGCATATATCCCTTTGCAGCAGGGGCTGTGTTCAGTAATAGCGGCTGAAACATAGTTCCTAGATAAAAGTTTCTGCCTAATTGGTATTGCACGGAAAGATTTAACCCCAATCCTTCATTATATTGTTTGGCAATTTGAAAGGTAGTATCTAGATGATTGGAACCCCACCAGTTATTTCTGCCATCATAAACCGTTTTTTCTACATTAAATTGTTGATAGGAAAGCCCTGCACCAAAGTTCCAACGATTCACCCGTTGGTTAATCCTTGTATTCACATATAGTAACCGCCTGTGTATAACTGTATAGGGATAATACTTACTCCAGGTCCAGTTATTATGTTCCAATCCTCCTATCTCTACCGAAAAATATTTTTTTGTATTAAGGTAGTACTCACTAAGTATGGCAAGCCCAAGGATGCCATACATCGTATTGTTTCTGATGTTGCTATTGTAATAATACCCATTAAAGATGGGTATAGACAGGCCAATATTGATAGGTTTATCCTTATTGTCTCTCCATTTTTTTTGAAAGGGTTGATAACTATTATGAGGATTATATAAGTCTACATAAACCTCTTCGGGATACGTATATCTTTTATTATTGAATAAATCAACCAAAAAAAAAGGGTAATAGAGTGTATTTAGAAAAAAGATAAGGGAAGTTTTGGGCAGAACTTGCACAGTCTGTTTAAGTGAATCTTTGATAATTTCTATCTTAACCGAAGCAGAACTACGTTTAAGAACAATTTCTTTGTTGGAACAACACAGGGTATCTACACCATTTATTACCATCTTAGCTGCAGTAGGGTTAGTTACTATATGTGTCGTCGTATATGGACTATTAAATATAGTAGCACATGAACCAAGCAATATGGGCAAAAAGGATAGGTACAGCCGGTACATAAAATAGTATTAACTAAATAATTACTTTCTTAAGAGGAGTAAGATTGGCAAGTTGCTGCTTTTGATATTAAACTATTACAAAGTAGTGATGAAAAATATTAACAGCAAGTAATTACACTTTTTCTGTTTCGCAAGTTGGTCCATTCTATATCATGTCGACTATTTTTTGGGGAAGTTGAAACTATTTAATATTCAGTTCGGAATAGGTCTTCTTTACTTTGTTCTCTACGGAAACTTCTTCAAAACCGTCAATCTCAACAATAACTCTAGCACCACACAGGCAAGCCCGAAGAGTACAAAGGGTAGAAAGAGTTCGGAGAAATGGTGGTAGGTGGTTGTTTCAATTTTGCTTTTCTCAAGCTTGTCAATGGCATCATAGCTGCCCTCGAGGCTTTCTTTGCTGGCAGCGGTAAAGTATTGTCCGCCTGTTGCACTGCTGATATGCTTTAATAATCCATCGTTAAAACTCAACTTCCCCGTAGCCGCAGGAGCAGCATTTGGGTTACCATCGGGCACCTGGTTGGTGCCTATCCCAATGCAATATACTTTTACGCCATATAGCTTAGCGAGGTTCTCGGCAATATCGGGAGGGATGACACCGCCAAAATCCACGCCATCGGTCATCAAAATCACAATCTTGGTCTTTGCTTTACTATCCTTTAACCGATCTACACTGGTTGCTAGGCCCGAGCCAATGGCTGTGCCGTCTTCGGTGAGGTAACCGTTCTGGATACTGCTTATCTGATTCATGACGGCGTTGTGATCTGTAGTGATAGGGCATAAGGTAAAACTCTGACTACTGAATATCACAATACCTATCCGGTCGCCGGGACGCTTCTGCACAAAGTTGGTAGCTATCTCCTTCGCTGCTTCGAGCCGGTCGGGCTTAAAGTCCTGACTCGTCATACTCCCACTGATGTCGAAACAAAGCACTACATCAATGCCTTCGCCCGACGTTTGCTCATCAGTGAACTTCTCCTGTGGTCTGGCGAGGGCAATAATCAGACTTGTTAGTGCGAGTATTCGGAGGATGAAAGGCAGGGGGCGAAACCGTAGCTTCCAATTAGTGGTAGGATGCAAAAATTGCAGGGTACTCACCTTTAGGGTTGCTCCTCTCCTACCCTTGCTGGCCCATTGCCAATAGATGAGATAAGGAATAAGGAGCAGCAATGGCAGTAGCCACGGGTATGCAAACTCGATATGTTGCCACCAATCAAATTCCATCAGTGGTGGGTTTATTTTGTGAAGAATGTAGGCTGGTGAGCAAGGTCTTGGCATCGGCAAGACTTTGAATGCACTCCTCGGGTGTTGGAATGGACTTTGCAAACTTTACACTATCCGCACTATGCAACAAGTGTATATATTGCTGTAATATGGACTGGTTGGTTATCTTCTGATTGACGACCGATATATATTCAGCAGTCGTTTTGCTATAGGTGGTAATGTGTAACTGGTTGTCGGAATAGCCCTTGCAGATAGTAATTAACTGTATAAAGAACAACTGGTATTGTTTGTCCTGATATACAGGCACTAAGGCATCTAGTTTCTGGAGGGCTTCCTCGATAGTGAGTGGTTGGGAGGGCATGGCAAGGTTGCCTTTTCGTCTTCCTACCAACCAACGGATTATAAAGAACAAAGCTATCACCAACACCACAACGGTAGTCATCGCTATCCAGATGGTGTAATCTTGCTCAGGTTCTGGTTCTATGATATCCTTTATGTCGTTGTAGTCCTTGCGCATATGTACATCTACCGGTACCACAGTAATTGGAATCTCACGGGTTTGAAAGGATTTACCACCAATAACTACCTCAAAGGCAGGAAGGAAGAACTTGCCGGTATCGAAAGACGTGAGGGTAATTACCTGCGTGTAAGTTTTGGTGGATGAAATAGTACCTGTATCAATCGGTTGCCTCACGGCTACCTGAAAGTGCTGAAAGGTATCGGGTATAGCAAACCAGTTATCGATGGTAAGCGGTGCATTGCTAGTGGGTTCTACCTTTAGCTTCAGCTCGAATTGTTCCCCCATGCGAATCTTGTCCCGACTAACGATGGCGGATACCTTTTGAGCGGAAGAGGAAAGGGAGAGAAGAAGAAAAAGAAACCCCCATCCCCTAAAGGGAAGAGATTGGTGAGCCCCTCCACTCCCAACCCCTAAAGGGAGGAAGCAGAATAAGCCCCCACGACCAAGGGAGGAAGACTTATGACTTATAACTAACCACTTACGACTTATCCTCATCCTCGTTTGATAAAAAACTGTTGTAATACTTTTACGTAATCTTCTCCTGTAGCTATCTGTAGCAAATCGGCACCGGCCCGCTTGAAAGTTTCCTTTGTTTCGTTCATGAGCCATACATACTGATCGTGCCAAGCAGCCCTTGTCGCGGGATTGCTGGTATCTAGCCACCTTGTTGCACCCGTTTCGGCATCTGCCATTTCTACCATCCCCATTTTGGGTAGGGCAGTCTCTGCTTTGTCATACACCTGAATGCCTATTACATCGTGTTTCTTAGACGCCACACGAAGCAGGTGTTCGTAATTGTTATCGGCAAAGTCGCTCAGTATAAATACAATGCTTTTGTGTTTGCTATTGTTGTTGAGGTATTGTAATGCCTTCAATAAATCTGTTTTCAGTGCCTTCGGCTGAAAACTCAATAACACCTTCATCATATACAAGATATGCTGCCGTCCCTTTTTGGGTGGTATGTACTTCTCTACAGTGTCGGTGCATAACAGTAACCCCGCTTTGTCATTGTTGTTTGCAGCACTAAAAGCAAGTACAGCCGTAATCTCGGCAATTAACTCTTTCTTACTCTGGTTACCAGTGCCAAACAGGTTACTTGCACTTGCATCTACTAATATATAAACAGACAATTCCCTTTCCTCTTCAAATACCTTACTATAGGTAGTCCCCATTCTGGCACTCACATTCCAGTCGATAAACCGGATGTCATCGCCTGCACAGTATTCTTTTACCTCTTTAAAAACCATTCCCACTCCTTTAAAGGCAGAATGGTATTCACCCGTAAACAAGTGATTGGTTAGTCGCTTGCTTTTTATTTCGAGATGGCGGACAGCAGTTGAAGCATCCCTATCCCCTGAAGGGGTGAGATTGGCAGAAGCTGCCTTTACCTTTTTACTAAATAATTGTTTGAAGAAACCCATAAGGAAAGTTATGAGTGGTTAGTTGTTAGTGGTTAGTTGTTAGTTATG
>Ga0114962_10003437_pt1 | contig 12812 bp, 12 predicted proteins | sample C_130820_MF_Meta_FD_87017 | JGI IMG/M metagenome (GOLD analysis project Ga0114962, IMG submission 87017) | Freshwater microbial communities from Lake Croche, Canada to study carbon cycling - C_130820_MF_MetaG | ecosystem: Environmental > Aquatic > Freshwater > Lake | place: Lake Croche, Canada... | reverse complement strand
ACCATGTTTCAAAAATATTATAATAAAACTATAGACGAAGATAAATTGGAAAAAATAACGGAGGGATTTTATTCACCCGCAGAGATTATCAATGTCTATATTATGTACAAAGACGATTCTGATAAATTTATGGAGAGACTGATGCTGAATGTTAAAATATGATGATTTTTCAATTCGTTCTACAACAATATGTGGAGGAAAACGGAGACACTGCGCAAGTGGCGATGCGAGTCGAAGTTTTCCGATTATATTCCGAAGGCGTTAGCCGAAGGAATATATAATATGTATACTATACATACTATACATACTAACTATATGATAGACAAATATATCAAAACACTCATTAAAAATTTACCTGAGAATTCTAGCCATAATAAAGGAGCTGGTGATGTAATTGACCTCATTTTAGACGGAGGTATTTTTAATGGTAGCTATCTCATAGGTGGTTTGTTATTTTTGAAAGAAATGGAAAATCAACATTTTATCCATGTAGACAAAATTTCGGGGTGCAGTATCGGATCCATCGCGGCTATTTTATACCATCTAAATGCACTACATCTAGCTTCTGAAATTTATGATATATTGCTTGATCACTTCAAAACTCATTTTACGTTGAATGTATTTGACGTAATATTTGCGAAATTGGGCTCTATCATGCCTGATGATATTTGTAATACGATGACAAATCGAGTGTATATAACATATTATAATATTGAAAAATGTAAAAAAATAGTGAAATCTAAATACAAGAATAAAGCTGATATTTTTGATACCATCCGTAAATCATGTTTCTTTCCATTTATTATTGATGGTTCTGTAACATATAAAAATAAATATTGTGATGGATTTAACCCATATATATTACCTACTAGTCCGCACAAAAAAATATTATACTTGGATTTGTTCGGTAATGACAAGATTGGTTCTTTATTTTCAGTTAAAAATGAAAAAACGAATTTTCATAGAATTCTTGCGGGGTTGTTAGATGTGCATCTTTTTTTTATTAAACGAACGAATACGCAAATGTGCAGTTATGTCAATGACTGGTCTATCAAACATCTTATCCATAATAGGGTTTCAAAGGTGGTAGTGGAAAAAATGATATTTTATAGCATATACTTTTATATGATCATTCGGTGGTATATTCCTGAAAATATGGGTGAGTTTGTTGTATGTAAAATGGGAGTCAAAATAATGAGAGATATTTATATAACTTTGATCGAAAATTATAGTTTGTAGAGTTTCTATAAAAAATAAAATTGATATCATTATGTATCTTATACTTTATCATATAACATACATAATACACAATGGGTCGCCATTACTTTGGTCAAATATCTGGAAAATTTTGGTTTGGTTTCCAAAATAGTGATGATGCTAGTTGCTTCGGTGTAGATAGTAAACCTGTGAGAAACTTTTACGTTTGTTGCTGTGAAATCGGCGAGGATTCTGATGATTTAGCCGGAGAAATATATTGCACCGATTGTTATTCTTCTTATGAAGAACATAAACAAGCTATGATAGATGAAGATATAGAATTATATGATGAGGATGATGTTGATGGTACATGGTACACATCTGATAGCGAAATCACTTATCATTTTGACGCATCGCATATTGATATAGTGGAAAAAACCATAAAAAATATTGAAAGACTTATTGGGGAATATGTGAATGACTCCTCTTATAAAATTATAGATGATGCGGATGAAATTACATATGATTATACCACACCTAGTAATATTAGCGCCTTTGATATAGAGTTGATTGCAAGATTGTGCTTAGGTAAACAAATATTATATTGTTTACGTAAGAATGGGGAATGTTTCTTCACTGCGGAGCTTCAATGATTTGATTGTTTGTTCGTTTGTTCGTTTGTTTCTAAAAAAATATGCCAGCTTTCTTTGTTTTCGAATGTTTTTTATTGCTTCGTCTCATGTTTTTTGTTTTTTTTGTTTCTGCTGTTTTCCCTGTTTTTTCTATTTTTTGTGTTTTATTTAGTTTACGTTTTTTATCCGCTGGCCTATATTTCATGAAAAATTGATGATATTCCGGATCATTTGGCTTGTCTCTCAACTCTTTATATTTTTCCGATTTTTCGGCACGCATTTCTTCCAATGTTTGCTGGTGTCCATAACAATTTATACTGAATCGCTTTAAAAGTCCCTTTTGTTGCAATCTATTATGCTGCTGCACTTGAAATAAAAATTGAGCCATACATAAAATGCGTTCGGTATCATAATAATTTCGCTTTGAATATAAAAAGGCCAAATAAAAGCTCAACATAGTATCAATCGTGGCTATCTTTATTTCCTGACTATGCATATGTATCATATTGTAACTATGACATGCTATCGGATGATATATAAATGCGACAGTGTCATTCTTTCCAATCATTATTTGTAAATGTGGGGCAACTATCTCACCTATAGCAGGCCGTTTTACTATTCTAACATTTTTAATCCCTTCATCATTTAAACGTTCTTTCAAAATAGTAGCCGTTGTATCAGGATCTTCTGACAATACATCAAAATCAGCCACCTTTTTGAAATGCTTTTGCTGGTTTTTGGGCATATAATTCGAATACATTGACATTGCATACCCTCCGAAAAATACTACCCCTTGTTCTATAAATGTGTTTTTTATCGTTTCAAATATAATATCTTCGTCCGCTTTATTTTCCATCTCTCTCTGAAAATCCCTCGTATCACAATCCTTACCATGTAAGGGGTAATGTTTATTTAATAATGCCAATCTTTTTGCGACTTTTTCCCACCGACTAGTATCCCCTGACGGCCTCGATAATTCTAAATACATGGACATTCTTAAAAAATTGGGAGGAGCATATAATATTCCCGCCACCTTGATTGCATCCTTTTTTAATTCGTTAAAAATATCTTTGTGTAAATAGGTAATGTCTGCGACTGGAATGAAGTTGACAAATACTTTAAATGTGCCCTGATGCACTCCCGGTTTTCCTTCTACTTCTATAAATCCCGCTTTTACATAAATATCACACAATTCTTTGGTATCTTCCAATGCATTTGGGCTGTAAAAATCATAATCGGGTAATTCTATATCTGTGTTATAAAATTGATCTGATTTGGGTAAAATTGCATTAATTGCTATACCTCCATAAGGAATTAATTTTTTATGTCTTATAAAATTCTCTACTATTGAAAATATTTGCTTGATATCAGTAGAGTTGACTGCCATCTTCCCTACTTTTTTTTCGGCTTCATCAACAGCATGTCTTAATATTGTCAACTCACATTCCTGAAATGTCATTTTTGTATCACATATGTTTTGTTTTTGTTGTTTTGATTGTTTTGATTGTTTTGATTGTTTTTGTTTTTGGTTCTTCATATATAATGCATAGAATTTATCTACGCATTATATTTTATTTATGTTGTTTTTGTTTATAATGGATAAAGAGGATATGGCATGGGATATGGGTATGGATAAGGATATGGTATTGGATGTGGGTCATCTTTGGGACAAGGATAAGGCATGGGGCTAGGTTTGGGATGAGGCATCGGATCGGGTTGTGGATGAGGATAAGGCATAGGACGTTGTATAGGTCGTTGTGGTTTATCTTTAGTAGGTTTAGGTAAGGGGGGTGGTAAAGGATGATGAGGATGATAAGTATCTCGATGGTGATGAGACATCATACTCCTCCGCTGGCGCTCCGGAGTATAATCGGAAAACTTCGATTCGCTTCGCCACTTCATAGTATCTACGTTTTCCTCCAAATAAGGAGTTTTTAGGGGATGTGACGGATCGGAACGGAGCGTAGTCACAGACCCAGAATACGGAACGCCAGTGGAGTATTCTGCCAGCTTAACTGGAACTATTTGATTTGGCTTCGATTTTGATACTAAACTCATAATGCTCTTCATGTATGTTTCTTTTCAGTTAGTCGGTATATTATTTACATCACTACTTTTATGTTGTTTGAAATATTATATATCAAATTTGTAATAATCTGAAGTAATAGTCCTTGTAGCATAACTGAGTGCAGGATTTTGTGGTGGCGGTGTAGGAATAGTGATTGGAATATATCTCAACTTTTCAGGCTTTAGTACAAATGAATATCCGTTTTTATCGAAGAAAGCAATATTCTCTTCTAGATTTACATCGAATGATTGATATCGCATTGCTACCAATTGACTCCCCGTTTCTCTACAAACTATTCCACTTGGATTATCTGGACTGATTCCTTTATCCGGCATAGCAATCGTCATATTTCTTTTATTGTATTCCTGTAATTCATTCAAATCCGGTGTGTTTATAACATCATAATAGCGTAATGCACGCATAAACATGCTACTGCTTGTCATATTCACATATTCATAAAAATCACGATTTTCCATGAAAGCGGTACCACATGATTTGTCTACTACTACTATAATGCGACCATTTAAATCTAGTATGGGTACATCTCCTAAATTATGTCCATCATTTTCAAAACTATACTCTGGTCCCAAAAATAAATTGTCGTAATTTTTTTTAAACATATCTGCTAAATTTTGAAGCATAGCTTGATTCGTTGATTTTATCCGTAAATGAATAATAAGGCAATCATTCGCTTTTCTGTCCGCCGTGCCTGTGTTAGGAAATGCATAATCTGATATCACTTTCATCACATCAGAGAACATAACATAATTATATGTCTCCTTTACAAAATCACTATCTGATGTCGATGTCGCAACGACTGGATCATTTCCTATAGAATATATCTCAAAATCGAGTGCTCTACATCCTTGATTTATCACATTTATTAAATTACACGTAGATACATAATCGTTTTTATAATCACCTCCACTACAGCAGTTATAAGCCGTTTTGCAATAATAATCTTTGAATGTATATTTGCAATTGGGATCTGAACTATTAAGCGGTTTTATAAACACATTTTTTGTTGAATATAATGAATCCATAAAAGAACACTCTCTTTTTAATAATCCCGACAGGTAAAAATGATATACTATAGCCAAAATACTGACAACTAATATCATTGCAAATATTATATTAGCTGCAAAATCTTCATTCATATTTTTAATCGCATTCCATGATTTTTCCATTACTGATTTATTCTCCTCCATCTTATCTTATCTATATAATATGGAATATTAAAATTTGTTGTGTATTTGACTTATATTTGTTGTCTTGCATTGTATTTGTTGACTAATATAATTTATTTTCAAATCAGTTAAATATAAATTATTTGTATAATATAACCGATTAAATGGCAGGAGGATTAATGCAACTCGTCGCTACCGGCGCACAAGATATCATATTAACCGGCAACCCCAGTAAAACATTTTTTAAATCAACGTATGCTAAATATACCAATTTCGGAATGCAAAAGTTCGTGGTCAATTTCGAGGGATCAAAAACACTGCGATTATCAGAAGAGTCCTACTTTACCTTCAAAATACCCCGATACGCTGATCTATTGATGGATTGTTATTTGTCCGTTGAACTTCCTAATATCTTTAGTCCCATCATGCCACCACAACAAATTAACCCCGATTGTTCAAATACAGACGGGCGTTGGATCCCATATCAGTTTAAATGGATCGAAAATATCGGTGCCAAGATGATTTCGAAAATCGAAATTACATGCGGTAATCAAACCTTGCAGGAATTCTCGGGAGACTATTTACTGGCAGCAGTTCAACGCGATTTTACGGCGGAAAAGAAGGCGTTATTTGATAAAATGACTGGAAATGTTCCCGAATTAAATGACCCAGGCAATGCTGGAACCCGTGTGAATAGTTATCCGAATGCTTATTACACACCTAATCCTGCGGGTGCGGAACCATCTATTCGCGGTAGAATATTATACATCCCTTTAAATGCATGGTTTGGGTTAAAAACACAAATGGCGTTTCCTTTAGTATCATTGCAATACAATGAATTACACATAAATATTACGATGCGTCCAATTCAGGAGTTGTTTCAAATTCGTGATGTATTAGATTCAGATCCTCTAAATGATTACCCATATGTTGCTCCCAATTTCAACAAATATTATATGCAATTTTATCGATTTTTACAGACTCCTCCCGATGTGTCTCTTGCTGTCGGATCTTATGTTGATACCAGAACCCTGTGGAATTCCAATATCCATTTAAATTGCACGTACGGATTTTTGTCCAATGAGGAATCCCGGTTATTTGCCCTTCAGGAGCAGAAATATCTAATAAAACAGGTGAAGGAAAATGTGTTTTATAATGTGACGGGTGCAAACAAGGTCGAGCTAGATTCATTTGGCATGGTCGCTAATTACATGTTTTATTTTCAACGCAGTGATGCTAATTTAAGAAACGAATGGTCCAACTACACGAATTGGCCGTATAATTATATGCCAAATGATTTGACGCAGGCGCCTACTACTGGTCCTCCAAATGAGACATATCCTGTTATTAGATACGATGCTTCATGTAATCCACATAATGTGCTTATAGGTCCAGGTGTAGATGTAAATGGTCATCTTACTTGTTGGATGCTTACTGGAGATTACAACTTTGAAAACCAAAAAGACATTTTGGTCACCATGGCGTTGCTATTAGATGGTCAATATAGGGAAAATACCCAGCCTGGCGGAGTGTATAATTTCATTGAAAAATACGTGCGCACAAATGGTAATGCACCCGATGGTCTATGTTGTTATAATTTTTGCATGAATACGAGTCCGTTTGACCTACAACCATCAGGGGCCATTAATATGAGCAGATTTACTACTATTGAGTTTGAATTGACTACGATAGTTCCTCCGTTGGATCCTTTAGCACAATCCATGGTTATATGCGATCCAGCAACTGGACAAATAGTGGGCATTAACAAGCCGACTTGGAGAATTTATGATTACAATTATAATTTAGTTGTGTTTGAAGAGAGAATCAATATGATCACGTTTGTTGGTGGAAATGCGGGGCTTACTTATGCGACGTAAATAGTGGGTTTCTACGGATTACACATTTTATCATTTCAGAGAAAAGGTGTAATAAATTATATTTAGATATTAGATTTGTCTATTGTAAAAACAATATCGTCGTAACGATTTTTATTTGGTCTTAAATCGTATGTTTTTATAAATTGCTTTAAGTGATCTGGAACTTCATTTTTAAGTATATCAATCCAATCCCACGATTGAACGTCTTCAATTATTAATATGCCATCATCAGTCATTATATTTGAATATAATTTTATGAATTGTTTCATACTCTCTAAACTATGAGGTCCGTCATCTAACATAAAATCAAACTTTATGTTTTTATTTAATAAATTATTAATAAAAAAATCAGTATTATATGCGTCAACTGAGGTGCATAATATAATTTTTTCATTATTTATAATACCTTCCCAAACATCCTTAATATTCATAATATCTAATCCATAAATATTCGCATTTGTAAAAAAATCAGACCATAATTTTATACTTCCTCCAGAACATATTCCTACTTCTAAAACATTTTTAGCAGTTTCCTTTTTACTTATCAACAATTGTTGATAAAGAGGCAAATATGAATGTCCTGTATTTTTGTCTGTTCTTGAATTATCTACAATTTCTTCCAAACTCATTATAATATAATAACATATAATAATAATAATATCAAACGTAAAATTTACATTTTCCTCCAAAAATATTATATATTGTAATAGTAATGAAACTTAATGGTATATTTAATTCAAATGTTTCAAGAAATAAACAAATACAAACTATGATAAAACATGTACCTTTTAATAAATCACTCTATGATGCACCTATTATTAATTTAAATAATAATAATTATTATTTTAACAAAGAAATAAAAAATGTTAACTCAACTGATGATAGATCATATGATCATAAAATGATCGAAAAAACTATACAAAATATGAAAGAAAAACAATATAATCCTTCAATACATAGGAAGAAAATATTAACGATCATTGCATGCAACACAGATTCCTTATTAAAATTGCAAAGCACGCAACATAATTTACAATATTTTGTTTTTAAAAATAATGATATTATAATAATTAATTCGTCAGACGCATTATACAATGCTGAATTAAAAAAAAATACTTTAGACAAAATTACAAAATACTACGAAGTTCCAAATGACAAAGCATTATTAGATTTTGGTAAATGGATATACATTCTAAATAACTATAATTACACAAATTATGATTATATAGTGTTTTCTAACGATTCTATCATTATTAGTGGAAATATATATCCTTTTTTTAATAACATGATTTCAACATCTGTTGATCTTTATGGATATAATGATTCTACCCAAATAAGATATCATTACCAATCCTATTTGTTTGGATTAAAAACATCTAAAACATATATATTAAATAAATTAATTAATGAAAAAAAACATCTTATAAAGGATATAGATAGTTTAGTACATAATACTGAATTATTAATGACCGATTATTTTACAAATAATGATTGTTTTTTAAAAATTGGTAATATTTCATCACATAAAGGAAAAAATATATATTTTGAAAATGATACATTTTATAAATTTTTATTTAATGCAGGTTTACTTCCATTAAAAAAAATAAAACGGGAAGTGCTGCGAGCCGTAGACGAAGTCACTATGAAATGAGTGAGTGATTTGGAGGAAAATGTAGACGAAGCGATGTGAGTCGAAGTTTTCCGATTATATTCCGTAGTCATGCGCAGCATTGTCGAAGGAATAGAACTCCTTGCGCAGCGATAGAGGTAGCCGAAGGAGTTCATCCAGAACTACATAGGTGGAAGCCGAAGTTTTCTGGAGGAAAACGTAGATACTGCGCAGTGGCATAACAACGTAGCGAGTCGAAGTTTTCCGATTATATTCCGAAGGCGCAAGCCGAAGGAATATGACTATAATCCTTCGACTACTACGTCTACTTATTATAATACGAAAATAATAACTTCCGTTTATTTTGATTATTTGGAGCGGACCTAGGCATTTGATAACGTAGAGGAGGCGAGCGAGTAAACTTAGGAACTTCATCATTGTTGGATATACTATTATTTTCATCCAAGTTATAATATTTGTTGTCATTCGGATTATAGTAGCTACCTATATTTGCAACATTTTTATCATTATGAAACCCATAACAAGAATTTAAGGTATTTTTATAGCATGAAATGGGTCTTTCGTTATCACATATTTTATCATCACTATCTATTTGTCTTCCTAACCAATCTTCGTAATAGTGTCGTCTATCTGTTTTAATTGGTTTTTCAACATTATTAATGTATGACCCACGAGCATACCAAAAATTATACCATATCCAACCTATACCACCAGCAGAATATCCTATTTTATCTATTTTTGGAAATATTGTAAAAATTTCTTTAATTTTAGCAATATCCTTTAAAATTATATTATAATGATCATTTCTATTCATTTCATAGCTTGGATTATGTGTAACGCCTTTTGAATGAAAATATAGTATTATATCATTTTTATTATTATGTATTTGTCCTATCTCCCAAACTTTTAAAATTCCTCTATATTCATATTCATTTTCATTAAAACACAATACGTTTACTCCTGGAAATAATTTTAAAACATCGGTCGTAAATTGTGCTTCATCTAATTTTGAAATAATCGCAATAATATATATAGTAGAATTAAACTCCTTAATTAAATTTATTTGATTTAATAACCAAGAATAATAATTATTATTAACTAAACAATTAATAAAATAAACTGAATAGATATTATAATTTTCAGAATTATTTATATCAATTTCTGTATCAACGCTTACATAATGATTATATACTTTTTTTACTAACTTCATTATTATATTCTGATAATATTATATTCTGATAATATTATATTCTGATAATATTATATTCTGATAATATTATATGCCGTATTACAAGGAAGGAAATATTTTATTTATTCATATACCAAAAACAGGAGGCTCCTCTTTAGAAACGTATTTTGAAAATATATATACCCAAACCTGTTTTGGTTTTGATAAAAAAAATATTTTACCCGAAAATATTAACAATATATCTTTACAACATCTAACATATAATACCATCTATAAATATAGAGATATTTTAGATGTAAGCTTTAATGAAAAATTAAATATTATAACTATCGTAAGAAATCCATATGATAGAATTATCAGCGATTTATTTTGGCTTAAAATACTAAAAATAGGAGATACACAATAAATAGTTCATAAACATATACACACATATTTAGGTGACACTGATGCTGATAATCCCCTGAAATTTTTATATAAATGAAATTTGAAAATGGTATTCAAATGAGGATAGGTATATGTAAAATAGGTTCGCATTTTTTCCAATCTGGTTGTTTTGAAACTAGGTATATTTCTCCACATTTCATTAGGATTAAAAACAAATGTGGATAAATCATATTTTGTATAAAAATAAATAAATACTAAATTATAACAGAATACGGAACGTTAGTGAAGTATTCTGTTTCCGTAAATGTGTTTTCGAATTCGTAACGTCTACTAAAATAAAATACTACTATAAATAATAGTATGGATAATAACAAAATGTTTACTTTAATATACAAAACCTATAAAAATGATTTGGATTGGTTAAAATATAGTTTATTGTCATTAAAAAAATATTTGGACCCCATAAATATTTTCGAAATTATAATTTATACACATGATGTAGCATTTGTAGACTTATGTAATTTAATTAAACTAATAGATATGAATACTTTTATAACATGTAGAATCATTCCTGTGCATTACGATTACCATGGATATATCAAACAAATGGTAGTAAAAAGCACCTGTTATTTAGATTGTCAAACTAAATATATTATTATTTTAGATAGTGATCTTATATTAAAACAAAAATTAAATTGTAGTCATTTTATTAAAGACGATGGAAAAATAGAATGGTTTTATTTGAAAAAAGAAGATGATCCTACAAATGTTGTTTTTAATGTTTGGAAAACTGCATATGAAGATTCCACATATACAAAACAAAAAAATCATTATATGAGTAATGGGTTTCCATTTGTTTTTACCAAAAAAAGTTTAGAAAATGCACATAATAAATTTATAGAGTTACATAAATGCAATTACGATCAATATTGTAAACAAAGATGTATTTTATATAAAATTCCAATCCATGTAAAAATAACAGATGCTTTTCCAAAATTATCTAAAATATTTGAAGAATTCGAATATTTAGGGTTTTTTTGTCACAATTATTCAGATGAATATAATTTTTTAACCACTAAAGAGCTCCTTATGAAAAAACAACTTCAACAAATAAATAATCATTCTTTTTTTATTCAAAATTGGTCTCATGGTGGAATTACACCCAAAATATTAAATGAAATTAATGCGATTCTCGAGAAAAACTGATAGGGGGAAAACGAAGTCGAAGTCGAAGAAATATGAGCGATGCGAATAGAAGTTTTCATCCATATTACTTCGGCTGGCGCCATTGCTTCGCGAGGAATATAATCAGAAAACTGCTGGTCGCGATGCGACCATCCGTTTTCCTCCAAATTCATTGTGTCAAATATATTGAACATATAATATTCATATAAAGTAATGATATTTACTGGCATATTTAATTCAAATATGTCTAGAAATAAACAAATACACACTATGATTAACCGCACGGATAACCCAAATACTATTACACAAATGTTATCAAGTATGTATAACAACCCTAAAAATAAACCCTTATCTATTAAGCAAATAATATCTACTTTTAATAATCGTAATATTAAAAAATTGGTAAATGTTTATCAATCCGATAATTTTAAAAATGGAACACCTCCTGGACTAGGAGATTATTTAAGAGGATGTTTCTGTACCCTTCAAGTATCCATATTATTAGGGTTGGAATTTGATATGAATTTAAAAAATCACCCATTATCAATGTATTTAAACATTTCTGAAGAACAAAAGTCGGTCATTATAAATTCACCCGAAATACATCGAATTGAAAATTTAAATTATTCATCCTCAGGAAAAACCAACTCTCCTGATTTTTTAAAAGACTTTATGAATCATTTAAACTCATTAAATGTTATTTCAAATCCTAATATAGATGCTAATGGTAGATATTTTTTTTTCTGTAATAGTTTTCCAATATATAATAGTTTTTCTACTATGGAAAGACAAATAATTAGATTAAAAATGGAACCTAATGATATGATGAAAGAAAACATTCATTTGCATTTGCAAAAACTTGGGGTTGATAAAAAAGGTTATCAAGTTATTCATATACGTTGTGGTGATGATTATATTAAAGATGTGCACATAAATGACCGCACCCACATAACAGAAAAAGGCATAAGTATAACAAATAACATGAAATATGTAAATAATATATTAAATAATTTATCTAAATACATAAATAATTCTGGAAAATATGTTATTATTAGTGATAATAATGAAATTAAAATATTAATTAAAAACAAATTTCCAAATACTATTATTCAATTAAATGAAATTAAACATTTGGGTAGTTCAGTTCAGTTATCTAATAGTGGAATCATGTATACGTTATTAGATTTTTATACTATGGCCTTTTCTACAAATATATTGTCTCTATCCTCTTATTCTTGGGGCAGTGGATTTAGCAAATGGTCTAGTGTTATATATAACATTCCATATATGTCCATAACTATATAGATCTTTGGAGAAATACTACAAAAAATCATTTGATGCCAAAGGACCATTGTCTATGAATTGTCCCGATAATGTCGTCCTATCTGGATATGTCGGTATATATGGTATCGACCCTGGATTATATCTTTTATCAAACAGCTCCTGACCTACATTAAATGTTT
>Ga0114962_10003436_pt1 | contig 12813 bp, 13 predicted proteins | sample C_130820_MF_Meta_FD_87017 | JGI IMG/M metagenome (GOLD analysis project Ga0114962, IMG submission 87017) | Freshwater microbial communities from Lake Croche, Canada to study carbon cycling - C_130820_MF_MetaG | ecosystem: Environmental > Aquatic > Freshwater > Lake | place: Lake Croche, Canada... | reverse complement strand
TTCAGACAGGTTGACGTTGTTGGGGATTTTTTCGCTGTAGTTGATACCGGACATGAGAGTCTCCAGAAATTGAGAAGCAACGGTGGGGTCAAATTTCGGTTGCAGCGCGGACCACCGGGAACCGCACTGCACAACGCAAAAACATCAAACTCGGTTCATATCGAACTGGACTTTTTCGCCCTTGCCATAGACCTTCAAAGCGCCTTTTTCGCCCACGGCGTTGGGGCGTTGGAAGATCCAGTTTTGCCAAGCGGTCAAGCGTCCAAAGATGCGGGTAGCCATGTTTTCTTTTTGCGCAAAGCGCAAGTTGGCTTCCAAGCCGGTCAAGGCATCGGGCGACATGGTGGCACGCTCTTCCAAAGCCATGCGAATCTCGTCGGCCCAGTCGATGTCGTCGGGTGCTGCAGTCACCAGGCCCAGGGCCAATGCCGCGTCTGCGTCCAGCACTTTGCCAATGGCGCCGCGTGCGGCTTCCATGGCGGGCACTTCTTCGTAGAAGCGGCGTTGCAAACGGGTCTGGTCGTTGACCATGGGAAAGAAGCCGAAATTCATTTCGCTCAATTGCAGCTTGGGCGCTTTGTCGGCGTCGTCTGGCAAGGCCAGCATGTAAGCGCGGTCGGCGCAGAAAGCCAACTCGGCCAAGGTGCCGGCAAAGCAGCTGCCTTCTTCGATCAAGGCAAACAAGCTGCGTGAAGACACGTCCATGCGGGCCAAGGTGCGGCGCAGGTGACCGATGGTTTCACGCACCAGCCATTGGTCTTTGTGCGCCAACAAGGTGGCGTCCGAAGCCAGGACGTTGGCGGCGTCACCAGAGGTCTTGAGCACCCAGGTGCCGATCTCGAGTTCGTTAGTGCGCATGTGCAGAACAGCGTCGTCCAGTTCGCGCACCATCTGGAGCGGCCACCAGTTCACACCTGCGGCTTGGATGCCGGCAATGTCAGTGGGTTGCGCTGTGGCCGGGGCCTTGACGGTGAACACGGCTTGGCGCTTAGCGCGGTCGATTTCCACGGTCACGTGGGTGTAGGTCAATGCGTCTGCGGCGATCGTGCGGTTCAATGCCGTCAGGGTGACGCCTTGCGCACCGACCGGGCGGTTGCTGCCAGCAGCCAATTTCGTGGCGCGCTCTTGCACCACGTCTTTGAATACGGCGGGCTTGGCCACCACGTCAACCAGACGCCAGTCCACGGCTTTTTGGCCACGCACACCTTCTACGCTGGTGCAAAAAATATCGGCCAAATCATGGCGCACATGGCGCTTGTCGGTCACGCGGGTCAGGCCACCGGTGCCGGGCAACACACCCAGCAGGGGCACTTCAGGCAAGGACACAGCGCTGGAACGGTCATCCACCAGCACGATGTCGTCGCAGGCCAGGGCCAGCTCGTAGCCGCCGCCCGCGCAAGCGCCGTTCAGGGCGGCCACGAATTTCAGGCCATCGTGCTTGCTGGAGTCTTCAATGCCGTTGCGGGTTTCGTTGGTGAACTTGCAAAAGTTCACTTTCCAGCCGTGGGTCGACACGCCCAACATGAAGATGTTGGCGCCGGAGCAGAACACGCGGTCTTTGGCGCTGGTCACCACCACCGAACGCACTTCAGGGTGCTCAAAGCGGATGCGCTGCAATGCGTCGTGCAATTCAATGTCCACGCCCAAGTCATAACTGTTGAGCTTGAGTTTGTAGCCGGGGCGGATGCCCGCGTCTTCGTTGATGTTGATGGCCAAGGTGGCGATCTCGCCGTCGAACGACAGGGTGATGTGCTTGTAGTGTTCGGGATTCGTCTGGTAATCAACGGTCAAAATGGCGCTCATGGGATCTCCGGAAGGTGGACGGTGGGTTGAAGTTCAATTCACACCGCATGGCAGCGTGACCCTAATATGAATTATATTTCCCATCGTGGCGTGATGCAATATGCACTTTAATTCAATTAATAAGTAATTACCCTAATCACTTCAACATACCTATCTCATCAAACTGAGGTGTCCAGTTGCTTGCGCACCGCATCACGCAGCTGGGCAAAGGCTTGGTCGACCGTGCCTGCGCTGGTATTGATGGCCACATCGGCTTTGGAGTAAAAGGCCGAGCGCCCTTCCAAAATGCGTTTCAAGTCTTCCATCGCTTCGCGGCTGGCCGCCATTGGGCGCAGATCGCCTTGGGCCGCCACGCGAGACATGTGGTCGGCGGCATCCGCCTTGAGCCACACGGTGGTGCAGTGCGACAGGAGCAGGTTGAAATTGGCCGAGTCCGACACCAAACCGCCCGGTGTGGCGATCACCACCTCGGGGTAAATTTGAATCGCTTCTTCCAGCGCCCGGCGCTCGTACCGGCGGTAGGCATGCGCGCCATACAGGTTGTGAATTTCGCTGATCTGGCAACCGGCAAATTGCTCAATCTGCCGCGACAGCTCAATGAACGGAAATCCCAAATCGTCGGCCAAACGCTGGCCCAGCGTGGTTTTGCCGGCGCCGCGCAGGCCGATCAAGGCCACCCGGTTTTGCCGGGCGCGGGCGTCGCTGCCTTCGCCAAACATCTCGCCCAGTTGCAAGCGGGCGCGGCGCAAATCGGCCTCGGTGCGCTTGCCCAGCAGCTCGCGCATCAGCAACCATTCGGGCGAGGTGGTGGTCATGTCGCCGAGCAATTCGGCCAAGGCGCATTGCAGGGCCTGCGCCACCTGCAGCAACACCAAGACGGAGACATTGCCGGTGCCGTATTCCAAATTGGCCAGGTGACGCTCAGACACATCGGCGGCCAGCGCCACGGCCTTGCGCGTCATGCCCTGGCGTGCGCGCAAATTGCGCACGCGCTCACCTAAAGCGACCAAAAACGGACTGCGCGCCACGTCAGGTGTTGCGGCCTCGGTCTCACTCAAGGGTGCGGCATCTGTGTGCGCTACGGTATCGGTCACTGAACTCTCCATTTTTCGCTTGAAAGGCTGCCAAGGGAAAACCCTTATTTCAACGAATACCCAAAACATGCACTTTACTGCATACTAGGTCATACGCAAAATAATGCATTTATACAGCCAGTTGAGATTATCGACCAGCTTTTTAATGCATCTTACGAAAAGAGACCGACCATGACCCGCACCCAGACGATGGCGCCGCCCGCGCAATTCAACTTTGCCCAGCACCTGCTGCTGGCCAACCAGGCGCGGGCCGGCAAGACCGCCGTGATCGATGACGTGGGCACCGTCAGCTACGGCGACTTGGCCCTGCAAGTGCAGCGCTTTGCCACCGGCCTGCGTGGCCTGGGCCTCAAGCGTGAACAACGCGTGCTTTTGCTGATGCACGACAGCAGTGACTGGATCGTGGCCTTTTTGGGCGCGCTCTACGCCGGTGTGGTGCCCGTGGCCGTCAACACTTTGCTCACGGCCGAAGACTATGCCTTTATGCTGGCCAACAGCCGCGCCCAAGCCGTTTTGGTTTCTGGCGCTTTGCTGCCGACTTTGCAAGCCGCTTTGGCTTTGAGCGCTCATGAGGTGCAGCACAAGGTGGTGTCGCGTCCTGCCGGTGCCCTGCCCCAAGGCGCAGTGAACATGGCCGAGTGGGCATCCCTGCAACCCGGTCTGCCCGCCCTCACCTTGGCCGACGAGCCGGCATTTTGGCTTTACTCGTCCGGCTCGACCGGCCAGCCCAAAGGCACCGTGCACACCCAAGGCAATTTGTACTGGACGGCCGAGCTGTATGGCAAAGGCGTGCTCGCGCTGCGCGAAAACGATGTGGTGTTTTCAGCCGCCAAACTCTTCTTTGCTTACGGCTTGGGTAACGCGTTGACCTTTCCGCTGGCCGTGGGCGCCACGGTGGTGCTGATGGCCGAGCGCCCCACGCCGCAAGCCTGCTTCAAACGCATGGCCCGGCACCAAGCCACGGTTTTTTACGGCGCGCCCACCGGCTACGGCGGCATGCTGGCCAGCCCCGATTTACCTGCCAAATCTCAAGTGGCGCTGCGCCTGTGCTCGTCGGCCGGCGAGGCGTTACCGCGTGACATTGGCGAGCGCTGGACGGCGCACTTTGGCTGCGAAATCATTGACGGCATCGGCTCCACCGAAATGCTGCACGTGTTCTTGTCCAACCGCCCCGGTGACGTGCGTTACGGCACCACTGGCAAAGCGGTGCCCGGCTACGAAGTGCAGCTGCGCGGTGAAGACGGCCAGGTGCTGAGCGGTCATAACGAGATAGGCGACCTTTACATCCAAGGCCCCAGCAGTGCTTTGATGTACTGGAACAACCGAGACAAAACCCGCAACACCTTTCAAGGCGTGTGGACCCAAAGTGGCGACAAATACAGCTGCGACCCCGACGGTTACTACACCTACGCCGGGCGCAACGACGACATGCTCAAAGTCAGCGGCATCTATGTTTCGCCGTTTGAAGTCGAAGCCACCTTGGTGCAACACCCCGCCATTTTGGAGGCCGCAGTGATTGGTAAAAATGACACCGACGGCTTGGTGAAAACCAAAGCCTTTGTGGTGCTCAAAGCCGGGCAAAGCCTGACCGAAGAAGAAGTCAAAGCCTTTGTGAAAGCGCATTTGGCGCCCTACAAATACCCCCGCTTCATTGAGTTTGTGGCCGAATTGCCCAAAACGGCGACCGGCAAGATTCAGCGTTTTCGGCTGCGCGATCAAGAAAACAGCTAAGCCGGTTGGCGTTCCGCGATGGTGATTCGATGCAGCAAGCGCCTGTGGCCTTCGTAGCCACCGGTGGCTGCGTGTATCAGGCAGCGGTTGTCCCACATCAGCAGCGTGTCGGGCGACCAGCGGTGACTGTAGACAAATTCAGAGCGCGTTTGGTGCTCGAACAGAAACACCATCATTTCCTGTGATTCACTTTCCGACCACCCCTCGATACCCAGGGTATAGCCGGGACTGACGTACAAAGCGGTACGGCCGGTCTCGGGATGCACGCGGGCAATCGGCTGCAGTTGCGTTTTGAGCGCCGAGTCGTCAAAGCGGATCGCCATGGAGCGTCCCGCCTCGCGGTCTTTTTCGCCATAGGCCCCGTCACGGGCATAACCACGGCGCGCCGAATGGATGCCCTTGGCATCGCGCAAACGCGACTTCACATCGTCGGGCAGCGCGTCCCAGGCGGCGTACTGGTTGGAGAACAAGGTGTTTCCGCCATGCGGCGGAATGATGCTGCCCAGCAAGACGGTCGCAGCGGGTGGAGAGGCCATGAAGCTCCAGTCCGAATGCCAGGCTTCGGCAAAAATGCGGGTGGTTTCATCGGCCTCACGCCGCACCTGCGCCACATGCGGATGCCCCGGCATGGCTTCGAAGTAAGGGTCTTCGCCATAGGGACCCATGCCATGCGCAAAGCGCTCCAGATCCGTAATCGACATGGCCTGGTTGGGCATCACCAGCAATTGGTGTTGCAACCAGGTGCTGCGCAACGCCGACAAGGTCAGGGCGTCCAAAGGCTGTGTCAAATCGAGGTCGCGCACGACCACACCCAGGGGGGCATCGATTTGCTCAATGGAAAAAGAGGCAGAGGATGAGTTCATGGTGGCAGGCGTTGTTGAAAACTGCAGGTGCAGTTGCAGTATGCATGGGTTTGCTTTTTTTACCTATCCACAACCCCTTACGGACAGCAGTCATCGGTCATCGCATCAACATCTTAAAGCCTGCAACGCGGCGTGTTCAGCCCCGTCCAGCGCTGGCGGCAGTTGGTGTTTGGCTTGCACATAATGGTGCGTATAGACGTCTAAATAAGCCTGCAAAGTCTTTGCGGCATGGAGCTCAGCGGCCAAATCCAGGCACAGTGACGCCACCTCGCTGGTGCAAAAGTGGTCACCCCGGCGTGAGCGGCGCAACTGGTAGCGCGAGACCTGCTCGGGGTTCAGACTGAGCACCGGCAACGTGTTCAGGTACGGACTTTTGCGGAACATCTTGCGCGCTTCGGGCCAGGTGGCGTCGAGCAAGATGAACAGCGGCCGTTTGGAGGTGCCTTGCGTTTCCACGCTCCGCACCACACGCTCCGGGGCCACAAACTCACCCGGGAACACCACATAGGGCTGCCACTGCGGATCGGCCAGCAACCTGAGCAAGGCCGGGTCGACTTCGGTGCGGGCCCAGCCGAAAGCAAAGGTGTCGGGCACCACATCGGCAATCAGCCAACCGGTGTTGCTGGGTTTGAGCGGCTCGATGTCGGCCATGAGCAAACACATGCCCGACTGTGTCGGCACGATGGGGCGAAAGCTGCAAATGCAGTGACTGGGCACCAAGCGGCAACCGGCACAGCGCTCGCCTTTGATGCCGCCCCGCGCTAAAAAAGGTTTGGCACTGCGCGCCAGGCGAGCCGCGCGCAAGCGCGAGACCGCGTGCGGCTCAGGCGAATGGACCGGTTTGTGCTGCGGCACGGGCATGACCAACATGAAAAATTTCAGCCTGCATTCAAGCAGGCGGCATCGACATGCGCAAGCGGCGCGCGGCGTCATCGGCGCGCGCGTCGTCAATCTCGCGCAGCACGGCGGTCATGTCCACATCGGCCTTGGAGCGTTCAAAATGACCCGTGAGCGGTGTGTCGTTGCTGAGCAAACCGGCTTGGTACAGGCTCCAAATTTCAGGGCCGTAGTCGGTCTTCAGCAGCGCGGGGGCAAACTGGCCAAAGAAATCGCGCAAGTTGCCCACATCGCGCAGCAGCATGCGTTGCGCGTGGTTGTTGCCTGCAGCGTCCACCGCTTGCGGCAGGTCGATGATGACGGGCTCGTCCACGCCGTGCGCATCGCCCACACCGGGGGTATGCGCCAGCAAAATATTGAACTCGGACAAATCGCCGTGCACCACGCCTGCGCACAACATGCGCACCACTTCGGCAATCAGCGTGGCGTGGTGTTGCAGCGCTTGCGCAGGCGTGAAGGTCACGTCGTTCAAACGCGGCGCGGCGTCGCCGTGGGCATCCGTGACCAACTCCATCAACAGCACGCCGTCAAAAAAGTTATAGGGCTGGGGCACGCGCACGCCTGCAGCGGCCAGGCGGTACAGCGCGTCCACCTCGGCACTTTGCCAGGCGGCTTCTTGTTCTTGCCGGCCAAACTTGCTGCCTTTGGCCATGGCCCGGGCCGAGCGCGAGTTTTTGACTTTGCGGTTTTCGGTGTAGTCCACCGCTTGCCGAAAGCTGCGGTGCGTCGCCTCTTTGTAGATCTTGGCGCAGCGGGTTTCGTCACCGCAGCGCACCACAAACACCATGGCTTCTTTGCCGCTCATGAGCTGGCGCACCACAGAGTCGATCAACCCCTCTTCCACCAGGGTTTGCAGTCTCGGGGGGGCTTTCATGCCGACCGCATCAGCGGCTCACCACAGACCAGCCGGCGTGCAGATTGGCTTTGTTGTTTTCGTATTCCCAGGCGGTGCCGCAGCGGTCGCAGCGGTACTGGGTGATGGTGGCTTGGCCTTGACCGCGGTCGACTTTGCGGTTGGTGCCTTGCACCAGTTCGGCATGACCAGGGGCACGGCGCCAGTTTTGCTGAATACCCGAACAGGGCTCACACAGCACGGGTTGGGGTTTGGCCGCTTTGGCCGCTGTAGTCACTGTGGCTACATCGGGGGCGGTGTGGGGATCTTGGGTCATGGAGATTCTTTGGAAGCTGGGCCGAGAGTGGCCAAGGGAGGATTGTCGCCTCCCTTCGCTCACACCCTTTGAATCCCCTTATTTGGGCGCGCGATGCAAGGCGCAAATCTTGTGACCGTCCGGGTCACGCAGATACGCCAGATACAACTTACCCGCCGGGCCTTCACGCCAGCCCGGTGGGTCTTCGCAGGTCACGCCGCCATGGGCCACGCCCGCGGCATGAAAGGCGTCCGCTTGCTCAGGCGAACTCATGGCAAAGCCAATGGTGCTGCCATTGCCCACTGAAGCCGGCTCGCCGTTGATCGGCGTGGTGATGCCAAACGAGCCTGTGGGGCTGCGGTAAAAAAAACGGCTGCCATTGGCCATGCCGGGGCCCATGCCCAAGGCGCCGAGCACGGCGTCATAAAATTTCCGGGAAGCTTCGAGGTCTTTCACCCCAACCATGACATGACTGAACATTGCGTTTTCTCCTGAGACACCCGAGATGGGTTGGATTTGAGTTGCACTCATATTACTGGATCTTGAACGGCACCAAAGGATCCGGGTTTATGCTTGGAACTTGAAGCTTGTGCAAAGCACATAAACGGGGAGCCTTATGAAAAAATACAACAAATCGTCCATCAAACCCATGACGCATTCCACGTCAGGCTCGGGCACCTTGCAGCTTGAAAAAGTGGGCGTGCGCGAGTTTGATTTCAAAGACCCGTACCACCTGGCTTTGACCATGAGCTGGCCGCAGTTCTTTGCGGGTTTGTTCATGCTGTATGCCGTCATCAACTCGTGCTTTGCCCTGCTGTATTACGCCGTCCCAGCCTCAGTGAGCAATATGCCTGCCGACTCGTTTTGGGACGCGTTCTTTTTCAGCATCGAGACCTTGGCCACGGTGGGCTACGGCAATATGGCCCCCATCACGACCTACAGCCACACGGTGTCGGCCATTGAGGTTTTTGTGGGCATGTTGCTCACCGCCACCATGACCGGTTTGGTGTTTGTGCGCTTTTCCAAACCCAAAGCCAAACTGCTCTTTGCCCATCAAGCGGTGGTGGTTCGCCGCTCGGGGGTGCCGCGCTTGATGATTCGCATGGGCAACGGCCGCATGAACGCGCTCAACGATGCGAACGTGCGGGTGACCACTTTCGTCAGCGAGACGGCGGCCGATGGGCAAAAAATGCGCAGCATGGTCGACTTGCCACTGACCCGCGCCGACATGCCGTTTTTTCCATTGACCTGGACCTTGACCCACGAGCTCACCGAAGACAGTCCACTCGTCGCGCTGCGCACCTTGGATGCGCCAGCCCTGCACGCATCGGGCATGCGTTTGCTGGTCAGCATCACCGCACACGACCCGGCCTTGGGCGCTCAGGTGTATGCCAACCACGCTTATGGGCCTGAGCAAATTGCACTCGACATGCGGTACGCGGACGCCATTACCAGCACCCGTGAAAACCATTCGGTGGCTGATATGCGCAAGATCAGCGACATGCAGGCGGAGACCTGAACGCCAGAACCGCCTAAAATCAGGCTCAAACCTGACGGGCTCCTTGGTTGGATACCGTTCTCAACCACCTTGCCTACCCCGCACTGCGCGCTGCCATTGTCACTTCCATCCATGTTCAAGCGCCTGTCTGTCCTTTGGTCCCATCCCGCTTACCAATCCAAGGACCGAATCAAAATGGCGTTTGGCGCCCTGCTCTGGCCTGGGGCCACGCGAAGCTGGCTGGACTTTGTCGACGCCACCCCTTTCTTGCGTGACGCCATGGGCCAGCAACCCAAGCTGATCACCAAAATTTTCCGCCCCTACCTGTGCCGCGACTACAGCTGCGCCAAACGGGTAGCGGTTTTAAAAACACATTACCAACGCGTGCAAGAACTGGGCTTAAGCGCACTGACCGCACGGGCCCTGGTCACGCCGCAAACCCTGTACCAAGGCAGCACCAAAAGCGGGACGCCTTTTGAGCTGCGCTTGAGCGCCACTCAACAAGGCCACCGTGAAGGCGAGTTTTGCCTGAGCCTGATTTACCAAGACCACTCATTGTTTGAGCTGAACTGCACCTTGGCCCTGCAAGGCGGCAAGCCGTGCTTGCTGGTGGGCCGCTTGCAAGGCACCTCACAACCAGAGGCGCAGCAACTGGTGCGCCAGGCCACCAGCGATTTGCACGCCTGCCGCCCGGCCAATTTGATGCTGCACGCCGCGCGCAATCTGGCGGCCATTTGGCAATGCGAGGCGCTGCTGCTGATTTCCAACCGCCAACGCATTGCGCTCAATTTGTGGCGGCGTTTTCACATCACGGCCAATTACGACAAGACCTGGCTTGAAGCCGGTGCCACCCTGCGCGCTGACGGCTGGTACACGCTCGAACCCTTGGCAGAGAAAGAAATTGACCTGTCTGAGATCGCCTCCAAAAAACGCGCCGAAGCCAAACGCCGCCAAGCTTTGCTCAACGGGGTTTACGCCGGTCTGCTGGCGCAATTGAACCCCACACCCCAAACCCCATGAACACCGACACCCCACTCGCCGCCTGGTTGGCGCGCGAAGAAGAACTCTACGCCCTGCTCAAAGCCGGCCCAGGCCCGGGCGTGGCCACGGCGGCGCAGATTCAAGGCAAGACCGGCTTAGAAGTCATGCAAGCCCTGATGCACGGACAAGCGCCGTATGCGCCCATCGCGCAGACGCTGAATTTTTTATTGGTTGAAGTGAGTCCTGGCGTGGCCGTGTTTCAAGGCACGCCCAGCCCTGCGCATTTGAACCCGCTGGGCACGATCCATGGCGGCTGGTTCGCCACCCTGCTGGACTCGGCCCTGGGCTGCGCGGTGCACACCATGATGCCGCCCGGGCGCGGCTACACCACGGCCGACCTGAGCGTGAAACTGGTCAAAGCCCTCACCCCCAAAGTGCAGCGCGTGCGCGCCATTGGCACGGTGGTGCATTGCGGCCGCCAATTGGCCACGGCCGAGGCCCGACTGGTTGGCCCCGATGGCACGCTGTACGCGCACGCCAGCACCGCCTGCTTGGTGTTTGACATGCCTACCCCCAAAACCTGAACAACCCTAGAAAGACCATCATGCGACTTTTACACACCATGCTGCGCGTCGGCGACCTGCAACGCGCCATCGACTTCTACACCCACGTGCTGGGCATGACGCTGCAACGCCGTTCTGAAAACCCAGAGTACAAATACTCTCTGGCCTTTGTGGGTTACGGCAAGAATCCGGAGCATGCCGAGATTGAGCTGACCCACAACTGGGGCGTGGAAAGCTACGACATGGGCAGTGCCTTCGGCCACATCGCTTTGGGCGTACCCGACGTTTATGCCGCTTGCGAAAAAATCAAAGCCAGCGGCGGCAACGTGACGCGCGAGCCCGGCCCGGTGAAAGGCGGCACCACCGTGATCGCTTTTGTCACCGACCCCGACGGCTACAAGATCGAACTGATCCAGCGGTCCGAATACGCGCAAGGCGCGGGCCTGCGCTGATTCAGCGCGGCAACTGGGTTGCTGCGCGGGCCAGCGCTTCAATGCGGGCCCAGTCGCCTTGCGCCAGCGCATCGGCCGGCACCAGCCAGGAGCCGCCCACGCAGGCCACATGGGGTAAATTCAAAAACTCCAAGGCATTGCCAGCGGTGACGCCGCCGGTAGGGCAAAACTTCACATCGAAGAACGGACCGCTCCAGGCCTTGAGCATGGCCGGGCCGCCGGCTTGCATGGCCGGAAAGAACTTGAGTTCGGTGTAACCGTCTTCTTGCGCCATCATGATTTCGCTGCCGGTGGCCACACCGGGCAACAGCGACAAACCCTGGTCACGGCAGGCTTGACCCACCGCCTGTGTGTACCCGGGGCTGACCGCAAACCTGGCACCGGCTTTGGCCGCCGCCGCAGCGTCCGCCGGACTGCGCACCGTGCCAGCGCCGACCACGGCGCCAGGCACCTCTTTGGCAATCGCCTCCATGCAGGCCAGCGCCTGCGGCGTGCGCAGGGTCACCTCCAGCATGCGGATGCCGCCCGCCACCAGCGCACGCGCCATGGGCACGGCATGGGCCACATCGTGCAAGACGATCACGGGGATCACGGGGGCGTCCAGCATCACTTGCAGGGCGGTCAATGGACCCTTCAAATTCACAGCCATGTGCAGGCTCCTTCTTCGGCTTTGAGCGCATTGCGGCGCAGGTTGGCAAACAGTTCACGGCCCATGCCCACGCCATTGGCAGCGCGCAGCTCGGCAGGCATGGGGACCACAGGACGAGCGGCCCATTCGGCCTCGCTCACCAGCACTTGCAAGGTGCCGGACACGCCGTCCAGGCGAATCAGGTCACCGTCTTGCACCTTGGCCAGCGGGCCACCGGCAGCGGCTTCGGGCGAGACGTGGATGGCCGCAGGCACTTTGCCTGAGGCGCCGCTCATGCGCCCATCAGTGACCAAGGCCACTTTGAAGCCCTTGCCTTGCAACACGGCCAGAGGCGGCGTGAGTTTGTGCAGCTCGGGCATGCCGTTGGCTTGTGGACCTTGCCAGCGCACCACGCAAATCACATCGCAGTCCAGCTCACCCGCCTGAAAAGCCACATGCAATTCATCTTGCGAACTGAACACGCGGGCCGGGGCTTCGATGATGTGCAAGGCTTCAGGCACGGCCGAGATTTTGATCACGCTGCGGCCCAAATTGCCTTGCAACAACTTCAAACCACCGGTGGCGCTGAACGGGCTGGATGCAGGGCGCACCACGGTTTCGTCTTGGCTGACGCCGGCATCGTGCCAGACCAGTTGACCATGTTGAGCAGAAGGGATGCGGGTGAACTCACGCAGGCCACCGGCACGCACGGTGAGCACGTCTTCGTGCATCAGCCCGGCGTCGAGCAACTCGCGAATCACATAGCCCGGGCCGCCTGCGGCCTGGAACTGGTTCACATCGGCGCTGCCGTTGGGGTAGACGCGGGTCAGCAGGGGCACCACATTCGACAGGTCCGAGAAGTCGTCCCAGTCGATCACGATGCCGGCCGCGCGCGCCACCGCCACCCAATGAATCAGGTGGTTGGTCGAGCCGCCGGTGGCCAGCAAGGCCACCATGGCGTTGACGATACAGCGCTCGTCCACCAACAAACCGATTGGCGTGAAGTTTTTGGTTTTGACCAAGTCCAGCACCGTGCGCACGGCTTCGCGGGTCAGGTCTTGGCGCACGCCTTCGCCGGGGTTGATGAAGGCTGTACCCGGCACATGCAGGCCCATGGCTTCAAGCAGCATTTGGTTGCTGTTGGCGGTGCCGTAA
>Ga0114962_10003431_pt1 | contig 12819 bp, 12 predicted proteins | sample C_130820_MF_Meta_FD_87017 | JGI IMG/M metagenome (GOLD analysis project Ga0114962, IMG submission 87017) | Freshwater microbial communities from Lake Croche, Canada to study carbon cycling - C_130820_MF_MetaG | ecosystem: Environmental > Aquatic > Freshwater > Lake | place: Lake Croche, Canada... | reverse complement strand
CTTGCCCCCGCGCTACCAAGTTCTCTTTGAGTGGTGGGCACATAATGGTCAGCAAACGCTAGTGTCTGAAGGGGGCGACGAACCTTTCGTCCAGATTGTTTAAGTCCGTCAAAAGCGTAGAACGGCCCTTCATGCACCAAATTCCAGTCAACATAAAGCAGGGCTTCGCCTTTAGGCGCTGGTTGAGCAATCAGATGAAGATCCCATATCTTGTCAAATAACGTGCGGGATTCAGTGACCATTCATATTCCTGTAAGTTAGAACAAATCAATTTGGTTGAATGAATCTCAGTATAGTGTCGAAGAGATCTCGTGAGGTCCAGTGTTGTATTTCCTATACGGGTCAACTAAATTGGTTGATGTGTCCGCGTTCAGTGATAGTTAAAAAAATTTACTAAGCTGCTAAATTGCTCACATCATGACTTCACCAGATGCTTACTTAAAATCTAATTTTTATTAAAGTTAGATAACTTATGAAGTTTCGTTTGGTCATCATTGGTTATGGCGCTATTGCTGCTGAATTGATAGAGCGCTTGCGTACTAAATACAGCTCGGATTGCACCTTGGCGGTCTTGTTAAGAGTAGAGTCTCCTTCTCGTATAAAACTCCCGGCGGGGGTGACTTGTTTGTCGAACGTACATGACTTGGTGCAGTTTCACCCCGATTTGGTGGTGGAGGCCGCAGGTCATCAAGCCGTTCGCGATTTCGCGCCAGCATGTTTGGCGGCTGGCTTTTCGTTTGTGGCGGTCTCAGTGGGGGCGATGGCGGATAAAACTTTTTTCCAACAACTTGGTCAAAAAGCAGAACAGGGGCGCGCGAAGTTGATTTTTCCCAGCGGTGCGATTGGCGCACTTGATTACATTCGTGCCGTGCGTGATTTGCCCGATACAAGAGTCGTCTATGAATCTCGCAAACCTCCGTCAGCGTGGAGTGACGAGTTGCAACGTTTGGGTAAGACGCAGCCTATTGGGCATGAGTTGATATTGTTTGATGGGGATGCGCGCGAAGCCGCATTGCGCTATCCTCAAAATCTGAATGTCGCAGCAAGCTTGTCACTGGCAGGTGTTGGTTTTGAAGCGACGCAAGTCCGCATTGTTGTTGATCCTGATGCCACGGGTAACACGCACTGGTTGCATGCAACCGGCACGTTTGGCGACATGCAATTACAAATTGTGAACAAACCATCTCCCGATAATCCCAAAACGTCATGGGTGGTCGGCTTGAGTTTGATGGCGACGATAGAGCGCTACTTTGCACCAGTTATCTTTGGTTGATTCGGATGGCAACCTTACTCCTTTAGATTTGGCTATTGAGGTGTTTCGCGCAACAGCAATACCATCGTTGTTTGAAATAAATGACTCTGTGGATCCATCCAGTCGAGCACGATGTTGAAGTGGTTCCGTTGTGGTGCCTCATGCCAAGTCACTATGTTGCCATGTTCGCGGCAGACAGCAGCATAGTCACGTGATTGACGTTTGAACTCATCCGTATCATGCTCTGCAGCGGCAATAAAAAGCGGCAGTAAGGGGTTAGGCAGGTGATGTATGGGGCTTAAGGCCTTGGCCTCTTGCACGCTTAGGTTCAACCAAGTGTTGGGCAGACATTGCTGAACAGGTTCAAGGTCGTAGAGCCCACTGAGCAAAATACCGCCATGCAGTGTTTCGGGTAATAACCCGCTCTCGGCCTGCCAATCGTTTGCAAGCAACATGGCCGCTATGTGCGCTCCAGCAGAACTTCCTGCTAGTACGGTGCGTCTTGGCGTAATGCCATGCGGTGTTGCATCGTTTAGTAACCAAGTCACCGCACGTTGGCATTGCGCAACGATGTGTGTTAGTGTTGCTTTTGGTGCCAAGGAGTAATTGATGGCCGCCACGGCGATGCCTTGTTCTGTGAGATGTTGCGCCATGAACACCGAGTCTTGGCTGTGCAATGCACGCCAATAGCCCCCATGAATGAAAACTAACAAGGGGGCCTGTGGATGACCTGCGACAGGAAACAGGTCCAATGTTTCATCAGGGCCGCTGCCATAGATGACATCGCGTGAGGAAGAAGAGAGGTTGTACATCGGAGTAGATGCATCTCTGTAGGCTTTAAGCTCTTGTGCAATGTCCGGCACGGTTCCACGTGCATCGTATTGGCGTTCTAATTCGGCTTTTGGCAAGATGCGCCAATTAGACACCGAGGCTTTCCTTGAGTTCTTGGCGCGCGTCCATCAGGCTATTGGACGAACCGTGCCAAATGGTTTGCCCTTTTTCTAAAATGAAGTGGGTGTCTGCCAAGCGCATAAGAGGCACTAGATTTTTGTCGATCACCAGCACCGACAAACCCGTCTGTTTGAGGGCTTGCAAACAGTGCCAAATTTCTGCGCGAACCAAGGGGGCTAGTCCCTCTGTGGCTTCATCCAAGATCAGTAAACGCGGGTTGGTCATCAATGCACGACCAATCGCTAGCATTTGTTGCTCACCTCCCGACAAGTTGGCGCCGAGGTTGCCTGCACGCTCTTTGAGACGAGGAAACAACTGATAAACGCGATCCAATGTCCAAGGCTCGCGCTGGTTCAAACGGTTGTGCGCAGTGGCCACCAAGTTTTCATAGACGGTGAGGTTGGCAAACACTTGGCGTTGCTCTGGTACCAAGCCAATACCTAAGCGGGCAATTTGGTGTGAAGGCAGGTGCGTGATGTCTTGGCCCGCAAACACAATGCGACCTTGGCGCGGGGGCATGATGCCCATAGTCGAGCGCACAGTAGTGGTTTTGCCCATACCGTTGCGCCCTAGTAAGGTGACAAATTCACCCTCTGCAACGGTCAGGCTTGCACCAAACAAAGCTTGTGCATCGCCATAGCAAGTTTCCAGGTCGTGGACCTGCAGCAAAGGCGTTGCGCTCATTCGGGTAGCTCCTCGTCACCCAAATAGGCGGAGCGAACATCTGGGCTTTGTCGAATATTTTCGGGTTTGCCACTGGCAATGATGGCGCCGTTGACTAACACCGAGATGGTGTCAGCTAATGCGAATACGGCTTGCATATCGTGCTCTACCAAAAGGAGCGTGTACTGGCCTTTGAGACCTGCTAGCAAGTCGACCACCTTCATCGATTCTTGGTGGCTCATGCCTGCCATGGGTTCGTCTAACAGCAACACTTTGGGTTGACTCACCAACACCATGGCCAGTTCCAATTGACGACGTTCGCCGTGTGCCAGTTCGGACACGCGTTGGCTGATGCGGTGACTCAATCCCGCTTTGGCTATTGCGTGTTCCGCTGCGTCGACCAAATGCGTGCGTTTTAGCAGTGCACGCCAAGCGCCAAAGCTGTGGCCCCCATGTGCTTGTTTGGCTAAGGCTACGCTCTCGAGCACTGTAAATTCAGGAAAGGCAGAAGAAATTTGGTATGAACGCGCCAAGCCGCGTAATGCACGATCAGCTGCGGATAGTGCAGTGACGCAATCACCTTGCAAAAAAATATCGCCGCTGTCAGGCCGGAGTTCACCACCCAGTTGACCAATAAGAGTGGTTTTACCGGCACCGTTGGGACCAATGATGGCGTGTAACTCGCCATGGACCAGACTCAAGCTCACATTGTCGGTGGCCAGCAATCCTCCGTAGCGTTTGACCAAGGATTGCGTTTGAAGGGGGGCTTTGCTGAGCGGTGTCATAGCTGTACCTTTGCTTGAGCATGGCGCGCATCCCAATCCAGTGCCAAGCCGAACAAGCCGCGCCGCGCGAGCAACACCACCAACACAATCAGCGGTCCTAAGATGATGGGCCAGTGCTCAGTCATGCCCTTAAGCAGTTCTTCACAGCCTAACAACGTCAACGCACCCACCAACGGGCCCAGTACGGTGCCCATGCCACCCAGCACCACCATCACAATGAGCTCTCCGGATACTGTCCAAGCCAGATAAGCTGGTGATGCGTATCCGGTGAGGTTGGCGTACAAAAAGCCCGCCACACCCGCGATCACGCAAGACAACACATAAGCACTGAGTTTGAAGCGCAGTGTGTGAAAACCCAAAGCGCTCATGCGCCTTTCATTCATGCGGCAAGCTTGTAGCACCATACCAAAGGGCGCGTGCACCATGTATTGTGTCCAGACTACCACTGTCAACACGCAAGCAAAGGAGGTGTAGTAAAGGATGAGGGGCGATCCCATATCCAAGCCCCCAAAGTTGCTACGCAATGAGATCGACAACCCGTCGTCCCCACCGTACTGTTTGAGGCTGACGAATAAGTAGTAAAACATTTGGGCAAACGCCAATGTAATCATGATGAAACCAATACCACTCGTTCGCAGACACACCCACCCTGTTGCTAGCCCCACCACAGAGCACAACACAACGGTCATCAGTAATTGCATCGCACCGTTGTCTATTCCGTGGCTTGCCGAAATGCCCACGCTGTAAGCTCCCAAGCCTAGGTATAAAGCGTGTCCGAAACTCACCATTCCACCTAAGCCGAGCACGATATTCAAGCTGAGTGCTGCCAAGGCCAGAATCAAGGCGCGGGTTGAAAATGTCAGCAAGAAGGGTTCTTCTAACCAGCGCGCGTACAAAGGCAGTATGGCCAATACGAGCAAAAGGCCTACGGTGATAACTAACGTGAGGCGTACTTTCATTTGTTCTTTACGGGAAATAAGCCTTGCGGCCGCAGAGCCAACACAGTAGCCATAAATATGCAAGTCAGCATGGATGCAATAGCTGGGCCAGCGGCTTGCGCACTGCTGCGATCAATAAATTCACGCAGCAGCATGGGCAAAAATGCACGGCCTGCGGTATCAATCAATCCCACCATCAATGCTGCATAAAAAGCGCCTTGCACCGAGCCAATGCCCCCAATGACGATAACGATCATCACCAAAATCAAAATAGGTTCACCCATGCCCGGTTGTACCGACAAGATAGGACTGCTCATCAAGCCCGCTAACCCAGCCAACGCGCCGCCTAGAGAAAACACCAGGGCGTTGAGCAAGCGGATGTTCACACCCAAGGCAGCCACCATGGTGGGATTAAGCGAGCCAGCCCGAATCAACATACCCAACCGGGTCTTTGCAATCAACAGGTAACACCCCAGAGCTGCAATCAAGCCAGCACTAATGATGGCAAAGCGATACATGGGGTACATCACGCCCAAGATATCGAGCGTTCCCGATAGAGCGGGTGGCACGTTCATATAAGAAGGTGATGCGCCCCAGACCCAACGTGCCAGTTCGTTAAAAAACAAAATCAGGCCGAAGGTGGCCAGAACATGGTCAAGGTGGTCACGCGCATACAAACGCCGAGCCACCACCCATTCCACCAACGCTGCCAACAAGCCGCCACCGACTACGGCAGCTACGCCTGCTGCAACAAAAGAGTCGGTGGCCGCATAAACAGTCGCCGCAAAGTAGGCGCCCATCATGTAGAGGCAGCCGTGCGCCAAGTTGACAAAGCTCATGATGCCAAACACGAGCGTCAAGCCCGCTGACAACATGAAAAGCAGTACCCCGAGTTGCAGTCCGTTGAGTAGTTGAATAAAAAACAGCGACGACGTCATGCGCCAAGCCCATGACGAGTCACAGGTCCTATCGCTTTCAAAACACTCATTAGTTCATGGTGCACTGGCTGGCGTAAGCGTCGGCGTGGTCTTTGAGAACTACGCCTTTGTTTACCAAAGCTGCTTGGCCACTACTGTCTTTGGCCACGTCAACACGGTAGAAGTTACGAATAGGGAACTGGTTGTTGTTGAACTTGAAGGGGCCGGCCACTGACTTGAAGTTAGCTTGCTTCAAAGCGGCGCGGAACGGTTCACGATCAACTTTGCCTTGCGTCTTGAGCAAGGCTGAGTTCAGCAGCATGGCTGCGTCATAGCTTTGAGCAGCGTAAAGCGATGGAACGCGGTTGTACTTTTTACGGAAGTCGTCGACAAACTTTTTGTTTTGTGGATTATCAATGTCAGCGCTATAAGGTGAGCTTGTGATTACGCCTAAGGCTATGTCTTTGAGCGCGGGAAGCGTGGTGCCATCTACCGTAGACGCCGACAACAAAGGCACTTTTCCCAGCATTCCGGCTTGTTGGTATTGCTTCACAAAGTTCACACCCATACCACCTGGATAAAACACATACACCGCATCAGGTTTGGCAGCCTGCATTTGTGCAATTTCTGCGGAGTAATCAGGCTGATTAATTTGGGTGTAGATCTCGTCGATTGCAGCACCTTTGTATTGGGCTTTAAAACCTGCCAAAGCATCTTTACCTGCTTGGTAATTAGGCGCCATCAGGTAGACGCGTTTGTAGTTTTGCTCGCGCGCATAAGCACCCATAGATTCGTGTAACGAGTCGTTGTTCCATGAAGTTGAAAAATACATAGGGCTGCAACCCTTACCGGTGATGGGCGTGGGACCTGCGTTGGAGCCAATCAAGAATACGCCTGCATCGGTGATGGGCTTGTGCACTGCCATCATCACGTTGGAGAAAGTCACGCCAGTGATGATGCTGACTTTTTCTTTCTCAATCAATTTCTTGGCCAACTCGACGCCTAAGTCAGGCTTGAGTTGATCGTCTTCTTTGAGTACTTGAACGGTGCTGTTTCCAAGCTTGCCATCTAAATGCTCGATGCCGAGCATGAAGGCATCGTATTGGTCTTGGCCGAGCGCGCCGGCGGGGCCAGAGAGAGTGCCCAAAAAACCAATTTTCAAAGGTTGTTGTGCGTAACTGATAACACTAGTGAGTGTCAATGCACATACTAAGGAAAAAGACTTGACTGGTAGTTTCATCATGGAAGGCCTTTGTTTGAAGGGGAAAAGCAAAATTAATTTTAATCTTGAAATAAATTATGGCATTAGGGTTTCCACGAAACTTTGTCCACAAAGTTGAAGCCAAGATGCCCAATCGCGTCCTGAATGAACCGTTCCACAGTGAGAACACTTACGTTCAGCCTCGGTGGTGTCATAGAAAGATGAAAAAGCCTTGGGCAGGTCCTCCACAATGCTATGCAACTGAAGTTCGCGACGAGCTACCAAGCCGCCACATTGTGCGCAATACCACTCAAAGGCATCCATCACGCCAACAGGCCGGCTACGCTCAATCACGGTACACAAGCTGCCTGCTTCAGGACGCTGAGGCGAATGACGCACATACGCTGGCATTAGAAAAATATCACCTTCACGCAAATGCACCCTTTCAATCTTGCCGCGGTCGGCAATCAGCACTGAGGCGTTGCCTTTGAACTGGTGGAAATACTCTTCATAGGGGTCCACGTGAAAATCGGTGCGTTGGTTCGGACCTCCCACAACGGTACAGATCAGATCTGAGTTTTTCCAAATCTGTTGGTTGCCCACGGGGGGTTTGAGTAAATGCGCGTTAGAACTTACCCAATGGTCAAAGTTCAAAGGCTGACTGTAGTGATCAGGGGTTGGTACAGAGATTGTCGAGATCATCGTAAATTACCTTTCAAAGAAACGCTGAAACCACTGTTTGAGATGGATCATCAAAGCATAAGTGGAAAAAGCATTTGCTCGCTTGGACTTATGAGCTACGAGCCCGGAACTAAAGCGATTGAAAAACTGTTGACTTAATTTTTGGGCCGAGGCATCCATGAAACGGTTACCGAGTTGCGCCAGCTTGCCTGAGACTTCGGGGCTAGCTTGCCAATCCAGGCGTGTATGCATGACTTGGGTTTGTGGGTCCTCTATCGCATGCAGTTGTACCAATACAGTTGCCTTGCCTTCACCCAAAGCCCCTGCTTGGCCAGACACCACAAGCCGACAGCATGTGGGCCCCAATCCATCGTGTGGGGTTTCAGGGAAAAGTGCAACCTGTGTTGTAAAGCTGGCAGAGACAGGACCTAAGCCTATTTTGACGATGGCTTGGTAGTGTTCAGGCTTTGTACTTGTCATGGTTGTACAACCGGGAATGCAGCGTTGAAGCACAGCAGGGTCTAACAACTGACACCACACACGGTCAGGCGATGCGCGCAAAAAGTGACTACCCTGAATGCGCGCTTGCGATGGAATCACTGGGGTATGTGTTACTTGCAAACGCGCTGGCATAGCTCCAGACTCTCCGGTATTTGTTGCTACAGCGCGCCGACACAACACACCGACTAGATGCGCCCGATACTGTGCACTGGCATGGATATCGGATTGCGCATTCGATGAGTCAAAGTTCAACGAGTCCAGGGCCTTTACATGCCACATGGAAGTTAGTTCGGTCTCCGCGTCATGCCAGCGCGTGACACCTTGGCCCAATCCTGTGACCGCTATCCGTACTTGACCGTTTATCGCGCGCACAATTGCCACGCCGACCAAGGCAAAACGCGACGCCGCTTGTTCAAACTTTAAATACTTTGCCCACTCCACGCGAGGAAAACGAAGACCCAGTATCCACTCTTCCTTTTGCAAGGATGTTGTGAAGAGGCCTTGAAAAAATGCATCCGCGTTGATCACTCTTTGATTGGTCACGATATCGGCATGCATTGCTAGGACGCCGGCGGGCCAGCACGCTGCAGGGTCATTGTTGGCCAAGGCACCACCGATGGTGCCAACGTTGCGAATTTGTGCATCGGCGATCCCTTGCGCCAATGCACTGAGCATCGGGAACTGTGCCACGATGAATGGACTTTCTGCAATCTGCGCGTGTGTGCACATCGCACCGATCCACAACGCGTCGCCTTCAAGTCGAATATCGTTCAAGTCGGGGACATCTTGCAGATCTACAAAATGTGTCGGTTTGCAAAGTCCAAGACGCCATGCCGCTATCAGACTTTGTCCACCCGCGAGCAACCTCGCCTCTGGTAACGATGTTAAGCACGCAGAGATCTCAGCGATCGAACTTGGGCGAAGGTAGGCGACAGTGTTCATACGTCGACACGCCTCAACTGCTCAAGACCTTCGCATATTGCTTTGACGATACCCTCATAACCCGTGCAGCGGCAAAGGTTTCCAGACAAGGCCTCTCGCACTGCCTGAGGTGTCGCCGGCACGTCCTCGTGCACCATAGCCAATGCGCGCATCACAAACCCTGGGGTGCAAAAGCCGCACTGCAGAGCGTGGTGCTGGCTGAAGCATTGCTGCATTACATGAAGTTCATGGGCATTTGGTGCCACGCCTTCAATCGTCAACACGGATTGGTTCGCGCATTGAAGTGCCAACCGGTTACAGGATTTGATGGCCTGGCCATCAACCAACACCGTGCAGGCTCCGCATTGCGCCGTGTCACATCCTTGGTGCGTACCGGTCAGTTGGCATTCTTCGCGCAACATATCGATCAAAAGCAAAGATGGCGCTACGTGGAGGGTGATGGCCCGATGGTTGAGTTGCAGGCAGAGGGGGACGTTTTCCACGGATCTTATTTCAGTTTGAGACCTGAAGATGCGAAGGCCTTTTGCGTGGCTTCGCGTTCTGCTTCGGTGAGTTGCAACAAAGGCCGACGCACAGGCCCGCCATGCTGACCAAGAAGCTCTTGCCAATACTTGGCGTGTGCTTGTGGTTTGCCTTTGGGCTTGGAGTGTTTGAAGGCTTCACGCAACGGATTTAAGCTGTCGCGTACGCGGCGCGCTTCGTCAAACTTACCTGCAAAAGCCAATTGGGTGTACTCATTCATGCGCTGATCCGCAGCCGTCTGAAGCAAGAAGGGAGGCGTTGAGCAGAGGTATAGCTTCCAGCCCAGCTCTATGACGTTATCTAACCAATCAGGTTCATCGGGGTTGCTTACATGAATTTTATGACCCACCATCTCGGTAAGGCGTTTGTACTTATCTCGATCTGTGCTGTATTTGATAGCCACGACATTGGGTAAATCGGCGATGCGGGCGCAGAGATCGGGGCTCATCACATAGCCGCAGTCGGGGTGATTCCACATGGCCAATCCAATATCAATTTTTTCAGATAAGTAGCGGTAGTACTCGTAAATAGTTTCATCGGTGTCCGCGCCAAAGTGCAGCACAGGGCTGTGCACGATTACATAGTCGGCGCCAATGTTTTGTGAATGTTGCGCTAAATCTAGCACCACATCCAAGTTGGTGTCAGAGCAAGAAGTGACGATGCCGCAATGACCTTTTCCGTTGCGGTTGCCAGCTTCGTTTGCCACTTCGACCGACAACTCCATCAGCCGTTTTCGTTCAGCTAAATTCATCGAGAAAAACTCAGCTTGCTTTCCCGCAATAAATAACCCGCCCAGATTTAGAGTGTTGATCCAGTGGTTTAGGTTGTCGCGGTAAGCTTTTTCGTCTAGCTTGAGCGATGTATCAAAGGGGGTAAGGCTGGCGGCCCATACACCCACCATGTGTTCGCGTGCGTATTCTTTGGCTTCGGATTTTTTATATTTCATGATTTTTCCTGTTGTTGATTTGTTTGCATGACACGCCAGAGTTGCTCTGAAGTGAGAGGAAATTGAAGCGTGGGCTCGCCGATGGGCGATAAGGCGTCACGAGCGGCATTCATCAAGGCGGCTGGGATGCCGATGCACCCAGCCTCTCCAACACCTTTGGCACCCAGTAAGTTGAGTGGACTGGGTGTGTGCATTGACAAGATGTCTATTTCGGGCATATCGCTGGCGCGGGGGATGGCGTAATCCATCAGAGAACCGGTGAGGAGTTGGCCTTGCTCGTCATAAATTAGTTGCTCCATCAGCGCCTGACCAAGACCTTGGGCCGCACCACCAATAAGCTGACCATTTGCCAACTTAGGTTGCACGATATGGCCTGCATCGTCCACCCATACCAAGCGCTCAATGGTGGGTTTACCTGTGTCTGTATCAATGCCTAAGCGTATCAGCACGCAACCGTAGCTCCAGGCTTCTTTGGCGGTGAAGCGCTCCTCGACGGTGATGGGGTAATCGGCGCCAAGGCGCTCTTGTTCGCGAGCACGTGTGCAGGCTTGAATGATCGCGCTGCCGGCGATGGCGGTACTGCGACTTGCCAGGGACCCAATTCCTATGGGGCAGGTTTGCGTATCCCCCATCAAGACATCGATTTGGCTCTCATCGCAACCCAAACAATCTGCAGCAATACGTGCGTAAGTCGTCACGTGTCCTTGGCCTTGAGCGGGTGAGCCACTAGCGACCGTCACGCGACCATTGCTTGATAGCGTGACGCGTGCGGACTCCCAGCCTTGGCCGCAAGGCTCGATGTACATGGCTACACCAATGCCGACCCATTCACCTCGGGCGCGGCGTTTGTTTTGTTCTATGCGCTCATGTGTGTAGCCAAAGCGATCGCAGGCTAGTCTCAGCGCTTTGGCATAGTCACCCGAATCCAGCACTTCGCCGTTAGCCGTGGTGAAAGGCATATCTTGCGCTGAAACTAAATTTTTCATACGTAGGTCAACCGGATCAATGCCATGTTGGCGCGCCGCCATATCCATTAAGGTTTCCATCAGCAATGCTGCTTCTGGACGCCCTGCGCCTCGATAAATATTTACTGGCGCTGTGTTTGCGCGAGTTGCAATACCGTCAATTTTTAATTGATGCAAATCGTAGGGGCCAGGCAAAATTCGCGCGGCATTGCGCAAGGGCACGACACCTGAATAGGGCAGCCAAGCCCCTAAGGTGAAATGTAATTGGGCTGAGAGCCCTTGCAAACGGCCTTGCGCGTTTACCCAGAGTTCTCCATCTATTCTTGCCCCCCGACCTTGCATACCACCCAGAAAATCTTCAGAGCGCGACGATGCCCAGCGCACTGTGGCGCTCATATAACGAGCAGTCAAAGCCACCAAGAGGTCCTCGGGACTAACTGAGGCGCGCGCGCCAAATGCACCACCCACATCGGGGCAGATCACATGTACTTGCCCCACCTCTAGGCCTAACACATAGGCTGCGTCGGCTTGCGCCCTTGATGGAGTTTGTGTCGCTAACCACAGCGTGATGCTCTGCGTATCGTCGTGCCAAGATGCGCTGCAGGCGCGCGGCTCCATAGGCATGGCTGAGAGACGAGGCACGTGCAAACTTATGCTGGCGGAAGGTGCGTTTTGCGGCAGTTCACCATGGTGGTGCTGAGTTTGGGTGGTGACGGGGCTTTGCGCGTCAAAGTCGCTGGCGACGGGCTGCGGGCGCAAAGACACTTGCACCTGTTCCGCGGCGTGACTGGCCAGTTGCGCGTTCTGGGCAACGACCACGGCCACCACTTGCCCTACGTAGGATAAGGTGTCTTGTGCGAGTAGCTCAAAGCGGACATCGTGCAGCAAGGGGAGTAAGGGGTTGATGGCAGGCAGCCAGTGCTGACCTAAATCTGTGGCGGTCAAAACGGCGTGTACCCCAGGCATTTTTAATGCTAAAGCTGTGTCGATCTGCACGATATGTGCATGCGCTTGAGGGCTGCGTACAAAGGCTAGATGGAGGGAATGGGGTAGTTTCAGGTCTTGGCCAAAGCACGCCTCACCGCGCAGCAAAGCTGCGTCTTCACGGCGCAAGGTGGAAGTTATGGGAATATCAGTCATCACCCGCCTATTGTGAGCAAACAATGGGTCATTGACCAAATGATAAAAATTGAACAATCATGTAGCGTACCTGTTCAATCGCAGTTCTTTCTAAGCCGCATAAACTTGGTCTATGCCTTTCAAACTTGCCACCTCTCACCTGAGCCTTCGTCAACTTCGAGCTTTCTTAGCTGTGGCTCAAGAGGCCAGCATGACGCGCGCAGCCAATCAGTTGCACCTAACCCCCTCGGCGCTGTCGATGTTGGTCCGGGGCATGGAAGACGATTTGGGTATGCGCTTGTTCGAGCGCACCACCCGTCGTGTAGTGTTGACCGATGCAGGCAAGCAATTTTTGCCTACGGTGGAGTTGGTCTTTAACCAGCTAGATAACGGTATTGCTAGTCTTCAGCAGTTACAACGTATAAAGGCCGCGCAG
>Ga0114962_10003428_pt1 | contig 12821 bp, 7 predicted proteins | sample C_130820_MF_Meta_FD_87017 | JGI IMG/M metagenome (GOLD analysis project Ga0114962, IMG submission 87017) | Freshwater microbial communities from Lake Croche, Canada to study carbon cycling - C_130820_MF_MetaG | ecosystem: Environmental > Aquatic > Freshwater > Lake | place: Lake Croche, Canada... | reverse complement strand
TTCGCAGTGATGAGTAACCACCCCGAGTTGGTGAATTCACCTTTTATACCTATGGCGCACTCAGCCTATATGGACTTCCCTTTCCATGTAGCCATGAGAGACAACACCAGATGTATTGCAGCCATTCCTATTAAATCGGGGGTACCCAACATCTACAATTATTATAAGGGTAGTGCCAATGGAGGAAGCTCGTTTGCACCTGCCACCAACCATAACATGAAAGATGTTCCGATTTTGTTTTATGGGCAAGGCTTTTTGCCAGAAACAATCGATGGGATGTTTAAAAATGGCACAGGAAGGATGCGCCCGGTTACGCAAAGTAATGGGGCAGGTTTTACGGGTATCTACCGTAATGACGATGGTACAGGCGTATATAAGCCCGGAATGGAATATGGTGGCTGCCTGAAAGACATTTATGAAGGACATTTTAATGCAATGCCCAGAGCTTTAAATATTCTCGCGATGTTTATTGATAAGGCTTGTGCAGCTAGATTGCCCGATGTATATCCTACCGACCCAACAGTTAAACCTGTTTTGAAGTCCTTAGATTTCACTAAAGGCTGGTTGGTAGACCAGAACTTCTTTAATGTAAAAGACACTACCAAATATCGTCAACCTGCTCCTTACAACCAATTTAAAGGAAGTAAGAAAGGAACAGAATGGTATTTTGATGAAGAACTGGCACGTGCCTGCGAGCAAGTAGCTGTTAAAGAGTTTCCTAAGAAAATAGAACAGTTCACGATCCTGAAACTAGACGGAACCCCCGATACTTTATTTGAAGCCGTATATAGCTACCATAACAAAGACGGCTATAAGTTTATGGATAGTACCAATATAATGAAGTTGACGGTTTCATCGTTTGATAAACCTTGGCCAATTGATACGGCTTCTGTCAACACAAAAGATTCCTTGAAAGTGCCAATGAAGCTAAGTACAAAGATATTGCTCGATACCAGTGTTACCTATTTACCTATCACTAATCTTCCGGTGAAATCGCGTTGTAATGCTAGTTGTTATAAAGACTTAGGAAATCTGACTTTCAAGTTACGTTTTGATCGCTTCTCTCCGAGTGCAGGTGCTTATACACAAAGCTATGTGTCGTTGTATAAGGAAGGAAATGATACGGTAGCGGCATCACTCAGAAATGTTGAAATAGTAAGAACGCAGAGTACCATGCCTGGATTCAAGAACCAGACAATTACCTTCCCTCCGCTTAATACTATAGACGTAAATACCAGGGCCGTTACCTTGAAGGCTACTGCAAGTTCGGGCTTAACTGTGGAGTATTTTGTAAGGAACGGGCCTGCCGTAATTGTTGGCAACCAATTGGTGATAACACAAATACATGAGGGTACTAAGTTTCCTGCGCCAATTGTAGTGGGAGCGTATCAGGTGGGTACAACCGGAGCATCAACAGGTATTTATGCGGCAACTACGGTTTATCAAACAATATGGATAGACAACATCGCGCCGGCAAAACCAATGCTTCTATCTGGAGTAGTAAATGGTAGTAATACGGTAAATCTTAGTTGGAACGCTTCTGCGGATTCATTGGTAAATGGCTATAGTATCTTCAGAGGGGATAGTCTACTAGCTATCATTTCAGATACTACTTTCACTGATTCTTCTTTAAACCCAAACAGCAGCTACATTTATTATGTACGCTCATTGAATAAACTAGGTAACTACAGTGATACCACTAATAATGTAGTACTTAAAACGTCCTTCCCGTTGCCATTGAAGCTGGTAAATTTTACAGCAGGACTAACGGGTAATCGTGTACAGTGCAGCTGGCAGACTACCAATGAAATTAATGCAGCGAGCTTTGAGGTGGAACGTAGTGTCGATGGTATTCTCTTTAGTAAGGTTGGGGTAGTAACTGCAAAAGGAAACACGCTTATGGCTAATTATCAATTTGTAGATGCATTGCCCTCAGCTAATGTCTCTACCTATTATTATCGGTTGAAGATGTTAGATAAAACAGGCAATGCAGTTTACAGCAAAGTAGTAAGTTTATCGCTAAACGTTGAACGATTACCAATTAAAGTCGCACCAAATCCATTTAAGGGAAGCCTAGCGTTAGCTATCGATGCTTTGGAAAATACAAATGCATCCATAATGATTACTTCAATAGATGGGAAGGTGTTGGTTAATAAGAAATACCCGCTTATCCAAGGCAGTAATACATTACAAGTGAATGAGACGAACAGATTAGCCAAGGGCTTTTACTTATTAACTATCACGATGGGTAACACCAAAAAGACGTTAAGCATAGAGAAGGAGTAAGAGGTGTTTGCATTATTGTGGGATACTAATTGGTTAAGAATCGATTAAAAACTGTGGCTGTAAACTTTCATTTAATAGAAAGTTTACAGCTTTTTTATATCTATCGTATTTACTAATCAATTCAAAGAGCTGATAAGGGTTCCTTGCTTTTTAATTTCTATTAATGCATCATACAAGGCATCTAAGTCTTGCTGACTATTATATCCGTTAATAGAATAACGTAGATAAATTTTATCCCCTTGACGCATCACAGGAATCTCTATGTTGTAATCTGTATATAACTTTCGCTGCAACTCTTCTGGCTTTTCTGTTTTTATGGGAATACTCAACATCTGACCAACCCATTCTTTGGTAAGTGGACTAATAGGAGCTGAGTCTAGTAAATTAAAGAATCTTTCGGCATTGCTCAACACCAATTCATTACATTTTTCAGCAACAGCCGACCAGTTATATTCCTTCATAAACGCAATACAACTTGGTATTGTAAGGAAAGCCGAGAAGTCGCGGGTACCAATCATTTGGTTGTAATCTATAAATGTAGACCCCGAAGGTTTTATTGCCTTATATCCCCAACTCACTATCAATGGCTCTTTCAAAAGCGGCTGTACTCTTTTATGGGCGTAGAGAAAGCTGCACCCTTTGGCTGCCATCATCCATTTGTGGGCAGCACCTGTATAGAAGTCAGCGTCTAAATCTTGTATAGATAAGGGCAGTTGCCCTGGCACATGCGCTCCATCTACTATTGTAATGATTCCTTTGGACTTAGCAATGCTCACAATCTCTTTTACTGGCAATATCAATCCGGTAGAAGACGTAATGTGACTAACAAAAACTACTTTGGTTTTATCAGTAAGTCCAGAAAAGAACTCTTCTATAAATTTTTCTTTCGTTGTAATGGGCAGGGTAATCTTTTGCCTTTTGTAGATGGCTTTACTATTTTCACAAAATAAATCCCATGTGCGGTCGCACGCACCATATTCAAGATCTGTTGTTAATACTTCGTCATTGGGGCTGAGGTTAAGGTTTTTGGCAATGATATTTACGCCCAAAGTAGGATTGGTGATATATACTAGATCATCTTTGTCGGGTATATCTAGATAGTTAGCCAACGCCGCCCTTGAATTTGCCAGATTGGTTGCTCCATTAACATTTATAAACTGCACCGTTTCAAACTCTAATAGTCTTTGCCAGTATTGATAGTTTTCGAATACCGGTTGGGGACAAGCCCCAAAAGAACCAAAATTGAGGAAGTGTATTTCGGGGTTTATGAGAAACTTTTCTTTCAGAATATTCATCTGTTTTTTAAAACAAATATAATTGGTTTTATTATGGCTCTACTAGAGATCATATAGGTTTTTGATATTTCTTCTAACGGGTAATGTAGAATAATACATTATTAGTATGGATAGCCTTTAACCAGTAACTGTTATGATATGCAGAGGAGTCTATGTTACTCAAAGCTTAAGAAGCAACTCGAAGGCAGATAGATGATAACAACAAAACTTCATAGAACATAACTAATATGGCTATGCCCGAATATTTATGCATCCTACCCCCTCATCACCCCAATCTTTTTTCCATCCCATTCAGGAAACAGGACTTTGTCGTCATTGATTTTTAAGTGTGCATCTGCCACTTCGCTAAATACACTCCTAAAATCGGTAGTAACCGGAACATCTCTACCATCCTCAAGGTTTTCCTTAGACAAAATTGGCATATTGCCATGCACCATTCCTCCATTTACATCATTACCCAATACAAACAAACAACTTCCCCTGCCATGGTCGGTGCCAGCTGTACCGTTTTGTTTTACGGTACGTCCAAATTCTGTCATTGTCATCAATGTAACTTCATCTTGATAAGCAGAAAGATCTGTCCAGAAGGCGCTAATTGCATTGCTTAAATCTGCCACATTTCTTGAGAACTGTCCTGTTTCTGTACCCTGATTATAGTGTGTATCCCAACCACCGCATTCTGTAAACGCTACTTCCAGGCCCACATCCATCTTTATTAATTGCGCAATCTGCTTTAATGAATTGCCAATCTGATTGTCGAGATACACCGCACCATTTGCAGGTTTATAATTCTTAGTATCGGCTTTCTTCAACATTTTAACTGCATCAAAGCTCTCTTTACCTGTTTTATTTAACAGCGAAGAAGAAGTTTGGTCATATAAATCTTCAAAGCTCTTTGCTGCCATATTTGCTACCATCGGATTCCCCCGCATCTGTATAGCAAAATCCTGCAAGTTGTTGATAGCTAATGCAGCATTGTCTCCATAAAAAGCTTTTGGCAAAGAACTCGTAATACTTACAGCCTGAAACGGGCTTGAAGCTTCGTGCCCTAACAGACCCACAGCCCTGTTTAACCAGCCAGTGTTTGTGCCCTTGTTGAAGGGTGTACCAGATTCCATATAGTCTTGCGCATCAAAATGTGAGCGTGTATTATTTGGAGAACCAACCGCATGAACTATGCCTAATCTCTTTTCACGAAACAAAGGTTCAAACGCTTTCATAGAGGGATGCAAGCCGAACCTGCCATCCAGGTCTATTAAAGGTGTATTTGAAGCTCCCTTCGCTGCCGACATAAACAACGTGGGACGAGCCGCTTTCAGAAATTCATCGGTAAATGGTGTTACTGCCATTAACCCATCCATAGCACCGCGTTGAAAGATGCACACAAGCTTTTTATTCTTTTTATACGGAGATATAATTTTGTTGCTATTTGCGGCGCGCGCAATAAAGCCAGGTACACCTCCAATGCCTGCGGCAAACAGTGCCAAAGCACCTGTAGACTTAATAAAACCTCTTCTTGTAGACATGTCTTTAAGTTATGAATTATGAGTTAAGAGTTATGAGTTAAAAATTACTGGTTACTAGCTTATAACTCATAATTCATAACTCATAACTGTGTTTATCTTCTTTGAAATTCCGGTGAGCCAATAATGATACCTGTAACCTGAGAAAGCATCGTATTTGTACCTGCATTCGCTTGCAATTGTGTAATAGTATAATCCGGCGCTTTCTTTCTATCCACTTTTTCTCTTAGTACTTCTTTTGTTTTTTTATTGTCCGCATTACTGGTTGTCATCATCATGTTATCCTCAGACATCATAGGAGTAGGTGCCATGGTGCTTTCTGTCTTGGTGGCGGCAGCATCAATTTTATTGTGTATCAGTGGGTCATTTATTAAAGGGATCAATCTTTTCACCGTCTCATCTACATTCCTTTCAGGCATCAACAATTTGCAATAGACCCTTAAAGCCGCTTCAGCACTCTCTGGTTCGTGATTGTTGTTTAAGGCAGTTAAATCGAAGGTTACCCCAGGAATTCTCTTAGAAGATAATGCCAATCCAAAGTTCATCCTGTTTAACAACGAACCACTATTAATCCAATACTGTGCTCTGTCAGGAAAGCCTGTTGGTGCCTGATAATAATAGATACGCTCACCCATTTTATTAATCCAGTTTGCCAATTGATAGGGCTGTGCAACTTTTGCATTCAATGCCCTCACGGTACTGATTGTTAGTTCAAATGGCGATTTAATCTTTTCTCTCAATGCTTGCTTGCTCCAGAATTCAGGTGCATTTACCATCGTAAGTAGTACCTTCTTAATATCTCCATCCTTATCCATGAAAGTTTGTGCCATCTTGTCTACTAAACTAGCAGGTGGATTGTCACTAACAAACCTTGCGGCTAATTTCTTACATATAAAATGTGCTGTCGACTTGTGGTGAGCCAACATATCTATCAATTTCAAGCCCTCTTCCATCCCACCTTTTGCAGAGAATGTATTTCCAAGTACAACCTTCTCTGTTTTATCGTGCTTGTTAACGGCAAACATAAAATCGCCCTCATGAACAAACCCTTGCTCTTTTAATTTCTCTTCTCCTACTTTCTCAATCATTTTCCTTACTTGCGTGCCACCATATTCATCATTCATAGGGAAGATGGTCCATCCTGTTAAAACTTTGGCAGCATTAGTAACATCAGCTTGTGTATAGCCGCCATCCACGCCAAGGGTGTGTAACTCCATAATTTCACGAGCATAATTCTCATTCAGTCCCTGTGAGTTCTTAAATCCCTTTATTTTATTGGCAATGTCCTTAAATTGAGTACCTGTATCATTGTTCTGACTTAACCGGAGTTGTTGCGCATACAATTCCCTAAGTCTTTTTGCTCCTGCTTCAGAGTTTACATTGTTATCGCTTGCCACACTTCTAAAGTTATCTAAGTAGGTGAGCATTGCGGGCGATTTTGCTGTCGCCAACAATAAATCGCCGAATTTCCCCATCGAGTTTGGGCGTATTACATCTCTTTCATAGCAGGGAACAAATCGGATACAGTCATTTTTTGTAAGAGATACATTAAAATGATTAAACCAGAAGCTCGTCATCACTTCTTGCAATTGATTGTTTGTATAGGCCGCGCGTAGTATTTTTTGGTTCACCACCTGCCTTATTAGTTCACCTTCTGGTTTGTATTTATTGGCTTTCATAAAAGAATCTATCAAGCCTTTACGCTCTTTATATTCTATTCTGCCAGAAGAGTCTTGTGGTATAATTCCTTCCTTTATGGCTCTTCTTCTTACCTGTCCACCATCTAAATAGGTGTTAAATAGCTCTTTATTATCTTTGGTAAGTACATCATATTGTGCTAGGGAAGCATTTAATGAGTCATCCGGTTGGTTGGCGTCTAATTGCTTTTCAAACCACTTCTCTAACCCCATCTTCACTACTTCGTCAATTTCGCCCGGCGTTGCACCATACGTAAACCTCCCTAATAAGTGTGCTGCAGCCTGACGTTCCGTAAGGCCTGCTTGTTTGTAGGGAAACTTGATAGATTTACTTTCGATGCCTTCTCTTTCAAACCCTTTATAGGAAGATAAAATAGATGCCGAGCCAATCAGTAAAAACAGAACCAGAATTGTTTGAATGTGCCTTTTCATAACTTTAATTTTATGGCTGCAGGTGATGCAATTATTATGGGATGATGGACGAATTAAGTTTAAGGAAGTTTACTTTCTGAAAAATAATTATTAAAATAATTTTATTTTTCATTAAATACTTACCACTCATTTCCCCAATAGTCCGTTTTATTCTTAAAACTTATCCCCATATATAATTTTGTTACTTTGGTTTCGTTATTTAACTAACCGTATCTATTTTCTGAATGCAACAGCCCAAGCTATTTAAAGGCAGACATCACTTTATCACGCTAATGCGTGCTATTTTCTGCTGCTTGCTACTAGCTATTGCTGCTGTTTCCTTTTCACAAGATGCTACTTCTATCAGCTATAAAGTAAAAAGCTATCGCGAGAATGGCATTTATGGAGCATCAGATAGTAAAGTTGCTTACATAGTCAGGTTAAAGAACAACATCAACGACAATCAGAAAGGAAATATCAAAGTTAATATAGTCAACAATCTTGGTGCTTCCGTTTACAATGATGATATTCCTCTCTTTATCAAGCCCGTCGGTACATTCGACAAAGAAGTTTCAATAGATGTAGCCAAATTGCCTACAGGTTTTTATACTATCTATTTCAGTATTGCCAGTAACCATTACAGTCAATCTCTTTATTACATTTTTGCCGTTGAACCCGAGAAGATTAAGCCAACTGGTGTTCGTCCATTGGATTTTACTACATTCTGGGACAATGCGCGGAGTGAATTAGCCAATATCAATCCTTCTTACAAGGTTACTCGCCGGGGTGATATCTCAACAGTAAGCAATGATATTTACTCGGTAGAGTTTCAGTCTACAGGCAATGTTGCCATACGTGGATGGTTGAGTGTTCCCAAAAGACACAACAAATATCCGGTACTATATAAGCTGCCGGACTATGCAACCACAGCTAGTCCGGAATCTAGGTACGATATGGCTGTTTTCTCATTGGATGCAAGGGGATTTGGAAACAGTGCGGATATGGGTAAGTTAACTTTCGATTCTTATCTTACTAAAGACCTTTACAGTCGCGAGAGTTATATCTATCGTGCAGAATACATGGACTGCCTGCGAGGGATTGATTTTATTTCTAAGAATACAGATTTGAAACTAGATGCAAACAAGATAATTGTTACTGGGATTGGACAAGGAGCAGGATTAGCAGCCATCGTAGCTGCTTTTGACAACAGGATAAAGGGGGTGATGCTAGATAGACCAACGCTAATAGATATGCGTACTGTTTTTACTATCGGGGAGGTGAAACAACAAGTGCCGTGGCCAATTGGTCCGATAAAAAGCTATTGTAATACTAACAGAACGGGGCTAGACATTTTTTTTAAAGTGTGGGATTACTTTGATCCATTGAGTTTTGCTCCGATGATCAAATGTCCCATCCTTATTGGAATTTCGCTTAAAAGTGCCACTAGCTTCCCACAATGTGCCTATAATTTTTACAATCAGGTATTGAGTAACAAGAGAGAAATTTACAGTTGTGCAGATAATGAAATAGGAATTGACGAATCATTCTATATTTTTGAAAATAATTGGATAAAGGAAACATTGAAAATTCCCTTCTAAAAGTTTATACAATCAAATACAATCAATGAAAAGAATAACATTACTACTTATAGTTAGCCTTGCAATAGGACAATCGGCATGGGCTGGATTTCCTATTGGAACAGGGCGATGGATGCTGATTCCTGGTTATAATTATTACAATGCAAATGGCTACTGGAATAAAAATAGTGCCTATTCTGCCTACCCAAGTGGCAACTTCAGCTCACACTACTTTGGTTTGTCAGGTGGATATGGTCTGAATCGTAAGTGGGATTTTTTATTCAACATACCTTTTGTAGTTCAAGTAGATAACAACACCAGTGGTAAGAATAATACTTATATAGCGGCAGGTTTGGGTGATGCCAAAGCAGGATTGAGTTATTTCTTTACCGATTTAGATGCACTTAATCATGTATCACTTACTGGATCATTAATTATTCCATTATATTCCAACAGAGGCACCCCTTGGCCGAACATTGGTTATGGGGTATTGGGAGGCGAGATCAAATTGGGCTTTTCTGGAAGTGCTACCGGTGGGTTTAGAAATCCTTATTATGATATAGAACTGGGAGTAAGACAATATTTTGCATCAGATGGCCCTGCACAGGCATTCATCAATGTAACTGGAGGTGTGCCATTAGATGATAATTGGAAATTGAGTGGAACGCTAAACTATATTAATTCTGTTAGTAGTACCGTCAATTCATCAAGTCAGGTATTTTACAACTACAACAAAAACTTCAACTACTCTCGTGCTGGCTTTAATGTAGGCAGGGTAATAAATGAAAACTTCTCCTTGTGGGGTGGTCTATACGCCGATATTTATGGTACTAGCGTAGGTAGAGGTAGTGGGCTTTCCTTATCTGCAGTAATTAAGTTCTAAACTAGCCTATTAGTGTGATAGAGGGCAACAATCTATTAATTCATATCTAACAATAAATAAACCCTTGAAGGTTAATATTCAAGGGTTTATTTATTAATATTTGAATTAGAAAACTACTAATTACTAGTAAATTGAATTTTGTAAACAATTTACTTGCTGTCTCCTTTTTCTATTCCTAACAACTCTACAGTGAATATTAAGGTAGATCCTGGTGCGATGCTAGGTCCAGCTTGTTGATCTCCATAAGCTAAATCGGAAGGAATATATAACTTCCATTTGCTACCTACAGTCATCAACTGAACCGCTTCTTGCCATCCTTTAATTACCCCATTTAATGGGAATGTTATAGGTTCACCTCTGTCTACTGAGCTATCAAATACTTTTCCATTAATTAAGGTACCGTGATAATGACATTTAACCTTATCTGTCAACAAAGGATGTGTTGTATCAGAACCAGCCTTAATTACTTCGTATTGTAAACCATCAGGTAAAACTTTAACCCCTGGCTTCTTTGCATTGGCAGCTAAGAAAGCTATACCTTCTTTTTTAGCGACGGCAGATTTAGCATCCATTGCTGCTTTGTGATAAGTTTCTAAACTAGCATCTATCAATGAATCTGGAATAGCCAGAGTTTTATTTTGCAATACATCGCCAATAGCTCTTTTTAATAAATCCTGATTTACACCATCAAAACCTTGAGATTTTAAATTTTGTGCAATACGAACACCAATACCATAACTAGCAGAATCTGTATTAGATTTAAAGGCAGAAACTGCTGTCTCAGCAGGCTTTGCAGCAATTGGTTTTTTAACAACAGGTTTCTTTACTTCCTGTGCATTGATAGAGATTGCAACGATTGTTGTTGCGATAATGAGCGCTGTCTTTTTCATTTTTTGACTTGTAAATGTTTAATAATTAACTAATTTATTGATGGCGTCGTGCACCTTTTGAAAGCCAAACATAGTAAACGTTTCTTCCATCATCGAATTTATTTCTGAATTACATAAATTTCCGATGGTTCCTTCGTGTGTATGGTGGATATCGATGCTATAATTGAAGGCATTATTCTCAATTGCACGGCCTATTTGTTTGTAGGCATCGCGGAAAGGAATACCTTGTAAAACAAGCTTGTTTACTTCCTCAACACTGAAAATGTATTTATACTTTTCGTCTGTAAGAATCTGTTCCTTTACCGTAACATTACTCAGCATCAGTGTTGCCATTTTGATGCAATCCTTCAACGTCGCAAACGCAGGGAAAAGATGTTCTTTCAGTAATTGTAAATCGCGGTGATAACCACTTGGCAAGTTAGTTGTCATCATCATAATCTCATTTGGCAATGCCTTAATACGATTACAATGGCTGCGTATCAGTTCAAAAACATCAGGATTCTTTTTGTGTGGCATGATGCTGCTACCAGTTGTTAGTTCTTGAGGGAACGAAACAAAATCAAAGTTTTGATTAAGGTATAAACACATATCCATGCTTAACCTTGCCAATGTTTCGGCTACATTAGCCAACGCTTGTGCGGTGATACGTTCCGCTTTGCCACGTCCCATTTGAGCGTACACTACGTTGTAATTAAGATTATCAAAGCCTAATAACTCAGTAGTCAACGTACGATTGATGGGAAAAGAAGAACCGTAACCAGCCGCAGAACCTAATGGGTTTTTATTAACTACTTTGTAAGCAGCTTGCAGGGTAATAGTATCATCCACCAAACTCTCTGCATACGCACCAAACCACAATCCAAAAGAAGATGGCATGGCTAGTTGTAAATGCGTATAACCAGGGAATAAATGATGCTTGAACGCTTCGCTTTGAGATTGTAATAAGGTGAAGAAAGGAAGGATTATATTGACTAACTCTTCAATTTCATTACGCAAGAAGAGTTTAATATCTACCAATACCTGATCATTTCTACTACGTGCAGAATGAATCTTCTTACCCATCTCCCCCAACTTCTCCGTCAATAGGAATTCTATTTGAGAATGAATGTCTTCTATGCCTTCTTCTATCTTAAAGTCAGTTCCTAGTGTTCTTTTATAGATTGATTGTAATTCCTTTACAATTATATCCTTTTCTTCATTGGTCAATAAACCAATTGTTGCCAACATGGTAACGTGCGCAATGGACCCCAATACATCGAAAGGGGCAAGAAGCAAATCCATTTCACGGTCTTTTCCAACGGTGAATGTTTCAACTTCCTTAAGCGAGGTAATATCTTTTTGCCAGAGTTTCAATGTAGTGATGAGTTATGAATGATGAGTTATGAGTTAAAGCACAAGTTGATTCAACAACTTAACGTAAGTATTTATTCCGTCCTCTAGCTCAGACACATAAATATATTCGTCGGCAGTATGGCTTCTAGCACTGTCGCCAGGTCCCATTTTTAAAGTTGCAAAAGGCATCAATGCTTTGTCACTTGTTGTTGGTGAACCATAATACCCTTTACCTAAAGCAATGCCAGCCTTTACTAACGGATGGTCTAAAGCGATAGATGTAGATTTCATCCGAGTAGTTCTTGGCTTGAATTGACTCTTTAAATTAAGTTTCAAAGCCTCTAGTATTTCTTCGAAAGTGTACAACTCATTTACACGAACATCTATCACAAACTTGCACTGAGAAGGAACAACATTGTGCTGTTTGTTTTCAGTATCAATAACGGTAACAGTTAATCTCGACTCACCCAATAGGTCACTTACCTTCTCGAAATGATAATTGCGAATCCAGTTAATATCATCTAAAGCCTTGTATAAAGCATTTTCTCCCTCGTTGCGTGCTGCATGACCGGCTCGACCTTGTGCGGTACAATCAATTACCATCAGACCACGTTCAGCCACTGCCATTTCTAGTTTGGTAGGTTCACCGACAATACCGAAGTTGATGTTACCTAAGTAAGGCAATACCAATTCAATCCCATTCACCCCACTTATTTCCTCTTCTGCACTAGCTGCAAACACCACATTGTACTTCAAATTATCTTGGTGATAGTAATGCAAGAATGTAGCGATTAAAGAAACCAGACAACCGCCCGCGTCATTGCTTCCTAATCCAAATATCTTTCCGTCTTTTTCTATCGGTGTAAACGGTTCCATCGTGTAGCCTTTATTAGGCTTCACGGTATCATGGTGAGAATTCAACAGAAT